>JAEEGK010017689.1_pt1 | contig 15503 bp, 10 predicted proteins | sample 8958771 | NCBI WGS metagenome assembly JAEEGK01 (sample SAMN16246547, study PRJNA631951) | gut metagenome | biome: gut microbiome; feature: rumen; material: SC-attached | host: Bos | place: Iran: Karaj | collected 2018-10
CTTCCATTGTCTTATACAAATTAGATCCAACTGCAAAGCATACGAGTCCCGCAATTATCGCAGACATCGGAAGAACCTTCCAGTCATTTTGAAATAGAAACATTCTGAATAATTTTCCAAGGTAGATTATGGTTTGTGATAGACGTCCTCTATGTCTTATTCTTTTCTTCATAGTCCCTCACCCCACTTCTTCCCTTATATAGTCTGCGTACTTGCTGACAAACTCGTCAGCTCTTCCCTCGCCGCCTTCATCCTTCTGATTGATAGAAAGAAGTATCTCTTCCATTGTATTCTTTCCAAAAAACTCGTATGCCTCATTAACCGGTCCATAATAAGCAAGCCTTCCGGTTCTCGTGGCGTCTTTTGCAATCACGAGTACATCGTCAAAAAGATCTATTACTCTGTCAGGTGTATGAGTAATAACTAATACTATCTTGTCTTCATCAGCTATTTCACGCAGTTTCTCAAACAGTCTTCTTGCGACAACCCCGTCAAGCCCAGAATCCGGCTCGTCCAGGATAAAGAGATCCGGATCAGAGATAAACTCCATTGCTATAGAAAGTCGTTTTCTCTGCCCTCCTGAGAGTTTATCTACAAGAATATTCTTTACGGCAGTAAGACCAAACTGGTCAAGTACGTATGCAATACGGTTTTCCCTTTCCATGACGGACATAGTTACAGGGAGCCTTACAAGCGCAGCATCTGAAAGTGTCAGTTCAACTGTATCGTTCCCTCTCATAAGATCCTGCTGTGGCACAAAGCCTATATTGTACTTCATTTTTTCGTAATCTTTGTAAACATCAGCATCCCCAAGCGTTATACTTGCATCGGCCTTTTCATATCCTGTCACAGCATTTAAGTAGGTTGTTTTTCCGGCTCCAGATCCACCAAGAAGAAGCACCATATGCCCCTTAGGAATGCACATATGAATATCTTTTAAAAGAGCTCTTCTCTTGATAAAATCTATGACTGTCCTTTCTCTTATATTAACAGTCAGGCCATCATCAATAGCCTTCAGATCTTTTTCCAGTCCCTTTGCAGCAACTGCTTCGGAAAGATTCTCAACCTTCTTAGACGGGACGAACTTTTTGGAATATCCCCAAATAACTGCGGTTACTCCATGCCTCAAGAAGTGTCTCAACATAACTATTGAAGGAACGTTTCTGTTGCTTTGCTTTCATTTTCAAGCGATTATAGAGTTCCGGATCGAGCCGGAGCCCAGTTTGCACCTTTGTGTTGACAGATTCCATTGATTGTTATCGTTTTCGCAAAGATACAATATAGTGATAACATTTTAATAAAATGATAACAAAATTACAGTCGCTATCATTCTGAAGGAGCGACAGCGACTGAAGAATCTGAAAAAACCGTGATTTGAATCACACTTTACAGCTCGACCGGCTTGTACTTGGGGACGAGGATGCGCATTATCGTCCAAGCGAGCAGGTAGGCTATTCCGCAGAAGCAGAACACCATGAAATAACCGGCAGGCTTACCCTCGAAGCCAAGGAAGCGGAAAGCCGCTCCAGCGTTCTCGGCGTAGGTGAACAGGTTACCGGCGACTTTCTGGATGATCATCGAGCCGACACCTCCGGCCATGGCACCGATTCCCGTGATGGTCGCGATCGCTCCCTTGGGGAACATGTCTCCGACGGTTGAAAAGATATTGGCGGACCATGCCTGATGACCTGCGGCGGCGAGACCAATCAGAACGGCCGGCCACCAAGGAGAGTTGAAATGAACTCCTAAAGGCTGGGCGAACAGGGCGCAGAGAGGGAAGAAAGCGAAGATCAACATCGCCAGCATACGCCCTGAATACGGGTGCATGCCCTTCTTCTCCACGAATAGTTTCGGCAGATATCCTCCGAAGATCGAAACAACCGTAACTATCAGATACAGAGTGAATATCAGCGCCTGGCCCTTGAACGAGGTTGCCGGGGCATGGAACTGGTTGCTGAAATATGACGGTGCCCAGAACAGGAAGAACCACCAGACTCCATCAGTCAGGAATTTCCCCACAATGAATGACCAGGTCTGCCTGTATTTGAAGGCTTGGACAAAAGGAATGGACTTTTCCTGAGCCAAAGCGGCTTTCTCAGCGGCCTCTTCGGCGTCGTCCTGGTGGATATATTCCAACTCGGCCTCGTTGACATGCTTGCTCTTTTCGGGCTTGTCATACATGAAGTTCCAGAAGAACATCCAGATGAAACCCAGTCCACCGATGATGATGAATGCCCATTCCCAACCGAGCGCCTTGGCGAGCGGCGGAATGCAAAGAGGGGCTGCGAGAGCGCCCACTGAGGCTCCGGCATTGAAGATGGAAGTGGCGAAAGCCCTGTCCTTCTTGGGGAAATATTCAGCTGTCACCTTGATTGCGGCGGGGAAGTTTCCGGCCTCTCCAAGGGCTAATATTCCACGGCATAGCAGGAATAGATAGACTGAAGTTGTGGCTACAGCCAGCGCGGCGTTGCTTCCGGCTTCAACAGCTCTCATCGCGGCGACAGACTCGAAGCCACCGATATGGGCGGATGCCCAGCCGCAAGCGGCGTGCATGACGGCACCGGCGGACCACACTCCGATGGCGATCAGATATCCCTTCTTGGTCCCCATCCAATCCACGAACTTGCCGGCGAACAAGCAGGCGATGGCGTAGAAGATGGAAAAGAAGGAAGTGATTGTTCCGTAGTTGGCGTCCGACCAGTGGAACTCCGGCTTGATGAATTCCTCATAAGTGAGCGAAAGCACCTGGCGGTCAAGGTAGTTGACCGTCGTGGCCACGAAGAGAAGGCTGCAAATCCACCATCTCCAGTCGGTCATCAGTTTTTTCTGTGTTGACATTTTATCTCAGTGATTTGATTATTTCCAACGCTCCGGCGCAAAGTTCGGATATTTTTTCCCATTCGCCAGCGGCTATCACCTCTTTCGGGAACAGGTTCGATCCCATTCCGACGCAGGTGACTCCGGCCTTGAACCAGGCTTCAAGATTCTCTTTCGTGGGTTTGACTCCACCTGTCACCATAATCTGGCTCCATGGCATAGGTGCTTTGATGCCCTTGACGAAGGCTGGTCCGAGGACATCGCCGGGGAATACTTTGCAGACATCGCATCCAGCCTGCTGGGCGGCTCCGATCTCGGAAGGAGTGGCGCAGCCGGGGCAGTAGGGGATGAGCCTGCGGTTGCAGACAGGGGCAACCTCGGGGTTGAACAGAGGCCCGACAACGAAATTGGCTCCGAGCTGGATGTACATGGCGGCAGTGCCAGGATCGACCACGGAACCGATTCCGAGAATCATTCCGGGAAGTTCCTTGTTGGCATATTTCACGAGTTCTCCGAACACCTCTTGGGCGAAATCGCCCCTGTTGGTGAACTCGAAAGCCCTGACGCCACCGTCGTAACATGCCTTAAGGACCTTTTTGGAGGTCTCAAGGTCGGCATTGTAGAAGACCGGAACCATTCCCGTCTCCTTCATTGTCTGAATGACTTGTAACTTACTGTATTTTGCCATAAATAATTTGTTTTAGCGGGAAACCCGGCCGGAGCCGTCGCCTTTCATAAGGTTCTCCACCTCGGCCACTGTGACCTGGTTGTAGTCTCCGAAGATCGTGTGCTTGAGGCAGGAGGCCGCCACGGCGAAGTTCAGAGCCTTCTGGTCATCTCCGGTGAAGGTAAGAAGACCATAGATCAATCCACCCATGAAACTGTCTCCTCCACCGACACGATCTACGATGTGGGTGATGTCGTAACGAGGTGACTGATAGAGCGTTGTCCCATCCCACAGAACGCCTCCCCAAGTGTTGTGGTTGGCGTTGATGGAGCCGCGGAGGGTGATTATGACCTTTTTCGCCTTAGGGAAGCGAGCCATAAGTTGCTCTCCAACGCTTTGGAACCTCTTCTGATCGATGGTTCCCGCTGTGGCGGTCACATCGAATCCTTCAGGTTTGATTCCGAAGACTTTATCAGCATCCTCCTCGTTGCCGAGGATGATGTCGCAACCCTCCACGAGCGCAGGCATTATCTCAGAGGCTTTCTTGCCGTATTTCCAGAGGTTTTTGCGGTAGTTGAGGTCGCATGAGACAGTGACTCCCAAGCGGTTGGCGGCCTTGATGGCTTCAAGGCACACGTCGGCGGCACCCTGGCTGAGCGCTGGGGTGATTCCGGTCCAGTGGAACCAGTCCGCACCTTCGAACACCTTGTCCCAATCAATCATCCCGGTCTCGATGGTCGAGATAGCGGAATGGGCCCTGTCATAGACCACTTTGCTCGGGCGGGCGACAGCTCCCGTCTCGAGGAAATATATTCCGAGACGATCTCCACCGAACACGCAGAAATCAGTTCCCACTCCGTAGGAATGCAGATCCCTGATGCAACTTTTGGCTATGTCGTTTTCCGGGAAACGGGTGACGAACTGGACATCTATCCCGTAGTTGGCGAGAGAGACGGCCACATTGGCCTCGCCGCCTCCGAAGGTTGCGTCGAACTGCTTGGCCTGGGAGAAACGGAGGTAACCCGGAGTTGAGAGTCTAAGCATTATCTCTCCGAAAGTTATGACTCTTGGCATATCTTAAAACTCTATTATTGTCTATACTATGCATTCGACTGCCTTGCGCATTCCTTCCATCTGGATGAGTGCCAAAGCCTTGGTAAGAAGTCGAGTGAGGCCAGGAATCTCGTTGAGGTTCTCGTCCCAAATGAATTCGGCACCGAGAACGCCTTCGGCGACCTGCCGCACGTCACCTGTGGCCCAAAGGTCCTTCAAAAGATCCATGATCTTCGGATCGTCGTTGGGCACGATGTCGTCGTCGCCGCGTTTCCCACCCTTGTAATAAGTGCAGATGGCGGCGAGACCAAGCACCAGGCCGGCTGGAAGTTCGCCCTTGCGCTCGAGATAGGTCTTGATTCCAGGAAGGTCGCGGGTACGGAACTTCGGGAAGGAGTTGAGCATGATGCTCGTCACGAAATGCTTCACAAACGGGTTGCGGAAGCGGTCCATGACATCGCCGGCGAACTGAAGAAGCTCGTTTTCGGGAAGGTTCAATGTCGGCAGAAGTTCCTCATACATAACCTTATGGACGAATTTCCCGATCACAGGGTCCTCGCAGCACTCCTTGACCGTGTTAAGGCCGCTGAGATAGCCGACGGGGGAGAGAACGGTGTGGGGGCCGTTCAGCAATGTGACCTTGCGCTCGTGGTAAGGAGCCTCTGAAGGGACGAAGAGCACATTGAGTCCAGCCTTGTCGGCAGGGAACTCAAGGGCGACCTCCTTAGGAGCCTCAATGACCCAGAGGTGGAAGATCTCGGCCTTGTCGAGCAGATTGTCCTGATAACCGACTCTTTCGCAAAGCTGAGGGGCGGTGTCTCTCGGATAGCCGGGGACAATCCTGTCAACGAGGGTGCTATAGACTCCGCAGGCGTTCTCAAACCAATTACGGAAATCCTCTCCAAGGTTCCAAAGGTCGATGTACTGGCGGATACACTCCTTAAGGTGCTTGCCGTTCTCGAATATAAGCTCGCAAGGGAAGATTATGAAGCCTTTGCTCATATCGCCCTTGAAATACTCGAATCTATGATAGAGGAGTTGGGTAAGCTTTCCGGGATAAGAAAGGGCTGGTTTGTCGGAGAGCTTGCAGTCAGGATCAAAGGCGATACCGGCCTCAGTAGTGTTTGAGATAATGAATCTCATCTGGGGCTGCTCGGCCAACTTCAGGTATTCCTCGAAGTCGCGATAGGGATTGATGCCCCTGCTGACCACGTCAATCATGTCCACGCTATCCACGGGCTGACCTTTGTCAAGTCCCTGAAGATTAAGGTGATAGAGGCAATCTTGCTCGTTGAGCATGTCAACCATACCCCTGTCAATAGGCTGGACTATGACAACCGAGGCGTCAAAGTCGGTCTTCTGGTTCGTTTTCCAGATGATCCATTCGATGAACGCGCGGAGGAAGTTGCCTTCTCCGAATTGGATGACCTTTTCTGTGTAGGTCTTGGCCCCTGGGGCCGTTTTCCTTGATAACCTTTCCATTTGCGATTTATAAAGATATTAAAAATATTCTCACAATGTCACGCCGGACTTGAATATGGCGATCTCGCGGAAGCCGCTTTTCTCGCTTTGTACAGTCTCCCCGCCGGCAACGGAGAGGACCTTTTCTATGAAAGCTGATGAGACCTCGTCCATTGTCCCGCCTTGCGCCAGGACTCCGGCATTGAAGTCTATCCATCCTTTTTTATGTTCGTAAAGTCTTGTGTTTGTGGAGATTTTCATAGTAGGCACGAAAGTCCCGAAAGGGGTGCCGCGCCCTGTGGTGAACAGTACAATCTGGCAACCCGCGGCCGCCAAGGCGGTCGAGGCCACAAGGTCGTTGCCAGGGGCGCTGAGAAGGTTAAGACCCTTGACTGAGAGCCTGTCACCATAGCCGAGAACTCCCCGGACTATGCTTTTGCCGCACTTTTGTGTGCAGCCTAGTGACTTTTCCTCAAGGGTGGATATCCCTCCGGCTTTGTTGCCTGGAGAGGGATTCTCATAGACAGGCTGGTTATTCTTAATGAAATAAGCCTTGAAATCGTTGATGAGGTTGACGGTCTTGCTGAAGGTCTCCTCGTCTTGGCAGCGATTCATGAGAATAGTCTCCGCTCCGAACATTTCCGGAACTTCGGTAAGCACCGTAGTGCCTCCCTGGGAAACAATCCAGTCTGAGAATACGCCCAATAGAGGATTGGCTGTGATTCCTGAAAGACCGTCCGAGCCTCCGCACTTAAGTCCCACTTTTAGCTCACTCACAGGTACTTCCGTACGCTCATCCTTGGAGCAGACGGAATAAATTTCCTTCAATAGAGCGAGACCGTATTCAACCTCGTCCTCCACTTCCTGGGTCTTGAACATCTTGACTCTTGCGGGATCGACAGGACCGACGAGATCCTTGAAGGCTTCCAGCTGGTTGTTCTCACAGCCAAGACTGACCACAAGGACTCCACCCGCATTGGGATGGTGGATCATGTCGGCCAGGATGCGACGGGTGTTCTCATGGTCGTCTCCGAGCTGGGAACAGCCGTAGTTGTGCGGGAAAGCGATTACGGCATCGACGGAAGATTCCACGCCGGTCACCAACTGGTCCCCGAGCATTGTCGAAGGGTCATTGAAACGACGGACAATCTCCTGGCAGACTCCATTCACGCAGCCCACGGTAGGGATGACCCATATCTGGTTGCGGATGCCGACTCTTCCGTCGCTGCGGCGGAACCCGCGGAAGGTCCTTTTGACCTCCGCGGGAGCGATTTCCACCTTGGCGGGATCATAAGAATAGTCCAGCAGACCCTCCAGGTTGGTTTTGACACAGTTATGGTCAACCCATTCCCCGGCTTCCACCGAGTGTGTGACATGGCCTATGGGATATCCGTATTTGATCACATCATCGCCTTCCTTCAATGGTTTAAGGGTGATTTTGTGCCCTTGCGGTATGTCCGTTTTGAGGGTTATTCCCTCAACCAGGGTCCCGGCTTTAAGGTCAGCGAGGGCGACGGCCACATTGTCCGCCGGATTTATTCTTATGTAGTCCATCAATTAAAAGTTAAAGTAGTTTTTGGCGTTGTTGTAGCTGATATCCTCCACCATCTTGCCGATGAAGTCAATCTCGGACGCGGGCAGCCTTCCGCTCTCCACGTCCTTCCCGAGCACATCGCAGAGGATGCGGCGGAAGTATTCATGGCGAGGATAGCTTATGAAGCTGCGGGAGTCCGTAAGCATTCCCACGAAACGGCTCAGAAGACCGAGGGCAGAGAGTGAGTCGAGCTGTCTTCTCATTCCCTTTTCCTGATCGAGGAACCACCAACCAGATCCAAACTGCATCTTCCCGGGAACGGTGCCATCGTTGAAGGTGTAAGCCATTGTCATCATGACAGCGTTGTCCTTGGGGTTGAGGCAATAAAGAATGGTCTTGGCGAGCTTGTCTTCCGCAGCGAGACGGTCGAGGAAGCGATGTCCAGCCACAGCCATAGGTAGGTCGTGGATGGCATCGTAACCGGTGTCGACACCGACAAGATTGAACATCTTGGTGTTATTGTTCCTGATGGCTCCGACGTGGAACTGCTGGGTCCATCCGGCCTCGGCGTCCATGACTGCCATATCGTGCAGGAAGGCGCTGCGGAATTTCTCGAGTTCTTTCGGTCCGGGCGCTTTTCCAAGAAGGGCTTTCTTGAATATGAACTCTATCTCCAACTGGGTGTAGTCGGCCCCGTAGAAGGTCTCCAGGCCATGGTCTGACAGCTTGCAGCCCATTGAAGCGAAGAAGTCGTGGCGAATCTTGAGAGCCTCGATAAGGTCGGTGTAAGAGTCTATCTCCTTTCCGGCCGCTTCTCCGAGCTTTTTGAGATATTCCTTATATGATTTCGGATCCTCGATAGCCATAGCCTTGTCGGGTCTCCATGCGGGAATGACCTTGGTTCCGAAAGGATGCTCAGCGATCATCTTGTGCCAATGGAGATCGTCGGCGGGGTCGTCAGTGGTGCAGACGACCTCGACTCCGAACTTGCGGATAAGCGCCTGGCCGCGGAACTCCTCTGTGGCGAGCTTGGCGTTGCACTCCTCGAAAATCTCCCTTGCGGTCGATGGGTTGAGAAGCTTGTCAATGCCGAACACTCGGCTGAGCTCGAGATGGGTCCAGTGGTAGAGAGGGTTCCTCATTGTGTAAGGAACAGTCTCAGCCCACTTCTCGAAAGTCTCCCAGGAGGATTTTGTTCCTCCTGTGAGATATTCTTCCGAGACACCGTTGGCCCTCATCGCGCGCCACTTGTAGTGGTCGCCGTAGTGGCCGTCCACTAGCCAGAGCTGGGTGATGTCCCTGAACTGGATGTTTTCGGCGATCTGCTGCGGCACGAGGTGGCAGTGGTAATCGATGATTGGCATTTTAGCCGCATGCTCATGGTACAGCCTGTAGGCCGTCTCATTACTGAGCATGAATTTATCATTGATGAAAGTCATTGTGCTCTAAATCATTAGGAATGAAACTCGACAGAATAGATCCTCAAGGCGCCAGTGGTGTAGATGTACACCTTACCGGCCTTTACGGAATATTCATTTACGGTAGGATCCGCATTGGAAGGAGTTCCGCCGGGGAGAGAGACTCCCTCAGCGTCACCGCTGGCCACCACGACCTGGCGGGTGAGGTCCTCGCTGCTACCGGTGTTGGAACACTTGACGATGACCGTTCCGTCAGCAGGAGCTTCGAAGGTAAGGACTCTCTCTGTCTTGGAACCGCCTCCAGCTATCTGGAGAGCCTTGTTGGTGTAACGGTTCTTAAGAGTCGAGGAGAAGTTAAGCCCTTCAACTGTTATGTTCCATGTGATTTCAAGGTCTTTTCCTGCCTCACCGAGTTTAGCGAACTCAGTTTGCCAGTCAGCGCCGCTGAAATCCCAGACCAGGTCGACTTTAGGGGCAGGGCCTGTCATGTAGGTGAGTTCCACCTTGTAGATTCGCAGAGCGCCAGTGGTGTAGATGTACACCTTGCCGGCCTTCACGGAATACTCATTTACTGTAGGATCCGTGTTGGAAGGAGTTCCACCGGGGAGCGCCATTCCTTCGGCATCACCGCTGGCGACCACGACCTGGCGGGTGAGGTCTTCGCTGCTTCCGGTGTTGGATACCCAGACCTTCACTGTTCCGTCGGCGGGTGCGTCGAATGTGAGAACCCTCTCTGTCTTGGAGCCGCCTCCAGCGATTTGGAGAGCCTTGTTGGTGTAACGGTTCTTAAGAGTTGAGGAGAAGTTGAGGCCTTCGACAGTGATGTTCCATGGAACCTCGAGATCCTTTCCGGCCTCTCCGAGTTTGGCGAATTCCGCCTGCCAATCAGCGCCGCTGAAGTCCCAGGTCTGAATGACCTCGACTCCGCCTTCTTCTCCGCCCTTGGGCTGGATGGCGATAGCGGCTATGCCTGTTTCTGACTTCTGATAGTAGATGTCATCGCTTGCGGGAACAGCCTGGACAGTGAAGTTGTACAGTCCTGCCTTCAACTCCGCTATGTCCTCAGCGGGCACGGTGAAACTGAGCTCGGTCTGAGGCTCGCTGGCCTTCTTGTTGAACACCACGATATAGTTGGCGGCATTCGGGACCGCTGGCCAAGTCACTGTGACTGAGGTAGCTTCGCCTTCGGATATGGTAACAGGTTCAGCGACAGGTTTAGGAGTGGCGAGGATCTTATTGCCTCCAGTCACATCCTTGGACCATGCCAAGCTTGTGAGCGTGACCGGGCCTGTGGAATAGAGGTAAACCGTTCCTTCTCCTGAGACAGACTTGATTATAATCTTCTCAACCTCTCCATTGGTGGCCGATGCGACAGCACCACCCTGGACAGCGAATCCTTTGTCGTCCTGAAGGGCAACGACCACGCTGCTTCCGGTCTTGTCAGGATCTGCGACCTTGAGATCGACTGATCCGGGGCCGGAGATTTTGAATGCGGCATAGCCTTCGGTCGGGACTCCCTTTCGGGTGAGAGTGGAAGCTGACAAGAAGTTGACTCCACCATCGGCGTTCATCGGGACAGCCTCTGTGCCGACAAGTAGCAACTCGTCACGCACCTTAGAGTTCTTCACCTCTCCGGCGAAGAGGGAGGCATCCTGAAGATTCCAAGTGTGCGCGTTGGTGATCACACCTTGGCTAAGATCCTCATCCTTCTCGACATAGGCAATCCACCATTTTGATGCGCCCACCTTCTTGGCGGCCAGATCACTGTTAGTGAGCTGGAAGAAGTTACCCTTAGAGTTGTAGCAAGGATCAGCCGTCAGCTCAGTGAACCCGGCAGCTGCGGCTGAGACCTTCGAGAAGAAGGTCTGGCCGGAGGCGAAACTGTAGTTGCCAGAGGCTGTGAGGTTGGGAACCACTGTGTTGGCGTTCTCCTGGAAGAGCTGTGCTCTGTCGGTCACGCCCTCGCCTTTCTTGCCTCCATCCTCATATAGGAAGAGGTTGTTTTTCAGGATCATATCCATGGCTACACGGGTGGCGAAGAATCCACGGTTGTTGCCATCGTCTATGGTAGCGATATTTTTGACAGTGTTACCTTCAAAATCGAGGGTTCCGATCTTGATGGCATCGGAAGCGTCGATACGGAACATCGTGCGGATACCGTTGTAGATGGTGTTGTTGATGAAAGCGAGCTTGTCAATCTCCGTGGTCTTACGGACATCGAAAGCGTCACCACCGCTACCGCGGATTTCGAAAATGTCGCAGGAATCAAAGAGGAACTCTCCGATCTTGATGACATTTTCGTTGTTGCCGTAGAAGAGGCCTGCCAAGTAGTTGGTGATGTCGCAGTTCACGAGCTTGATGCTGGTGAGCTCAAGAGATCCTCCAGTGTGCTCGATGATACGTGAGTTGGTTCCGCCGCCGTTGAAAGTGACACCCTCAAGGTATATCTCACTTCCGGAAGCGAGCGAGCCGGTGAGTTCGATCTTTCCGGTCACGACAGGCTTTGATCCGTCAGCTCCAATCTCACCGATCAACCTGACGCTTCCAGCGGGCTTGACATTGCTGATCTCATAAGGAGATCCTGCGAGAGACAGGTAGATGTTATCTCCAGCTGTCATCAAGGCCACAAGCTCCTCAGAGGTGCTGACCGTGGTCGCGCTGCCCTGATCGGCCTTTGTCCACGCATCAACAGTTCCGCGTGAGGCGCTAAGGTAGTAAAGGGTCACCTGGTATTCGGTTGAAGGCGCGAGTCCTTCGACCACAGCGGCAGCCGCTGATGCTTGGGAAGCGGAAAGCTGAACATCCACAGTCTTGCCACCCTTGACAGGAGCGGCGGAGATGTGGGTGACTTCCGTGTAGTCGTCAGCGTCCTTGGACCAGCTGAGTGAAAGGGAATTGGAAGACCTGTCGGCCACCTCCAGGAAGAGGTTGTCCTTGACCGCGTAGGTCTTGCAGGAACTATCGTAGGTCGCCCAATTGGAAGAGGCCCTGGAACCAGACTGCGCCTGGACCTTGAAGTAATACTTCTCATCAGCGGTAAGTCTCACAGTGTAAGGTACTTCCGATGCGGGAATGGTAACATTCAAGGCCTCCGAAGTCATAGCTTCGTCCTTATAGACAACGAGATTGTAAGACTCCGCGTCCTTGTTGACGTCCCATGAGAAAGTGACATTGTCACCTGTGGCGGCATCCACTTTAGCGGAGAGGTTCTGCGGCTCAAGGCAACGGTTGAGGTTGAGGTCGGTGATCTCCTCGAACTCCGTCTCGACACAAGCCGTCGCGAAAGCGAGGGAGGCCAGGCCTATGGCAGCCACTTTGAATATATTCATGAATTTCATAATGCTTCAGTATTAAATGCTGTCGTAACCGTAGTCGTTCTTGATGTAACCCTGACTGTTGGTCATGGTGTCGTTGAAGATCGGCCAGAACATATGCTGGATCGGGTCGCCGTAGTAAAGTCCCTCGACGAGAGCGTCATAGAGCCCTGTGTCGGCACCCTTGCTGTCAACGGTCTTGTTGATGTAGCCGGCTTTCTTTTCCCATGCTCCGGCGGGAGCGGTCTTCTCTCCATTGAAACCGTAGATCGAGATCTGGCTTCCACTGACTTGATAGTAAACATCGCCGTCGAGACCATTTATGTCGGCATATTTGCCGGACAGGTCACGCAGGGCCTTCATGTCGGCGATAGCCTCATCCATCTTGGTTTTCAGCATGTTCCAACGTATGAGGTCGAACTTGCGGGTCATCTCGCCGCAGAACTCGAGGGCTCTTTCATCAACGATGGCTTTGAACATGTCATCCTTGGAGGAGATGGAGGCCACATAAGACTCAGCCTGTTCCTCATTGCCCTTGAAAGCGCGCTCGCGTACAGCGAGGAGATACTTCTTAGCCTCCTGGGTGTCACCAAGCTCGTTGGCGATCTCGGCGGCCATGAGGAGCACATCTGAGTAGCGGAGGACAACCGGCTTGACACCGTCGTCATTACCACCGGTGTAAGGGTGGGAAGTCATCCATTCGAAACGGTATTTTCCGAAATACCACCTCTGGATGCCGGGGAGCTCGGGCTCATTGTCGGAGTTCCAGCGCCAGTTGACGCAGGTGATATCACGACGGACATCGTTCTTGTCATATTTGAACCACATTGTCGGGACGGGACCTGCGTCACCACCACGGGTGACATTGGCGCCACCGGCGTAGGTTGATCCCTCAGAGCGGACGGCGAAGGTGTAGTTCCACCTGCCGCGGCCTTCAGAGAAGGGGATGACGAACAAGGTCTCGTGGCCAGGACCGGCGGTGAGGTTGTTCAGATTGCTCTGGTTCTTCCAGAGGGTCTCATAGTCCTCGAGAGAAGCGGTGCCTGAATTGATCGCGGCGCGCAGGTACTCGAGAGCCTTCGGATAGAGGACGGACTTTTGGAGCTCAGGATCGTTGGTGAGCCTGACCGTTCCGAGGTCACCGGTCCCTACCATGCCGTCATCAGGACGGATAGCGTAACCGGAAGCCATCAAGGCGATACGGGCGTAGAGGCCCTCGGCGAACATTTTGTTGACCCTGTCGGTGCGGGAAGTAGCGGTCGTCTGACCAGGATTAGGCAGGTAAGGGATAGCCTCGTCCAGGTCGGCCAGCAGCTGCTTGTAGATGACGTCACGGTTGGCCTTCTTCACATAGATGGTATTGCTGGTGGTAGACTCGAAACGGGCGGGAACATCGCCCCAGGCCTTCACCAGGTCATAGTAAATCATGGCGCGAAGCGTGAGGGCCTCACCCAGCAGATAAGCCATGTCGGCATTCTCCTGCGGATTGCCATACTGACGGATACCTTCGATCACGAGATTGGCGCGCTCGATGGCTTCGTACATCTTGGCAAAAGGACCGTTTTCCAGGTTCAGCTGGCTGTTGTTGGGCTGCAGGGAATAACCGGCAATCTGATATTTTTCATCGCTGGTCTTGAAGGTGTTGTACCACTCGATATCGCTGTTCAGGCCAATCCAGGGAAGGTAACGGCCACGATAGTTGTTGGTTTCACCGAAAGACTGCGCAATGGAGAAAATGGTATTCTCGGTAAGGGAATAGTTGGAGTAGACGGTAGCCGCGTCGAAGGTGGACGGGGATGCCGAATCCAGGAACTTTTCGCAGGACACCGCCAGGGTAGCCATCAGGGCTACAGAAAGGATATATACAATCTTTTTCATAAGGCAAGCGGATTAGAAGGTGAGGTTGAGACCGGCCACGAAACCGATGCTCTTAGGATAAGCGGAATAGTCCACGCCGGGGGTGAGCGGAGTGGAACGGCGGGTGTCCACTTCGGGGTCGTAACCGGAGTACTTGGTGAGGCAGAACAGGTTGGTACCCGTTACATACACGCGAAGCTTGCGGATGTGAACCTTCTGGGTGAGCTTCTCGGGAAGCGTGTAACCCACGGTCACAGACTGCAGGCGCAGGAAGGAACCGTCCTCCACAGCCCAGTCGCTGAAGACAGCGTTGCCGATGGCCGGGTTCCACAGGGTCTTGCCTGCGTTCATGGCCTTGAGCTGGTCGGGATCGTTCACCAGTTCGCCGGTCTCCCAGTTGATGTTGGTCCAGCGCTTGTCCACGTCCATCATGTTGATGAGGTTGCGGTTGTAGAACTTGCGGGAGCTGGTGAATTCCACCTTGTTGGCGTTGTACACCTGGTTGCCGATCATGAAGTTGAAGTTGGCGCTGAAGTCGAAGCCGTGCACATAACCGGAGAAGTTGAAACCGCCGGTGAAGTCGGGGCTGGAATTGCCGATGACTGTGCGGTCGGCTACGGTGATCTTACCGTCGGAGGTGTGGCCGATTACGTTGCCTTCCTCGTCCTTCACTTCCACGCTGTTGTCGATATCCTTGTACTTGGGAGCACCGGGACGCATGTAGGCGGCGCCGATGATACCGGAAGCATCCGGAACACCTTCATTGAGCACCCACTTGGAGCCGTCCCAGGTGAAGTCGTCCACGGTATAGAAGCCGTCGCTCTTGTAGCCGTACATATTGCCCAGCGGCTGGCCCACCTGGACGATGTAGTCATCGCCGATTTCGGTGGAAGCCCAGTAGGACTGAGCCTTGATGCTCTCCAGGCCGCCCAGGTCGGTGACACGGTTCTGGTTGTAGGCGATGTTACCACCAATGTTCAGGGAGAAGTCCTTGGTGGATACGATGGGAGCGCTCAGGGTGAGTTCGACACCGCGGTTGCGGGTGGAACCCACGTTCTGATACTGGCTGTCATAACCCGATCCGGGGATGGGGAAATTAATGAGCAGGTTCTTGATATCGTTCTGGTACACCTCGATGCTACCGCTCAGGCGGCTCTGGAAGAAGGAGAAGTCCAGACCGATGTTGTGGGTATAGGTGGTTTCCCAGGTGAGGTTCGGGTTGTTGAGCACCTTACCGGCGGTGAAGATGTTCTGGGACATGGAGATCCAGGAACTGGTAGAGGAAGCGTACTGCTTCATCAGCTGGCCGGAAGGAATGTTGTTGTTACCGGCGGTACCGAAGCTGTAGCGGAGCTTCAACTGGTCCAGCTAGCTATGGGCGT
>JAEEGK010017692.1_pt1 | contig 15500 bp, 11 predicted proteins | sample 8958771 | NCBI WGS metagenome assembly JAEEGK01 (sample SAMN16246547, study PRJNA631951) | gut metagenome | biome: gut microbiome; feature: rumen; material: SC-attached | host: Bos | place: Iran: Karaj | collected 2018-10
ATTTTAGAACTGACATTTTTTTAAACTATTTTTAAGAATTTAAAGTTAGAAAGAAATTAATTCTTAAAATTTCACTTTATTATTTTTAAAAATAATAGTATCAGGAAATCATTAATAAATTCATTGATAAATCTACAAAAAATAAATTTTTCACTTTTGAATGATAACAATCCGCCAAAAAAATTATCATAGATTATAATTTATTTTTATTATCCCTATTTATTTATCTTGCAATTAATTATTTTGTAATTCAATTTCAATATTTAGGATACAATTATATATGCTTAAAATGTTTTTTCTTTGAAGTAAATCCAAATTTTATCTATTATTTTTAGGAATCAGATAGAAGGGAAAATCTTATCAAATAGTATTATATAAATTTGAATTAAACCGCTCTGACTATTATTTCTTTTTTTTATTTTTCAGTAATTGATTTAATTATATCCTGAATGTTCTATATTATAATTTATTGAGCTACAAATTCTTTGTATAATAAATATTTAAAATATGTTTAATATTATATTAATCATTTCTATTTTATTTTTGCTTTAATTTTTTCAGATTGTTTAATTATATATCAATTCAATTTGAAAAATCTTAGATATCAATAATCTTCTTTTATTTAATTTAAGTTTTCTCTTGTATTTATATTTTTTAATTTATATCAATAAAATTGGCAATTAATTGTTAATAATTATTATATATTTTAAACAATTGTAAATAATATTGACTATAAAATAACAGATAATTTAATAATAAAAATTTCAAATGAAAATAATCAACATTAAAATAAATAAAAAAAATAAAAAATTTAAATAAATCATATTTCCAAAAAAAAACAAAATGTTCCTTCTTATATTTTTCCTTCCATTAGCAACCTCAATACAATGGCTTCAAGAAGTTTCTGGATATAACGAAAAAGATTCCATAAAAGGTTATTCTGGTAAATTCGGGGTTCCAATAACAGCAATAAGAATAGATGGTAATCTCCCATATAGAGTTCATATAAAAGATTCAAACTGGCTTCCTCCAGTAACAGGAAATTCTCAAAATATATCTCAAAAAGATTATGCTGGAAATGGAAAAATAATAGATTGTATATCAGTAAAAGGAGCCAAATATAAAGTTCATATTTTAAATGGAGATTGGACACCTGAAATTTCAAAATATAATATTTATGATATTGATTTTGGTATAGCTGGAATTTATGGAAAACCAATTGATGCAATAATGATAAATGGGAGAAAATATCAAGTTGGAATAAATGAGAATAATAATATTAATGATGATTTTTATAATGATATTAATTGTAATGAAGTTTATTATAAATGTGATAATCAAGAATTTATTAAATGTGGAACTGGATTAAAAAATGTAGATTATCAATGGAATATTGAAGGAATGCAATTTGCATGTACTTTTCTTAGTTGTTGTGTTATTGGTGGACTTGGAAATATGACTCAATTTATTGAAGCTAGAGATTGGGCTCTTCAGGAAAAATATATTGATGATGTTACTACTCATGTGAATATTGATTATTTAAAATTAGCTAAGTTAATTTCTGAAAAATTTAATACCACTTTTCATGATAAATGGACTATTTATGATGAGTCTTTTCATCATTTTGTGAGAAACGAAAATGGAACTGAAATATTTAATGCTGCTGGATTAGGAGTTGAATAATTTAGAAAAATTGTTATACTTTAAATATATTTATTTAAATGGTTGTGTAATATTATTCTATATCTAATATTATTTTCTTTTTTAATTTGAAAAAAATTAAAAATAAATGAATTAAAAATAATTTTTAATTACTGAGGATTGAATTTGAAGAAGTCAAAAAGAAAAAAAGAAGTGTTTAAAAATTTTTGAAATTATTGTTGAATTATAAATTGGAAAAAATAATAGTTTTAAGATTTAAATATTTAAATATTTTATCAAAATCCATATAAAAGTATATTAAAATTAATAACATTACTTTTATAATTTTCTAAAAATTTAAATTCTCTATGGTATGGTAAAATAAATTGAACATAATTTATATTTTTCATAATATTATATTCTTTTCAATTCATATATTTATATTCTAAATAAAGTAATTTCAAAAGAAAAAAAAAAATAAATAGATTTATTTCAATATAATCTTAATTTTGAAAGGAAATTTGAAAATAAAATTAAGAATCACATTTCTCTTCTTAATAAATTCATAATATAATAAAAAAAATGTAAACAAAAATCAAGAAAAATTTATTTAACAATAATAACATTAAATTTAAATTTACTTTCCATAAATTAACTTTTCAAATTTATCTACCATTAAAGGTGGAAAACATAATGAGAAAATTTAGTTATTTCATTATATTAATTTTTAAAATTTATTTTAAAATTTAAGATAAAAAAGGAGTTTTAAAATTGCAAAAAAAATAAAAATAAATTATTAATTAAAAAAATGCAATTACGAACAACAAAAAAGCAAAAAAACAGAGACATAGATATAGGATATGATTCACAATCAATTCAAAATAATAAAAAATATCAAAGTGAAAAAGACAATCATTCATCTGAAGAAGTAAAATATTATTTAAATAAATATATTTAAAGAATTCAAATTTATCAAATGAAAACAAAATTAAACTTAGAAATTCAGTAAGATAAAAATTAAAATCATTTAGTCATCAAATTATCAAGGAAAATATCAAAAAATGAATTCTGGGAAATATTTATATAAATTATCTTCAAATGAAAAAAGAAGAACAACAATGAAAAAAGTAAAAAATATTTTTTTAATAAAATAAAAAAAATAAATGAATAAAATATAATTTATTTATTTTTTTAAAAATATAGAAACAACAATTAAAATACATTTCTTCCGATTTAATACCACAATTTAAAATATTTTTAAATCACCTTATTAAAAAAGAAGAAGATAATATTTTAAACAAAAAAAAAAAAAGAGAAGAAACAAAACAAAAAAATAAAGTGGAAAAATCAAAAAATACAAATCGTCCAATTCAAAATTCTCAAAATATGTTTATGACACAAATGCCTCAATATAATTATTTAACAAATTATTCAATGCTATATAATCCTTTTCCTTTTAATCAAGTTTCCCAAATTGAAATAAAAAATGAATCTGATAATTTGTTTTATAATTATATGGATAATAAAAAAGGTAGAGTTAATCATATTATTGGGGCCTTTTATATTAAAAAAGCACAACAAAATAAACCTAAACATTTAGATAAAAAAGTTGTTCCTATAAATACAGTTATTCATGAAAATAAAATTGTTGAAAATTTTCAAAATCTAAACTTGAAAAATAATGATTTAGTTAATTTGAATTTGATTAATATTAGTGGGAACAATAATTGTAATATTAATATAAATGATTCGAATGTTAATAATTTTGAGTTTAAAGAAGAAAATGTTATTGGAGATGTTAATAATTTAAATGAAGGCAAAAATTTTACTAATGATTTAAATTATAATAATAAAAATGAGAAAATAAATTTTATTATTAATGTTAATGATGAAAAGGACAAAAATTTATTTGAAAAATCTCAAGAAAATAAAGAAGAAAATATTAATTATCAAAATAATGAAATCAAAAATAATTTCAATATTGAAAATAAATTAAATCAAAATGAAAAAAATGAAAATGCCATTAATGAAAATACAACATATAGAACAATTATTTCTTAAATTATTATATTTTAAATTATCAAATTATTTTTAACATTTTATTTTATTTTTAATAATATATATTTTTTATAACAAATAAAGATAAAATATTTCAACATTTAAGAAAATGTTCAATTATTATATTTTCACATTTATTTTAAAAAAGATTATTCAAAGAATTTAATTTGGCTTGGTCATTGGGATTTGAATAACTACTCATCATCATATTTTGATTATTCATCATACTTTGATTTCCCATATTTTGATTATTCATCATACTTTGATTTCCCATCATATTTTGATTATTCATCATATTTTGATTTCCCATCATATTTTGATTATTCATCATATTATTATTATTCATCATATTATTGTTATTATTCATCATATTATTATTATTATTCATCATATTAGTATTATCACCCATCATATTATTGTTATACATCATATTATTATTATTATTCATTATGTAATTTCCCATATTATTATCATTACTCATCATATTGTTTCCCATCATATTATTATTATTCATATTATTATTATTCATCATCATATTGTTATTATTATTTGTAGGAAATAAGGTATTTTGTTGATTTTGAGTATTATACAATGATTGTAAATTTGCTTGTAATTGATCTAATGCATTAACTTGTTTTTGTTGTTGCATATTTTGATTTCCCATTTGATTTTGATTACTCATATATCCCATATTATTATTATTTCCCATCATATTATTATTTCCCTGCATATTATTGTTACCCATCATATTATTATTATTTCCCATCATATTATTATTATTCATCATATTATTATTTCCCATCATATTATTATTATTCATCATATTATTATTTCCACCCATCATATTATTATTACCACCCATCATATTATTATTATTATTAACAGATGTCATGATCGGTGGAGCAAAAACATCAAATAAATCATTTACAGTTTGAATATTAGGATCAGGTTTAATAGCATTTATCATTTCTTGTCTGCTGCTTTGAGGATTATTAAATCCTGCATAATTGTCATTATTATTGTTCATTCCATAATTACTATTATTTCCTCCATAATTATTATTATTATTATTAATATTAGTATTTTTTTTTCTTTTCTTATTCCTTCCAAAGAAATTATCTTTTTCAAGAAAAGAAGAAATAAATTGATCAGGTTTTTTTCTTAAAGTAATCATTTCATATCTATTTAAAGTTCTATTGATATCTTCACTAACTCCAATAGTAATTTCCATTAATTTCTCATTTTTTAATCTATCACCTGCAATAGTATCAATTAAAGTATTGTTTCCTTGTCTTAAAGGACTCATAACTTCTTTCAATCCTTCAATTTCATGATTATCTATCATATCATTTGCTAAAGAAATATTTTCGATCATAGTTTGTAAATAATTAACTAATCTATTATATTTATGCTCAAATTTTGAAGGAATTAAAATTCCTTTGAAACTTTCAACATAATCAAAATCATCATTTTCATAAAAATTATCATCATTATTATTATTATTATTAAAATCATCATTAAAATCATTTGAATAATTATTATTATTGTTATTTCCTGAATTGGAAAAAGATGGATAATTATTATTTGAATTTGATTGTAAATAATTATGATATGATGAACTGTAATTTTCAGGAAAAACAACCCCACTTTTATTTAAATTATTGTAAATTTCATAAAAATTTGGAACTTGATTTCTTTTGTCTTGAAAATAAAGACCCCATTTTTTGATAAGACCTAAAATCTTAAATTGGATTTCTTTTTCATTTCTTGTTTTTAACAAATTTAATAAAGTCATTAAAAAATCTTTTGAAGATATCTGTTGCCAAATATTTAAATTTCCATTGTCTACAATGAATTCAATTATGTCTAATAGAAGTATTTGAATATTTTTTGAATAACTTGTAAGTTTAGGTTTTAAATTATTTAAAAAGATTGAAAGCCTAAATTTTATTTAAAATATTTTTTACTCGTTTGGATTTGAAGATATTAAATTTAAAAGATTTCTCCATTCATTTGGAGAATTTCCATTTGATTGAATTATTCTATCTAAGCTTGAGAGGGATGACATATTTTTTAATATTGATGTTTTTATATAATTTTAATTAAGATTTTAACCTATTTATTTTATTTGAGATATTTTAATTTTTTTATTTTAAAATGATTTTTTTTCAATGAGTATAAAAAGAAAATATTAAATTTAAATTAATATTGTTTTTTTTTATTTTTTTTTATGAGTTCAAAAAAAGTGATTTATTAAAAAGTCAGCTATGAATAACTCCTCTTGAATCAACATTAGAAATTCTACGTTTAAATAATAAATTAAATGATTTTTATTATTCATCTAAATTTAAGAAAACTTCAATTGAAAAAATAAGAAGGAATGATATAGGAAATGAAAAAAATTAATATTATTTAATTTGGTAAAAACTTAAAAGAAATTTTTAAAAAAATAATTGTGAAGAAAAAGATTATTGAATTATAAATACTTTTCTTTATTTAAATAATGAAAAAGGAAAAAGAATCTAAATTAGAATTTCAATTAACCCCAAAAAAATTTTTCAAAAAACATTTTTTCACTGGTTTTTTAAGATTTTGATTTTAAATCACAATATTGATGAATATTATAGTGGTTTAAAAAATTATTAGATTTACCAAATGAAATCAGTAATGATTTTATTATAAATAATTGTTTAAATAATCCAATTGATTATAAAATTTTTTTATTATGAATAAAATAATAATAATTATATTCATCAAACTAATGAAAAATTATATTATAATGCATATACTTTTTTAAACCTATTTTTATTTAGAAAAAAATAAATGTTTAAAAAATAAGTTAAAATTATTTTAAGGACTCTAAATTCTGTTCATATTTTAAGAAATAAAATAAAAAAAATTTTTAAAAAATTAAAAAAAATATATATTTCTCAATTAAGTAATTTAATTCAAAAAAAAGGGATTAAAAAATAGAAAAATTAAAGAAAATTTTTATAATGAAAAAGAAGAAGAACATTATCAAAAACAACTAAAAAATACTTAGAAATATTTTTCAAATCTTCCATCTTTTTCTCATTTAAAATTCGGGAAAAAAAATTTTTTAAGAATAATCATCAAGTTAATGTAGATTCCTCAAATTATTCATAATAAACACATTCTTCTTTGGGTAATATATCAAAATTTTAAGGTTTAGATAAGACTTCATTTTTGAAAAAACACATTTTTCTGGGATCAGCTTCAAGTCTGTAAATTATAAAGTAAAAAAAATTTAATTATTGAAAATATTTTTGAAAAAATTAATCTATTTTTTATGTCTATTCTTTGAATTATTTTATGCAAAAAAAATTATAAATATATTTTGATATTAATTATATTAAGTTTATTCTTATACATTATTATATTTGTATATTTTTAAAAAATATTGGCTTTCAAATTAATCCCTTAAAATCAAATCTTATTTTTTGTTAATTATATATTTTTAAATTCAATGAATTATTCAAAAAAAACTATAGAAAAAACAATAAAAAATTGCTTTTTAAAGAAAAAGTTTTTAAATCATTCAAAATTGTTTAATAATTTATAATTTTAATAAAAATTCAAATTTTCCAAAATTTAATGGTATTATCGAAAGAAAAAGTAGAAATTAAATCATTATTTATTTTACAAAAACCAACAATATTTCTATAATGAGCATCCTTAATTGTTTTAATACACTCAAAATTATTATAATTATAAATAATTATATCATTACTTTCACCTCCAATCAAAAAAATTCCTTTTTCTTCAAAAATATACATTCCATAACAACAAAATGGAATAGTAATTGATTTTATTATTTTTTCTTGAGATAAAGAAATAATATTTAATGTCTTTCCTCCTATAATAATTGAATCATCATTAAATTTATTTATTGCATTCCAACAATTACATTTTATGCTTTCAAAGCTTTTAATTAATTTTATATTGTTTATTTCTTTAATATCAAAATTCCAAATTTTTGTTCCACCTAAACCAGAAGAAATTAATTTATTTTTATTTTCTAATAATAATATTGAATGAACACAACTTATATCATTTAAACTTGTTTTTAATTTATATTCATTTTCTTTTTCTTCCCAAATTTTTATAGTTTTATCATTTGAACAGGAAATTAAATTTCCATTTGAAGAATAAATAACTTTATATATAGAAAAATTATGTGCATTTATTATACTTTTATTTAATATAAATTCATTGTCTTTTTTAATCCAAGTTTTAATATTTTTATCCCAAGAACATGTAACAAAATTATTTTCATCCTTTATATTTACATATGAAATAGAATCATTATGTGCATTTTTAATATTTTGCAATATATTATTATTTTTATTATCAAAAATTTTTATTGATTTATCTCTTGAAACTGAAATTATATTTCCTGAAGGAAAGATAGATATTGAATTAATTGTATCTTCATGTAAATTTATTGATTTTGTAGTTTTTATTTCTTTTATGACCTCTTTAATATTTATGTTATTCTTAAAATCTTCTAATTGTTTTACTTTTTCTTCTAATACATTTATTTTATTTTCATAATTATTAATTTTTATATTTTGCTCTTCTATTATATTCTTTTGTCCTTTTATTTCTTTTTTGTTTAAACTATTTTCTTTTTCAATAAACTCTATTTTTTTATTTAATTCATCTATTTTCTGATTAAAATATAGTTTTGTTTCCTCATTTTGTTTTATTAAATTTTCTAGTTTTTGATTTATTATTTTTTCATTACATATTGTTGAATTTTTCTCTTTTTTTCTCATAATTAAATCCACATTAGGATAATTCACTTTTGAAATTAAAGTTAATTTTAAATCTGATTCATTTTCTTCTATTTTAATATTTTTATTATCCACTAAATCTGATATAAATTCAGAAATTTCTTCTATTGAATCATTCCCTTTAAGTAACCTATTTTTATTTAAATCTACAAATTTAAAACTTTCCTCATATGTATTTTCATTATTTGAAATTGATATTATCATTGAATCAAAAATTTGATTTATTGAAATATCAAATTTATCAAATTTTTTAGAAATATCTTTATTATGAAGTAAAGAAACCATTACTATATTTTAAATGTGAAATTAAAAATTAATAAAAAAATGAATAAATGATTTCGACAAATGATTTTTTGTAAATAATATTAAATTTAATATTGTTTATAAATTTCCTTTGGGACTTTTCTATTTTTTGATTTTTTTCAATTAAATTTTTTTAATTCATTTTATGGAATAAAGTTTAAAAATTTCTTTAAAAAATAGTTATTTTTTGTTTAAATTCCTATATATTATAACTTTCATTAAATAAATTATTTCTTTTACAAAATAAAGAGATTAATAAATTCATATTTATATTCTGAGAAAAAAAATGCGTATAAACTATTGAAATCAGTAAATTTATTATAATTAATATTTAAAGAATATTATTTTTTGACAATTATTCATTAAATATTCAGATAAGAAATGGTGAATTTAAGATTTACAAATTATTCCAATTTAAAATTAACTAATTAAGAAGATAAAATACTTTTTATATATAAAAATAGGTGAAGACAAAAATTGTTACTTCTACTAATTAAGATGTTAATTAATCATTAAATTAAAAGATTTTTTGCAAAAAACTTCAATTTATTTAGTTTTAATATGTTTTAATATATTTATTTTCAAATAAAAAATAATTAAAAATAAAATTATAAATGAATTCAGAAAATTAAATTATAAAAAAATTTAATTTGTAAAACATTAACTTATTGTTTCTATTAAAAAATTTTTATATAACTAAAAAAAATAAAAATGGGATGTGTAAAATCTTCTCGTGATATAAGAATACAAAAACAAACTTTAATAGAAATAAAAACAAAAGAAGAAATAGAACAAAGTATAGGAGTAAAAAATTTTATAAAAGGACCAAAAAAAAAATTCGAAGATAATTATAAACTATTATCAAAAATAGGAAAAGGATCTTTTGGAAAAGTATTTAAAGTTCAAAATAAAATAACAAATAAAATTCTTGCAATTAAAATAATAAAAAAATCTGAAAGAGAGGAAGAAAATGAAGAATTATTAAATGAAATAGAAATAATGATAAAATTAGAACATCCAAATATAATAAAAATATATGATTATTATTTAGATAACAATAACTATTATATAATAATGGAATATATTTCAGGAGGTGAATTATATGATTATATTAATAAAGAAAAAAAATTTTCAGAAAGAAAAACAAAAATAATTATGAGCCAACTTTTACATGCATTAAATTATTTACATTCAAATAATATAGTTCATAGAGATATTAAACCTGAAAATATTTTAATAGAAAAATCCAAATTAAATTGTCCTTTCGAAAATGAATTAGGTATAAATTTAAAATTAATAGATTTTGGAACATGTCATTTTCTTCATAAAAATGATTACTTAACTTTAAAAGTAGGAAGTCCATATTATATAGCACCAGAAGTTTTAAAAAAAAAATATAATAATAAATGTGATATATGGTCAGCAGGAATAATAATGTATATATTATTATTAGGTTATCCTCCATTTAATGGAGTCTCTCAACAAGAAATATCAAAAAAAATAAAAAAAGGAAAAATTGATAAAGATACTCCTGAATGGAGAAAAATATCTCATAATGCCCAAGAACTTTTAAGTAATATGTTAGAAAAAAAATATGAAAAAAGATATTCTGCAAGTCAATGCTTAAATCATCCTTTTATTACTGAAGTTGAAAATTATCCCAGAAGAAGAATAGGAAATTTAATGATGAGTAATATTTTAAAAAGAATTTATAATTTTAATGTAAAAGAAAAATTCCAACAAGCTGTAATTGCTTATATTGTTCATTATCTATTAAATAATGATGATATCAGAGAATTAGAAAATGCTTTTATGAAATTAGATTATAATAGAGATGGAAAATTAACTTATGAAGAAATTAAAAATGGATATTTAAAATATTTTGGGGATGTTAATGATGAAAAATTAAAGGAAATTATTTATCAAATTGATAATAATTATGATGGATTTATTAGTTATGAAGAATTTATTAGATCTTCAATTGAATATAAAACTTTAATTAATGATAATAATTTAAAATTAGCTTTTAAACAATTTGATAATGATAATGATGGTAAATTATCTAAAGAAGAAATTGAAAATATTATGGGAAATCCCAATGATCAATATATTGAAAGTTTTTTTAAACAAATGGATTTAAATGAAAATGACGGTATCTCTTTTAATAAATTTAAAGATATTATGAGAGAGATTTTTGTAGAAAAAAATGAAAAAAACGATATTTGTAATGCCATTAAAGAATTCAATGGTATTAAAGAAATAAATTAATTATTTTATATTTTTCTCTTTTTGTTGTAAATTTTTCGTGTTAGTCTTATTTTTGTGTTATTATAGGGTACAATAATGAAAATAATATATTAATTGTTTAAATTGTTTTATAATATTTTTTTTGAGATTAATTTTCATTAATCTCAAAAATGATTTTTAATTATTTCTTTAAATGAAATTTATAATTAATAATTAATTAATTATTTATCTATAAATTTTAATTCAATATGAAAAAATTAATGTTTTTAAAAAAATTATTATTTTTTCTCATCTACAAAAATTAATTTAATGAACAAATCAATTTAATTTATGAAATTAATATTTATTTTAAAAAGAAGAAAAAATATATGAGAAAGAATCTAAAATTATGGAACAGATATTGCAATTAATCAAAATTAATTATTATTCATTTAATTTTTAACAGTAAAAGACAATTCTTTCAATAATTCATTAAATTTTTTTTTAATTTATCAAAGAAATAAGTTTTTAAAGATATTTTTTAATTCTTTTTCTTTTACCAAATTTTAAAAATGAAAATTTAAATGAAAGTGTTGTAGATGAATTGTTAAATTCTATAGATTTAATAAATAAAGAAAGTAATTTTCTTCTTTTTTTTATTATTATAATTAAAAAAAAAATTAAAAAATAAAAAAAATGGAAGAATGTTCAAGATGTAAATATAATAAATCAAAATTTTATTGTGAACAATGTTTATCATTATTTTGTTCTTTATGTGATACATATATTCATTCAATGCCTTCATATTTTTGTCATAAAAGAAATTTTATTAATGAATATCAAACAAACAACAATTATAATTGTAATCAAAAAAATAATTTTTTGATAAATTGTTCAGAAAAAAATGATAAATTTATTTCAAATTGTTTTGATTGTAGCAATAATAATAACATTTTTAATGACAAAAATCAAAGATGTGAAAATAAATTACAAGAATTATGTGAAAAAGAAAAAGAAATATTAAAACAAAAAATTTGTGAATTAAATAATGAATTAAATAATAACAAAAGACATTTTGAAGAAAAAATTAATTGTCTTGAAAAAAATTTAGAGGAGGTTAATTTAAAGCATAAAAAAGATTTGGAAAATTATAATAAACAACAGACAAATCAAATAAATAATATAATAAATGATAAAGATTCTCAAATTAAATTTTTAATTGATGAAGTAAATAAACAAAAAGATTTAAAGAACAATTTAGAGAAGCAATTAATGAATTATGAAGAAAGATTTGATAAAAATAAACAAGAATATTTGAATCAAATAAATAATTTAAATAATGAATTACAAAAATTAATTAATGAAAAAAGTCAAATTGAAAATTTATATAAAAATAAAATGAATGAATTAAATGAAATTCATAAAAATGAAAAAGAAAATTTAATAAAAAACTATGAAAATATTATTTCTAAAGTAAAAGATGATTATAAAGATAATGAAGATAAAGATAAATTATTAAATCAAACTCAAGATAAGGAAAATTATATTAAAAATTTGGAAGAAAAATACAAAAAAGAAAAAGAAGAATTGAATTCTATTATTGAAAAATTAAAAGAAATAAATTCAACAAGTGAAAATGATCAAAGTGAATTAATTAAAATGAATGAATTACTTAAAAATACTATTGATCAACTTAATGATGAATTAGAGAAAACCAAAGAACAATTAAGATATATTAGCAAAGAAAATAAAAGTTTATTAAAAAAAAATACTTCAATTTTAGAACAAAATAATGAAATTAAAAAATCAAATGAACAATTACATAATGTTGTTTATGGTAGATTTGGTAAACATTAATTTTTTTATTTAAATTTATTTTTAAATATATTTAATCTTAGGATTTAAAATAATTTAAGTCACATTATTTTTCTTTTTGTTTAAAAATATTTTTCAATAAAATTTACTTTTTAATAATTATATATTTCTTATATATTATAAAAATATATTAATCATATGTTTAATAAAGAAATTAAAAGGATATTATTATCTTTAAAAAATTCTTTTATATTAAACAATCAAATACTAATTTCATTCTTTATAAAATTTTTAAAACATAATAAAAGTATTATAGTTTCTTTCATACCAAATTCTAAAATAAAAGAATTATTTTGAATATAATTCTTTTTGAATGTATTTATAAAAAGAATAATATATTTCATATTTTCAATTTATAAGTCTTAAAGACAAAAATTAATTAATTGAAACAATTAAGAAAACTATATTTCATAAAATATTTTCGTAATTTTTGTTGAAATATTTTGAGTATTTTGTTCAGTGTTTTGTTTATTTTCTTGTTTTTTCATTAATATTTTTAAAATTGGACCTAAAGATTCAACTTTATTGATTTTTTTATTTATATGACAAACTTCCATATCTGAATCATTTATTGATGATTCTTTCAAAGAATTATTTTTAATGATACTATTAGATGATATTATACTATCTTTTTGAATACAACAAATTCCCATTGATTAATAAAAAATAAATAATTATACTAATATATTTTCTAAAAATAATAATAAAAATTAAATATAAAAAAATAAAAAATAACCATTTAAAAAATGTCAGAGCAGGAATTATTAAAAAAAGACGCAATAATAAAAGACATACAACAAAAATTATTGTTATTAAGAAATGCATTAATAGAAGAAAGAAAAAAATCAACAAGTCTTGATGAAAAAAATAAAGAATTAACAAATAAAATATCAGATTTAGAAAAATTAATTATTTCAAAAGAAACAGAAATAACAAATTTAACAAGAGATACATTAGATTTACAAGAAGCAATATCTTTAGAAAAGAGTAAAAGTGAAGATCAAAAAAATGTTTTTTCTCAAATTTTTCAAAAAGAAGGAAATGCAATAACTGATCTTGAAAATAAAAAATTACAAACAACAATTAATGATTTACAAATTGAAAATGATAAAATTACAAAAGAAAATGAAGAAATTAAAAAATATATTGAACAACTAACTATATCTTCAGATAATAAAATTAATGAATTAAATACACAAAATAAAAATTTAGAAATAAGTATAGAAAAAAAAAATAATCAAATTGATGAAGTGAAAAAAAGATTTGAAGTTGTTCAAATTAATGATAATGAAAATACAAATGAAAAAAATAATTTAAAAAATAAATTTGATGAGTTACAAAATGAAAATAAAGTTTTAAAAGATGATATAGAAAAATATAAATTAGAAAATAATGAACAAAATGAAACATTAAATTTATTAGAAAAAAAAGCTTTAAAAATTATTGAAGAAAATTTAAATTTAATGCTTAAAATGAATCAAGTTAGTGATAATGTAGCAGAAGATAGAATTGTTAAACAAAAATTTATTTGTGAAAAAAAAGGTAAAAATAAATGTGAAATTACATTTGGTCCAAATGAAGATAATAAATATATAATGTTAATTACTGATTATTATAATAGAACAAATGAAAATATTTATATTGAAAATATTGATTCTGTTAAAATATATGAAAAAGATAAATTAATTGAAATTTGTTTAGATAAAAATTATGGAAATAAAAAAATTTATTTTAATTCTGACATTGAAATATTAAAAAAAATAGAAGAAAATTTTAAACAATATAAAAATATTGTTGAAAAACTTAATGAAAGTTTAACTAATATGATATAAAGTAAATTAATTTAAATTTTATATTAATAAAATTTATTTTGTGTTTTTTTTCATTTTTTTTCTGATTTTGAAAAAAATTCAAAAAAATTAAATTTTTTAATATTATCTCCTGCTTTTGCAGTTATATTTTTTAAATTATTTCCTGCTGTTGTAGTAATATTTTTTAATTTATCTCTAAAATTCAATTGATTTGAATTTTCTTTTATATTATTTTTTTCTTCTTTTTCAATAATATTTTCTGGTATTTCTAAATTATTTTTTTTTGCTAATTCAATTAATCTTTCAAATTCTTTTTTTAAGTTTTCAACTTCACTTTCTTTTTTTTCCAATCTTAAAAACATTACTTCTTTAGTATTTAATTCTTGTTCTAAAATTTGTTCTTTTTTAATTAATTTTTCTTTTAATTTGTTATTTTCCTCTTCTAATAATGATAATTTTTGAGAATAAAATATAACTTTATCATTTATATTACTATTTTCATTTGAAATTTCTGCTAATTGTTTTTCTCTTGATTCTAATACTTTTTCATATTTTTGAACAATTTGTTCAGGACTCATTCCTGTATAATCAAAATTTTTTATTGAAGAACCAGTTTGAGACATTTAATTAAATTAAAAAAACTAAAAAAATTTGTTAACAAATTTTAAAATTTTTTAATTATTGAAATACAAAAAAATTATTGAATTATTATATAATACAATTATTGATAAATATAATTTAAAATTGAATAAAACATGGGGATTGGGGA
>JAEEGK010017694.1_pt1 | contig 15500 bp, 10 predicted proteins | sample 8958771 | NCBI WGS metagenome assembly JAEEGK01 (sample SAMN16246547, study PRJNA631951) | gut metagenome | biome: gut microbiome; feature: rumen; material: SC-attached | host: Bos | place: Iran: Karaj | collected 2018-10
ATAGATTCATCTGGTAATAAATTATTAGAGTTTATAGAAGTAGCTGAAAAAGACGCAGCTGAGAAGTTTGCGCCAATAACAGTCTGCCTATTGGTTGTTAAGATTGGCAACGATTATCTTATGGGCTTCAATCATTGGCGAAAGGGTTGGGAAATCTTTGGGGGATGTCCAGAAAAAGGCGAAACTCTGCGTGAATCCATGGTGCGAGAAGCGCGTGAAGAGCTAGGAATCGACTGCAATCCTGAATGGTTAGGCCTCGCACATTTTGATATGCAGCCTGACTATTTTAGTAATGCTGTGCGAGAGGAATATGGCGCCATATACGGAGTGACTTTACCTCAGGAATATCTGGAGCTGATTGAGGAAAAGCGGATAGACAGGGAAGAAATTGAGAAGATAGCTCTTTTAAAAGAGATTCCTGTAGAGGAAGAAATAAGAGAACTGGATAGGAAATTAACGGAGTTTTACTAAGCTTAAGGAACCAAGAGAGATTGGAGAATGCTTTATGATAAGTGCAGAGAGTTTTTGTGATTGGGAGAGAAGCGCTAATCCTTCAACAACTCCTCAATCTTATCATAGTTGAGAGCATGGAATGCTTCCTCCACCTGATTCCAAAGAGATAGAGCATCCTCAGGAATAGAGTAGGAGGACATTTCTTTATAGATAGCTTCGATAGTATCGTAGTCCATAGTTTTTGCGGATTTTCTGATCTGTGCATAAGCTTCGTTTATAAGCAAAGCTGCAGCCTCTGGTTTGGCAGCTTTGCTTTCATTTTGTTTACTCATCACCTGACCGATTATGTCTACAACGGCAAGAAACTTCTCCACATAAGCAGCGTGACCTTCGCGGATTTTGTCGAATTCTCGGGCTTTTCCTGCATTCTCGAGATTCTGAGCATCTTCAGCAAGCCCAACGGCGCCTATTATTCTAGAGGAACTCTTGAGAGCGTGAATCTTAATGGTATAGTTTTCGAAATCTTCATTATTATAGAACTCGTTTAATTCATGCACATTGTTATCAGCGTAGCTATAGAAAACGCCAAGCATAGATAGGAAGCAGGATTCGTCGCCACTATTTTCTATTCCGGCCTTGATGCTGATAAGATCCTGGTCCAAAAGAGGTGTCAATTCTTCAGATATCTGTGGCTTATTTGCATTAGAATCACCTGTCTCAGAGTCTTTGGCTAGTACAACCAATTCCGGAGGAAGATATTTAATGAGCATTTCCTCGAGAAGATCAGGATTGATAGGCTTGGTGAGATAATCATCAAAGCCTGCAGCAATATATTCATCCCTGACACCAGAGATTGCGTTGGCTGTAAGGCAGACCACAGTAGTGTTTAGATTAGGATTGTCTGGTGACGCCTTCATTTCCTGTAGTGTAGCAATACCATCTTTATTAGGCATCATGTGATCTAAGAAGATCATGTTATATCTTTTACCCCGCATGAGATCAAGCCCCTCATCGCCGCTATTTGCAGTGTCTGTGGAGATAAGAGTGTGTTTGATAAGGTTCTTGAATACCATGAGATTCATAGGATTATCGTCAACAACAAGAACAGAAGCATTCGGAGCAGTAAATTTCTCTTTGTAGACGTAAGCCTCATCTTCAGCTGGCTTAAGAGCCTGGAAATCGCCAAGGAGCTCCTCACCGATAACCTTTTGCTTGAGCGCGAAGTGGAAATTGGAGCCTTCTCCATAGGTGCTTTCCACCTCAAGTACAGAGCCCATCATAGACAGGAGGCTCTGAGTAATGCTCATGCCAAGGCCAGTGCCTTCGATATTGCGATTTCTCTTTTCCTCGATTCTCTCAAATTCGGAAAAGAGCTTCTTCATATCCTCGGGTTTAATTCCAATGCCAGTGTCCTTGACTGAAACTAAGAGAATGATGCTGTCTGGATCATCGGAAGGCTTCTTAAAGCCCATTTGGAAGGTGATAGTGCCTTCTTCCGTGTACTTGGCAGCATTTGTCAGGATATTGGTGATGATCTGCTTGATTCTGTTGGAATCTCCGCAGAGATTTCGTGGGATATTTGGGTCAAAATCAAGTTTGAGAATCAGGCTCTTGGCAACAAGACGTGGATGTATCATATTGACCAGATCACTTAAAACTACGGATAGATCGTAATCTGCAGGCTCAATTTCCATTTTTCCAGCTTCAATTTTGGAAAAATCAAGGATATCGTTAATGATATTAAGAAGAGTAGTGCCAGCATGCTTGATGTTCTCGGAATAGCTGCGGATTTCAGGCTCTGTGGATTCCCTCAGGATCATTTCATTCATTCCGAGGACTGCATTGATAGGAGTTCGGATTTCATGGGACATGTTGGCAAGGAAATTACTCTTGGCGTCACTGGCTGCCTTGGCTCTTCTCTCCTCCATGCGGGCAATCTCAGTAGCTCTCAGGATCGCTATGAACTCGTTCTTGTTAACAGCCTCTGAGAAGTAGAGTCCCTTGAAGTAATCTGCCTTCATCTGGCTGACAGTATCCAGAATCTCCTGAGTGTCCACGTTGTCGATGATGATCTTCTTGCCCATCTGGTTTATCAACTTAAGCCTGTTCTCAACGATGATCCTGTTCTGAGTGTGAGGAGGAGCTGCGGTTATAAGGCCCGCATCCATCTTGACGCCCTCAAATACCATTGCTGAAGCGGACTGCATGTTAAAGAATCCGGTTCCGTACTCATCCATAAAGAACCTGATGCCGGCAAGATCCAGTTCTGCCATGGCCCTTCCCAAAAGCTCCTGGTCCGTGGCGGCAGCGGATTCCTTTATATCAAATACAACCTGGGAAGCATTAACACCGTATCTGGCCATGACTTCCTTAAGCCTTTTAATAAAGTCTGATTTGATAAGCTGTACCGAGGAAAGAGATATCTCGATAAATTCAAGGCCCATTTCCTCTACGATACCGCCTCCGAGGAAATAGAAAGACTGATTGATGGTAAACCATCCCAGATCTTCGATCAGTCCCGTCTGCTCGGCAATAGCAAGAAACTCCGCAGGAGGCACCTCTCCAAGTACTTCATCCTTGAGCCTTAGCACTGCCTGGGCAGCGCAGATGGTGTGATCCACTCTGGTGTAGATAGGCTGGAAATATACTGAGAAATCAGAGTTTTCAATACCTCTTTTTACGGCATTCTCAATCTCTGCCCTTCTGAGGATGAAGTTCAGCTCATTTCCTGAAAGGACCTTGCTGCTGTCCTTTTCAATTGCAGAATCAGAGAGATACAAAAGATATTCAATGCTTCCAAACTGTTCAGGGGAACTGGCCTGGAGCACGTGGGCCTTGAGCATTATCCTGTTATTCCCAATATCCCATTCCGTTTTAAATCTGTCGTAGATCTTAGCGGAAACTGCATCCGCCGCCTTTCTCTCAACATCCGGATACACTATCATAAAGCAGTCAGAGCCCACTCTGTAGATATCAATCTTGTTGTCCAGCTCCTCGATAAAGGAAACCACCTGCCTGAGTATCTGCTCAAATACGTTGTAGCCTGTGATCTTGCGATAGACCTCTGCATTGATGAGCCTGATACAAATGGTATAGAAATGTCTTTTGTACTTAAAATACTTGGAGGCATCCAGTACGAAGGCGTTTCTGTTATAGGCCCCCGATGGCATGTCGTGTCTGTCATCGTCATTTTCCACCACGATCATAAGGCCCACAAGACCTATGGCTTCGCACATGAGCTCGCACTGGATATTGCTGAGTATCATCTGTATCAGCGTTCCGACTATGACTATGGCAAAGAAATACAGAAGTGCTATCTTCTTCATACTGTTTAGGATATTCCAGTAAAGAAAGAGCGCCACTACCGAAAAGAGGACATAGAAACCCGCCTCTACGTAAGCAACATACACTCCTGCATGTCTGTGAAATGTCAGATTATCATCAAAGATATAGATAAAGCGTGTCAGTGGATTGGTCAGAACAAGAATTTCAAGAATATAGAAAGGAAGCGCAAGGCAAAACTGTGCGCTTCTTGAGAACCTATACGAAACATTGCATACTAAAATGATGTATAGGGCAAATATCGGAGCAATAGCAAAGTGGGTAAAGAAATAGAGGAATTGGAGTACATTAAGAAAAAGGAGCTTTCCGGCATGGGAAATACCTCCGGCAACAACCAGGTCAGCTCCGATAACTGTTATTGAATCAACGATAACAATTACTATTAACGTAATAAACAGTTTATTCTTAAACCTGCGGTTTCTGCCCATCAAAAGAGTGTAGAAAAGACAGGTCAGCGAAATGACAATAGCCGCAAGGTTAAAGGTAAAACTGCCGATACCTCTAACATCTACCATACAAAATCCTCAAGGCATCCAAAAGATCTTTTCCCTTATGCAGGGATCAGGTCACGATACCATCTAAGTGCCCCGAGATATGCAGTATAAACATCGTTCATATCAATGTCTTCAAGAACAAGAATCCTGGATATTTCAGTCCAGTCCGCATCCTCATAGCATTTAATAAAATCCAGTACCTTGGCAAAGTCGCCCTTATCTTCAAGGAGAGCTTCCCTTACATTCTTAGAAACCTGAACCATATCAAGCGCTTCAGGCATAGTCTTCTCGAGCATGATATCAAGTGCTGAGAACAGTCCCATGATGAACAGCTCAGGAGCATGCATCGCCATCTCAAATTCGCTTGCAAGGTTCTCTGCAAACTTAGCTCTTATCATTACAAGTCTTATGATCTCTGTAGGTTTATCTGCACACAGCTCCTTGGTAACGGCTGTGTTTATCCATCTCTTAAGTTCCTTCTGTCCCAGCATTGCTGCTGCGTGGCGGATGGAGGTGATTTCTGAATTAAAGGCCATTCTGTTGACCATTTCCAAAAGAGAGATTACAAGAGCAGGGTCTTTTCCAATGACATCTGCAGCATCTGTAAGATCATAGTCAGGGGCGTTGACAACGTTTAGCAGCTCAATGTAGTTAACCTTCAGAGGGTTAACTTCCGTCTCTGACTTTGTGACCGGCATTCTAAAGAAACCTCCCTCGTAGAGGTCATAGCCGCCGTCTTCTACCAGCTTGTCATACTGCTCTTTTGTATCTACGTTGACAGCACAGAGTTTGATGTTTGGATACTGTCTGCCAAAGTATATCTTAGCTTTTGAAATATCTATCTTGGCATGATCAAGGAGGATATAATTGCACTGGCTGATTATCTCCTTGTAATCTTCAAAACTGCTGATGGGAATCTTTCGGATGGCGAGCTTGTAGCCCTGTTCCTTGAGCTCTTTTACCCTCTTGATGTACTCTGCCTCAGGCGGAATAGAGTTGTCCATAAGAAGAACAACCTTCTCGGGTGGAACTGTACACTGAAGGGAAATTTCCGCGAATACGGAGAACTGATTTATGGGAACAAAGACTTCCTTTCCGCCGGAAAGAGTCGCAACACCCATGTTGCTTACAACTTCAAGTTCGGGAACCGTTCCGGCTCCGTCAAATCTTGCACCGGCCATGAAAGAGGGGTTCAAAAAGAGATTGGTCTTGCGTGCAAAGACAGAATATGCACTCACAGACATCCGGTTATCAAAAAGAGGTATCAACGTAGCAAGCATAAAGTTCTCCTTTCAGCCATTTAAAGACAAACTCCCACTTATCTATATTGTACCTCTTAAAAATGATTTAACCAATTATTTTTTTATAAAATTCCGTAGATTTATACCGTCTTATCGATAATATACTTCGGTCTTCCCTTGACCTCATCATAGATCTTGGAAATGTAAAAACCTATGATTCCAAGTGCCATCATAATAAACGATCCCGTAAAGCACTCAAGTATGATCACCGTTGTAAAGCCGTCCTGTGCCTTTCCTTCAAAGAAGGTGATAATAGCTTCAAGACTGGCGCCAAGACCAACTATAAATACGATTACTCCCAGTATTGTCACTATCTGCATCGGAGCAGATGTAAAGGAAGTGATATTGGTAAGAGCATATTTGAAAAGAGCCTTTGTGCTCCACTTGGATGTTCCTACTTCCCTCTCTCTGACTTCGTACTCAACCTCTGTGGATTTGAATCCGATCCAGGATGAAAGTGCTCTGAAGAAAGCATTCTTTTCACGCATGTTAAGAAGGACGTTCATGGCCTTTCTGTCAAGGAGCTTAAAGTCTGATGCTCTGGACATATCAAAGCCAACTGAGTTTGACATGATGCCATAGAAGCTCTTGGCAGCAAATTTATGAAAGCCACTCTCTCTGCCACGGTCAGTCTTAACTCCCTCAACTATTTCATAGCCCTGTTCCCAGAGTCTGTACATCTCGACAATCTTCTCCGGTGGGTGCTGCAGGTCGCAGTCGATCACTACGCAGCAATCTCCCTTGGCCTCTGCAATTCCCGCAAAGATAGCTGACTCTTTTCCAAAGTTTCTTGAAAAGCAAACGCCTCTCACACAGGAAAAAGCCTTGGCCTGCTCCTCAATCTTTTCCCAGGTCTTATCCTTGGATCCGTCATTTACAAAAAGCAGTTCATGCTCTATATTCTCACCGCTCAAAATACCATCTATTACAGACGCGGTCTGTGGTATTATTTCTTCTTCATTGTATGCAGGTATTATTACTGAAAGCACCCTAAAATACCCCTTTCGTGCTTGATTAAAGTCCTCATGCATTATATCATAGTTTATATGGTATTTCTACAAACACAATGATAGGGGGATCTTACTATGGCGCAAAACGAAATGTTAGCGATGATCCTGGCAGGTGGACGTGGAAGCAGGCTAAAAGACCTAACCACGAAGGTAGCTAAGCCAGCAGTTTTCTATGGGGGAAAGTATCGTATCATTGATTTCCCTTTAAGTAACTGTGCAAACAGTGGCATCGATGTAGTCGGTGTCCTTACACAGTATGAGTCCGTACTTCTTAACAGTTATGTGGCACAGGACGGACGTTGGGGTCTCGACACCAGGGACAGCGGTGTTTATGTCTTAACTCCCCGCGAAAAGGCTGATCAGGGCCTTGATGTTTTCCGCGGAACCGCTGATGCAATCTCACAGAATATCGATTTCATCGATACCTACGATCCGGAGTATCTTCTCATTCTTTCCGGAGATCACATTTACAAGATGAATTATTCCAAGATGCTTGATTATCACAAGCAGATGCACGCTGACGCAACCATTGCTGTCCGCGGTGTACCCATGCGTGAAGCAAGCCGTTTCGGAATCATGAACACAGACGGCAAGGGCAAGATCATAGAATTCGAAGAAAAGCCCGCCAAGCCAAAGAGCAATCTCGCATCAATGGGTATCTATATCTTCAGCTGGAAGCTTCTTCGCAAGATGCTGATTGAGGATATGAAGAATCCCGATTCAGATCATGACTTCGGAAAAGACATTATTCCGAGAATGTTAAATGAAAAGAGAGGTCTTTTCGCATACGAGTTTAAGGGTTATTGGAAGGATGTAGGAACCATCGACTCCCTCTGGGAAGCAAACATGGACCTTCTCGATCCCAAGAATCCGCTCAACCTCAATGACTCGTCATGGCTTATCTACACAGAGGATGTATCCACTCTTCCTCAGTACATAGGTAAGGAAGCCAAGATCAAGAAAGCTTACATCACACAGGGTGTTCGCGTAGAGGGAAGCGTTACAAACTCCGTTCTCTTTACGGGAGCAGTCATCGGCAAGGGAGCCAAGGTAGTTGATTCCGTCATCATGCCCGGCGTAGTGATTGAAGAAGGTGCAACGGTCACAAGAGCACTGGTTGCTGAAGATGTTCATATTGGCAAGAAAGCCAAAGTCGGCTCTAAGAACAGCGAGAGCATTGAGCTTGTCGCTAAAAATGTGAAAGGAGGTACAAAGTAATGGCAGTTAAGGCATTTGGTATAGTATCCTCCGCAGATAATTCCATTCATGTAGAGGGTCTTCACGATTACCGCCCCATCGGCGCATTCTCTTTCCTTGGAAGATTTCGTGTTATAGACTTTCCTATTTCAAACATGAGTAACAGTGACATTAACCGTATTCAGGTATATGTTCGTTCAAGGCCGAGATCGATCGCAGAACACGTAGGAAGCGGAAGGCATTACAACATCAACTCAAAGAGAGGTAAGATTCAGCTCCTCTTCTCTCAGAACTCTTCTTCCCGCTCCATTTACAACAACGATATCTCAGCTTATATGGAGAACCTTGATATCATCCAGCGTATGCATCAGGATTATGTTATCATCGCTCCCAGCTACATGGTTTACAAACAGGATTTCAGACAGCTCCTCGATGCACATGTTGCTTCAGGCGCAGACGTTACTCTCCTTTACCACAAGGTTGATAACGCCAGAGAGTACTTCAAGAACTGTCACACTGTTTCCGTAAACAAGCAAAAGGGTGTTCAGTCAATTGACAAGAACCTTGGAACAGCCAATTCAAGAAACATCTTCATGGATACCTACTGCATGAAGAGAGATGTTTTCGTAGAGCTTGTAAAGACAGCTAACTGGATGTCATCCATGTACACTCTTGCAGATATCGTAAACCTTAAGTGTAAGGATATGGATATCAGAGCATTCCAGCACAGAGGCTACTTTGCTACTCTTACAAGTCTTGAGGATTACTTCAACGCTTCAATGGAGCTTCTTGACTATGACAAGGCTCATGACCTCTTAAGACCTGAATGGCCTATCTACACAAGAACAACGGATGCATGTCCTACACAGTACTTTGAGAGTGCCAAGGTTACAAATTCCTTTGTAAGTAACGGATGTCTCATCGAAGGAACAATAGATAACTCCATCATCGGACGTAGTGTAACCATTAAGAAGGGAGCTGTTATCAAGAACTCTATCATCATGGCCTACTCCACAATCGAAGAGGGAGTCCACATTGAGAATGCCATCGTAGATAAGTGGGCACACATCATTCACGCCAAGAATATCAGAGGCGAGGCTGATGCTCCGCAGTATATCAAGAGGCAGGACACACTTTAAAAAAGCGACACACAAAAATAAAGCAGCGGGAATGTTATCATTCCCACTGCTTTTTTATTGCTCCATTCGGAGCTCTTTATTTAAGTTTAAACTTACCAACAATCTCTTTAAGTGTTCCGGCAATCTCTTCCTGCTTGCCTGACATGTCGTTTACGTTAGAAACAACATCTGCAGCTGCCATTACGGAGTCGTTTACTCTGCTGGAGAGATCAGCAGTATCCTGTGTAGACTCTGCGATATTCTGGATAGCCTTTGAAACTTCTTCCATTGCAGATCTGATATTTTCAACCATCTGAGCGATGTTCTCTGAAGAACCACCGAAGGAATCAGCATCATCTCCATACTGCTTAGCTACATTTACGAAGTTATCGTAGTCAGGTGTAACTGTCTCTTTAATGAACTCAAGCAGCTCTCCTGAAGAATTTGAAAGTGTTCCGAAGGCTTCCTGTACGCCATCGATTGTATCTCTGATCTGTTCAACTGCTTCAGATGTTGAACTTGCAAGCTTATTGATCTCGGAAGCAACTACCGCAAATCCCTTACCTGCATCTCCTGCTCTTGCAGCCTCAATACTTGCATTGAGTGAAAGGAGGTTGATCTGATCAGCGATCTCAGCGATTGTATCTGCAAGGGTTCCGATCTGGTCAACAACCTTAGCCTTTTCATTGGCTTCAGCAAGATCAGCTTCTCTCTGCTCTGCAATGCTGATTGCATTGTCATAAGCCTGCTTGGACTGTCTCTCAATATCTCTTGCTCTTGCCTTGATATCTGCAGCCTCAGCGCTGGTCTTCTCAGTCTCTCCTGCCAGCTGATGAACGGATGCATTAACTTCTTCAACAGAAGCATTAACCTCCTCGGTTGCTGCGCCGGAGGACATCATAGCATCGTTAACACCTGAGATATTACCCTGGATACTTGTGAACTGATCCTGAAGTTCGCTTGCCATTGTTGCAAGACCTGATGATGTCTCGGATACCTGCTCGGATCCATCTGAAATCTTGCTGATAACATCACGGTTACTCTCAAACATGTTGTTGAGGGAATCGGACATCTGGCCAAGCTCGTCTCCGCTCTTACTCCTTATCTTATTAACTGTAAAGTCTCCGTTTGCAAGAGATCCGGCGAAGGCCTTAACATTGTTGATACTCTTTGAGATACTCATTACGAATACCCAAATGATAGCTGCGCCTACCAAAAGAGCTATAACACAGATTACAGAAAGTTTAGCTGTAGCTGCTTTAACAGGCTCTTCCAGCTCATCTATATTCATACGAAGTGCAAGTTTCCAGTTAACGTCAGGGATAGTAACGTATGTCAGAAGGACGTTTTTGCCATTTTCCATAAAGGCGCCCATCTGAGGTGAAGAAGAATCCTTGGCCATAAGCTCTGCACCCATAGCTGCAAGATTCGGATTTTCATCGGCTGTAACATTTACACCATTTTCTACTTTTGCAGGGTCAAGGCAGTAAAGGTATGTTCCCTTTGAATCAAAAAGCATAGCTGTTCCGGTCTTACCAACCTGAATATTTGCAACCATCTCTTCAATATCGCCAAGAGACATATCTACTGTTACACAGCCAACATATGTGCCATTGTCATAGATTGGTGCGGAACAGCTGGCCATAACAATACCCGATGTAGGATCATAGTATGGATCTGTAATTATTGCCTGTCCCTCTGAAAGGCCCTTAGCATTCAGATAGTATTCCTGATTGAAGTAATCGTATTCTGCATTACTGTAATCATAGGTCTCAACAATCTGCCCACCATCTTTATACCAGTATGGACCCATGTACATTTCTTTTTCATCAAACATATACGGTTCAAACCAGATTCCTGATCCCAAAACCGTATCATTATTGGTTATGATCTTAGTAATTGTACCCTTGTAGTTATCCATCGTAACAAAACGATAGGATGTTGATATCATCTGTGCGATATCAACACAGGATGTCTTAATGATATTGAGCTTACCATCAACAATATTAGCGTTAGCTATTACTGTCTGATTCATTGTGTCGGTGGTTGCTGTCTGAATTGATGCGCTCAGCTGATTGGCGGCCACATATGTAAGAAGCACCATTGCAATAGCCATGATAGGCAGGATACAAAGCAGCATCTTGGCACGAAGGCTCATTTTCTTCATCTGTTTACCCCTTTTCTTAATGGAATTGTTTGGAAATTCTTTGAATTGTCAATTTATTAGACACCATAATAATTGTACTATATAGCGCATTCAATATGTTCTTAAAAAAGTATAAAAAGAAATGAATATATAATAAATGCGCGTATTAGAGGATTTTCTTTATCAATTTTTAATAAACGATTTTGCGTTATTTTCACTGCTGACATGTTAAAATTAGAGTGGTATTAATTCATCAAAAATTAAGGGAGAATAGTATATGAACGCTGAACAGTACAAAAGAGCCACTAATAACAGTTTCTATGTATGTGTTGTAATTCTTGTAAGCGGTCTGGTATTAACAATTATCAAGCTGTTTAGTGCCGGCGTAACCCCCGGACGAATAGCTATCATTATTGCTGCTGGAATTGGTGGTGCTATGGCTGCTATTGGTAATTTCAAATTCCCTACAGTAAAAAGAGGATCAATTCTTTTAATGGGAGGCTCCACTATTTTTTACTTTGTCCTTCTTATTGCTGAAGATAATCTTATATACTTCGCATTCGGCCTTCCGATACTGATATGCTCCATCATCTATTTGAACGTTAAATTATGTAAGTATGGAATAGCTGCTATTACGCTTTCTTTCATAATCACTTGTGTAAAGATTTATATTGCAACTGGTTCTATGGATCAGTCTCTACTGCCGGCTGCCATAACTCTTGCACTGGCATTCATCGCATGTCTTTGCACCGTTACACTTCTGACCATGTTCAATACCGAAAACAATGCAGTCATAAGTGAGAATGCAGACAAAACTCTAAAGGCCGGAAATGCCATGGCTGATATCGCCAATACCATAACAGATCTCTTCAACGAGTCTCAGGAAGATATGAGCACTCTTCAGGAGATCATGGATGCTCAGCACTCAGGTATGCAGGATATCGCAAGCAGCATGGAAAGTACTGCTCAGGCAATAACCAATCAGGCTCAGAAGGTTCAGGAAATTCAGGAAGAAACAGATGCCACAGAACAAAACAGAAAAGAGATGACAAAGGCCTCTGAGAATGCTCAGAGAACTGTACAGGAAGGCGTTCAGGTAATAAGTGAGCTTAAGAATAAGTCACAGGATGTTGCAAGAACCAGTCAGGTAACCGTTGAAACCACTCAGGCTGTTATCAACAAGGTGGAAGAAGTTCAGAAGATTGTCGGCTCCATCATGTCAATTTCAAAGCAGACCAACCTCCTTGCTCTCAATGCAAGTATCGAAGCTGCCAGAGCCGGCGATGCAGGTAAAGGTTTTGCAGTTGTTGCCAATGACGTAAGAGAACTTGCTGCTGAAACAAACACAGCTTCGACTGAGATCACAAATATCATCAATGAGCTTACCGAAGATGTACAGAAAGCCATGGCCAGCATAGATGACACTGTTGCATCTGTATCAGAACAGAACGAAATGATCGAAACCGTAGGCGAAAACTTCGACAGCATCAATGACAACGTAACAGAGATGCTCGATCGCTTCCAGGTAATCGGAGAAGGCATGAAATCCATAGCATCTTCTACTACAGAGATCAATGACAGTATTTCAAATCTATCCGCCACCAGTCAGGAAGTTGCGTCTCTTTCAAATCAGGGCCTAGAGTCCTCAGACAGGGCAGTTGAAAAATTCGAGGCTTTCAAAGGCACTCTGGGACAGATTTTCCAACAGGCCAACAAGCTCAAAGACATGCAGACAAAGGGCTGAGAGGGTTTTATTTCATAAATTTTTCTAAAATTTCACACAAAAGCCTTAACTTAGCATACATAATTACGTTATAATACTCAGTAGTAGGAAATATCTGCTACTGAGTATTTTTACAATTTAAGAAAGGAGGAGAAATGTGTATGACAGCTACATGTGATGCAAAAATGGAAGTAATTGACTGCATTCTTCACGATTGCGAGAATGAGTATTATCCTGATCCTGAAAAAGTAGCTCATATTACCGGTCTGCCACTGGGGGTTGTTTTTGATCTTTTAATCGAACTTAAGAACCAAGGTCGTCTTGGAAAGCGCTGATAATCAGATAGGAGAATCTTATGGAAATCACGCAGCAGTATTAAAGGTCCTGGCTTTTTAAAAGCTCAGGACCTTTTATTTTGCGATTATTTGCCGTATTTAGAGCATTTCTACAGGCTCATGTGTAAAGTCTGCCTTGCCATCCTCATACAACTTTCTGACAAAATCTATAGCTCTTGAACCCGATTCTTCAATCGGAACATTCTGACTGTAAATATACTTAATATGATCTCCGCTGGTAAGAGCAAAATCAATCTCTGTTCCGGAAATCTGGCCGTCTCCAAAGTCAAGTGGCTTAACTTCCACTTCTTCGACTTCCTTAACAATTCCTTCACCAAAAAGTACTCTCATCGATAACCCTCCTTGCGTTATATAATTGTTAATTTATCATTGCAATTACGTTCAGACCACTAAATACATTTTATCACTGATTGCTTCAGGCAATTATTAAAAGAATAAAAAAAGTTGGAGAAATAGCTATAATATGCTATACTAGGCAAGGTGTTACAGAAAATGTAATATTTGTGGCCACGCCACTTGCGACTATATTTGTTTTAAGGAGTTTTATCATGATCAGAAATAAGAAAATAGCTGCAGCAGCTGTTGCAGTTTTGCTGTCATTATCTGCTTTAACAGGCTGTTCTTCACAGGATAAGAGTGCAGCCAAGGAAGCTGCCGAGGGCTTTATGGAAGCCGTTAAGACCGGAGATACCAACGCCATTAACAATTACTCTTCTTCTGAGGTATCCACGGGCTCTTTCGTAGCTCTTTTCGACAAGAATTATCTAAAAGAAGATCTCACAAGTAAGCTCGGCAATCCGGAGCTGGATGATACAACAGTAGCCAAGCTCGACGAACTTGGGACTATGTACTCCACTCTCATGGAGGAATATCAGCTCACAGAGGTTTCGTTAAATGATGATGGAACAGCAACTGCTTACGTCACCATGAAGGCAAGTTTTCCCTATGATGTTATTACCAGTGAGGATACACAGGCTAAATTTACTGCTGCTACCGATGAGTACAACGTCAATAGTCAGGACGAGCTTTTAAAGATCACAGAGGAACAGGGCCAGGATGCAGCTATAGCCAAGGCTTATAATGATATTATTCTCCTGGCGGTAGATATCTATGAAGAGGCTATAGAGTCTTCTGAACCGGTATCCTATCTCATCGCTCTTAACCTTTCCAAGAACGAAGAAACAGGCACCTGGTATGTAACATCTGTTCAGAGCTATGACAGCTCGATCGCAGGGACAGGAGCTCCTGCAACTGAAACGGACACATCAGCAACAGAGAGTTCTTCCGCAGCTTCATCAGAATCATCTACAGATAATTGAGAAATTTAAGCAAATAAATGGGAGCAGGTTCCTTGAAACCTACTCCCATATTTTTATGCTTTATTACCAGATTACTTGCCGCCTGTGAGCTTGTTGATAATGATCTTACCTGCTCTCTTAGCTGCGTATGGTCCAACAGCCTTGAGCTTGTCCTCAGATCTGTACATTGTGCTTGCAGCAGGCATATCACGTGTAAGGTGGATAGCGTCGAATTCACACTTGGTTGTGCAAAGTCCGCATCCGATACAACGGTTCTCATCAACTGTTGTAGCACCACAGCCAAGGCATCTTGCAGCCTCAGTCTTAACCTGCTCCTCTGTGAAGGTGAGACGAAGATCCTCGAAGGTATCCTTAGCAACTCCTGCCTTCTTACCAGGAATCTGTCTCTTAGCATTATCAAAGCCCTCAACAAGGATATCATCCTTATCAAGCTCGATGAACTCTCTTCTGTCACGGGCAAGATCAAGTCTGTTTCCTTTGTGTACGAAACGGTTAATGGAAACAAATCCTTCTCTTCCGCCTGCGATAGCGTCGATAGCAAATCTGGCACCTGTAAATACATCACCGCCTACGAAGATATCAGGCTCAGCTGTCTGTCTTGTAAGAGCGTCAGCCTTTGCTGTACCATTGCGGTTGATCTCTACCTTTGTTCCCTTGAGAAGGTCTCCCCACTGAACTGACTGTCCGATTGAAAGAAGGAGGTTCTCACATGGAATCTCGATTGTATCGTTCTCATCATACTGTGGTGAGAATCTGTGCTCTGAATCAAATACGCTTGTGCATCTCTTGAAGATAACAGCCTTAACGTGACCGTTCTCGGTAACAACTTCCTTAGGTCCCCAGCCGTTCTTAACTTCGATGCCTTCCTCTTTAGCCTCTTCAACTTCGTCCTTAGCTGCAGGCATTTCCTTCTCGCCCTCAAGACAAAGCATTATAACCTTTGCAGCACATGCTCTTACAGCAGTTCTTGCTACGTCGATGGCAACATTACCACCACCAACTACAACTGTGTCGCCGTTAAGCTTGATGGAGTGATCCTGG
>JAEEGK010017695.1_pt1 | contig 15499 bp, 7 predicted proteins | sample 8958771 | NCBI WGS metagenome assembly JAEEGK01 (sample SAMN16246547, study PRJNA631951) | gut metagenome | biome: gut microbiome; feature: rumen; material: SC-attached | host: Bos | place: Iran: Karaj | collected 2018-10
CGGCCCGCTGCCGTGGGCCATGATTATGTGCACCGGTGCCGTGGAACCCACCGAGGAGAACCTGACGGCCTGGGCCAAGTCCGGCGTCACCGCCGTGGGCATGGGCTCCAAGCTCTTCCCGAAGGAAGTCCTCAAGGCCGGCGACTGGGCCGCGGTCTCTGCGCTTTGCGCGAAGTGCCTCGCCTGGTTTAGGGCTTAGAATGGAAGTGGCTCGACGCCTGTCATGAAACGTTTTTTCCTGATCCTTCCCCTATTGTGCCTGGAACTCGCCATGAGTGCCCAGTTCCGGTACCGGAATCCGGTGCTGCATGCCGACTATTCCGATCCGGACGTATGCCGGGCGGGGGAGGAGTACTGGATGACGGCGTCGTCGTTCAACTGTTTTCCGGGACTGCCCATCCTGCATTCACGGGACCTGGTGAACTGGGAACTCGTCGGCGCGGCGCTGACGGATTATCCCGGCGAGGGGTGGGACGGCCCGGAGGATGATTTCCGGACGGTGGTGCAGCACGGCAAGGCCGTATGGGCGCCGGCGATCCGGTATCACGAAGGCTGGTTCTACATTTATGTGGGCGACCCGGACCGGGGTGTTTTCATGGTCCGGACGCAGGATCCGGCCGGTCCCTGGGAGCCGCCCGTGTGGGTGGTCCGGGAAAAAGGTTTCATCGACCCGTGCCCGTTCTGGGATGAGGACGGAAAGGCTTATCTGTCACATGGTTCGGCGGGATCCCGAGCCGGTCTGAAGAGCATTCTTTTCGTCGCGCCGATGGATCCGGACGGGACGCGTCTGCTGGGTCCGTCCCGCATCGTGTACGACGGGCATCTGAGCCAGCCGACCATCGAAGGAACAAAATTCTATAAGCGGGACGGAAAGTATTATATCTTCTCACCGGCCGGCGGTGTGGCTACGGGCTGGCAGACGGTCTTGCGGGCTGATGACCCGTTCGGTCCGTATGAGGAGCGGATCGTGATGGCCTGGGCGCCGGGCGCTGTCAACGGACCCCATCAGGGAGCCTGGGTACAGACGCCGGAAGGGGAGGACTGGTTCCTCCATTTCCAGGACAAAGGGGCCTATGGGCGGATTGTCCACCTCCAGCCGATGCGCTGGAGGGAAGACGGTTGGCCGCTGATCGGGGAAGATCCCGACGGGGATGGCGTGGGGCAGCCGGTGGCGGCGCATCCTGTCATTTCGAGCGTGGTCGAGAAATCTGCCGAGAGACCTGGGGAAGGCTACAGCCCTTATGGCATCGGCTTGGAATGGCAGTATCCAGCGGTGCCGTCACCATATTGGCACTATGCTTTGCCGGAGGGCGGGGTACGGCTCTATTCCGTAGAACAGAAATGGCCGTACAAGAGCCTCTGGGATTGTCCGAATCTCCTGGCGCAGAAGTTTCCGGCCGAGCGGTTCACCGTGCGGGCGAAGCTTTCTTTCCGCCCGAATCCGCAGTTGAAGGAGCGGGGCGAACAGGCGGGATTTGCCGTCATGGGGAACGATTATGCCGGATTGCGGCTGACCGATACGGAGAAAGGGGCGGTCCTGGACTATGTCGAATGCCTGAAAGCCAGCCAAGGCGCTTCTGAGACCGTCCGCGAATTGGCGATCCTTCCGTACCGCTTCGATCCGCTCCCGCACGACCGGGAGTCCAGGAACGTACCGTTGGTCAACTATCCCGATATCCCGGAAGCGGTTGTCTGGGTGGAACTGGACGTCCGGGCCAAGACGGTGGAGGGGAATGTCCCCGCTGCCGTCTGCCGGTTCCGATACAGTCTGGATGGCAAGCGGTTCACGCAGGTCGACGGCACATTCAAGGCGCAGCCGGAACTGTGGGTGGGCGCCAAGTTCGGCTTCTGGTGCAACCGGTTCGCTCCGAAGAATGATTCCGGCTGGCTCGATGTGACGGACATTGCCGTCAAGCCGGCCTTCGATCCGCTGGAAGGATTCCTGTATGACGAAGAGAGGGTTCCGGCCTATACACTGCCGGACTTGCTGGCGGGAGCTCGTACGGTAAAAGATTGGGAGAAGAAACGCCGGCCCGAACTGGTGCGGCTCTTCGAAGAAGAGATGTACGGCAGCGTTCCCGGTAAGCCGGATGACCTGCATTTCCTGGTCCGGGATAACGATCCCGCTGCCCTGGGCGGCCTCGCCACCCGCCGGCAGGTACGTATTTTCTTTAATTCGGAAGATTCTGAATATGAGGATCTTCTGATATATGTTCCGAACAATCGGAAAGGCCCTGCACCCGCTTTTCTGGGCGTCAATTTCTTCGGGAACCATACCATCGACCCGGATCCGGGCATTTTCCTCCCGGACTCTCTCCGATACCGGGCGGACTACACGCTGGATCCCCGCGGTTCCCAGCAACAGCGCTGGCCTTTACGGGAGATTCTGGAACGGGGGTATGCCGTTGCGACCTATTGCTGCGAGGATGTCGTCCCCGATTCGGAGGGCTATCCCGGTATTCGCGGCCACTATGCCGGCTATACTTGGGGTGCTCTCGCTGCCTGGGGTTGGGGTTTGTCCCGGGCCCTTGATTATTTGGAGACGGATGCCGATGTCGATGCATCCCGCGTCGCAGTCTTCGGCCACTCCCGCATGGGCAAAGCGGCGGTCTGGGCCGGCGCCCGAGACACTCGCTTCGCGATGGTCGTCTCCAACGCCTCCGGCTGTGGAGGAGCGGCCTTGTCCCGCCGCCGGTACGGCGAAACGGTCCGCCGCATCAACACGCATTATCCCTACTGGTTCTGCGAGAACTTTCACAAATATGGGGACAACGAGGACTTGCTGCCCTTCGACCAGCACGAACTCCTGGCCCTCATTGCGCCCCGCCCGCTCTATGTGGAGAGCGGCAGCGAGGACCGCTGGTCCGATCCGAAAGGAGAATTCCTGGGTTTGGCCAACGCTTCGCCTGTTTATCAACTTTATGGATATGAAGGTTTTGCGCCTTCCGAATGGCCGGCGGTGGAACACCCTGTCACCAAAGGCCGCACCGGCTACCACATCCGCGACGGCCGTCACGAAATCCTTCTCTACGACTGGTTACAATACCTTGCTTTCGCAGATCGCTTCCTTCAGTGATTTCCGACTAAGTGATTGAGTAATAACTTTTTACGGCTTAGTCTTTGTCCCAAACAGGACAAAGACCGCGAAGTAAACGATTGAATTTCAGGCGATTGCCAAAAAGAAATCAATAGTCCTCCACGTTGTAGCGGGTGAGGACGTCCATGTGCATGAAGTGGTCCTTGCGCGGGGGGATTTTGCCCAGGATGGCGTGTTCGGCGAGGGCCTCGATGGCCAGGCGGACCTGCTCGTCGGGGCGCTGGCCGATGAGGACGGAGACGGTGCCGTTCCGGAGGGCGTCCATGTTCGCTTTCAGGTTGTCGAAACCCACCACGCGGCGCTCCGGGTCCGGATGTGCGGCGAGCCAGGGGACGAGAAGGTGGACGCGGGAGTTGAACATGACGATGTGCCTGACCTGCGGATGCTCCGCGAAATACCCGTCCAGGATGGCGTAGATTCCGTCCGGGTCGTTCGGATCCACGAAGACGTTGTCGATCTTGCAGTCGGGAGCATGCTCCAGCATATAGTCCAGGAAACCGGCACGGCGGTTCACGGTGGGATCCGACTGCTGGTAACGGTCACGGCGGATTCGGACGATCAGGACGCCGGGAATGTCCTGTCCCCGGGTAAGCTGGTCTGCGCAGAGGTAGCCGCTTTTATACAGGGGCATGCCGAAGTAGGCCAGGTAACCGTTCGAGTCGGGTCTGGAATCGATAAAGCAGTAGGGGATACCGCGCTCGGCGAATTGTTGGGTGACCGCTTCCGTCTCACCTTGGAACAGCGGCGCGAGGACGACGCCGGACGGCTCGGCCTCCAGCACTTTCGCACAGGCGGATCGGAAAGACTCGATGTCGTATTGGTCATAGGGGAACAGTACGGCTTCCAGACCGGCGGCGGTCACCGGATCCGAGGTCTGGCCGATACCGGATGCGGCCAGTTCCCAAAAGGAGCCTGGCTCGAAAGCGGGAATGAGGACGGCCACCAGGTGTGTCTTCCCTTTTGCGAGAAGGGATGCGTAAACGTTGGGTTCATACCCCAGTTCCCGGATCACCTCCATTACACGGTCATAGCTCTTTCGGGAGACTTCGCCGCGGTTGTGCAGCACGCGGTCCACCGTCCCTTTGGAGAGGCCGGTCCGACGGGCGATGTCGTTGATGGTGATCTTTTCGTTCTGTGCCATAGTGGTTTTCGTTCGCAAATCTGCGAATAATAATTTGTCTTTCCAAGAAAAAACGGAAAAATCGTGCACGGTAACGGTAGCCTGGAAGTTGTTAACATGCGATGTTGAAAAAAAATTCCGTTACCGTACACGGAAATTCGAAAATACTTGTTATATTTGTAGCCGTTGAAAAGTAACCGCACGCAACCACAGATGAAAGCACGCCTTACCTTCCTTTCAATCCTGGCCCTTGCCATCGCCTGCAAGGGGACGCAAACCGACGAATATGCCGCTCTGTATGAGGGACTTCCATTCGACATGCCCCGCGTGGAGCTTCCGTCCATTCCCGACCGTTCCGTGCAACTGACCGACTTCGGCGGTATCGGCGACGGGGTTGCCTTGAACACGGACGCGTTCGCGGCCGCCATCGCCGAGCTCTCGCAGAAGGGCGGGGGACGCCTCGTCGTCCCTGCCGGCATCTGGCGCACCGGCCCCATCGAACTAAAGAGCCACATCGAACTGTATGTGGACCGGGACGCCGTCATCGTCTTCGACCCGGACCAGGACCTGTATCCGATCATCGATACGAACTTCGAGGGCCTGGATGTCCGGCGCTGCCTTTCGCCCATCAATGCCACGAACGCGCATGACATCGCCATCACCGGCGGCGGCATCATCGACGGCAGCGGAGAATTCTGGCGTGAGGTTAAGCACCGCAAGGTATCCGACGACCAGTGGAAGTCCATCCTGAAGCGGGGTGGCCTCGTGGCCCCCGACGCTTCTGTCTGGTACCCGGACGAGGGCTACGCCAAGGCGCGTGCTACGGCCGGCTCCCTGAATTATCCGGATCCTTCCCTGGACGAGCAGGAAATCAAGACCTTCCTCCGTCCGGTGCTGGTTTCCCTGCGCGAGTGCGAGCGCGTTCTTCTGAAAGACTGCACCTTCCAGAACTCCCCGTGCTGGAATCTCCATCCGCTCTGGTGCAAGGACGTCACGATCAAGGACATCACCGTCCGCAATCCGCATTATTCCGCCAACGGTGACGGCATCGACATCGACGCCTGCGAGAACGTCATCCTCACCGGATCTTCCTTCGATGTGGGCGACGATGCCATCTGCATCAAGTCCGGAAAGGACGCCGACGGACGTGCCCATGGGCGCAAGTGCCGCAACCTTATCATCGCCGACTGCACCGTCTATCACGGCCATGGCGGTTTCGTGGTGGGAAGCGAGATGTCCGGCGGCGTGGAGAACATCCGCGTCACGGGCTGCCGTTTCATCGGCACGGACGTCGGGCTGCGCTTCAAGAGCGCCCGCGGTCGCGGCGGGGTGGTGAAGGACATCTGGTGCGACCATATCTATATGAAGGACATCGTCACCTACGGCGTCATCTTCAACCTTTACTACATGGGCGTGGCCGCGACGGAAATGGCCAAGGACGGAAACAGCGATGTCCAGCCGGTCGACGAGACCACGCCGGAGTTCCGCGACTTCCACTTCTCTGATATCACGTGCGCGGGCGCGGAGCAGGCGGTGTTCGTGAACGGCCTCCCGGAGATGCCGGTGCGCAACCTCACTATCAGCAACAGCAATTTCACGGCGGACAAGAACGTCGAGACCCATTATTCCGAGAATGTCACTTTCGAAAACGTCATCGTCAACGGAACCAAGCTATGAGAAGAATCCTGTATCTCGCCTGTATCTGGCTCGTCGCCAGTTCTTTCACGACCATCCATCTGATGGGTGATTCCACCATGGCGGAGAAAGACCTCTCCGACGGCAAGCCCGAGCGTGGCTGGGGCATGATGTTCCCGAACTTCGTGGACAGCACCTTCCGGGTCGTCAACTACGCGCAGAATGGCCGCAGTACGAAGAGCTTCATCGACAAGGGGCTCTGGGACATCGTCCAGTACGCTTTGCAGCCCGGGGATTACGTGTTCATCCAGTTCGGCCACAACGATGCGAAGGCCGATGATCCCGAGCGCTATGCCCCCGCTTTCGGTGCCTATCAGGAAAACCTCCGGACCTTTGTCCGCGGTGTCCGCGAGAAGGGCGCGACGCCGGTCCTGCTCACGCCGGTAGCCCGCCGCTGGTTCAAGAACGGGAAACTGGACCGGAACTGCCACACCGACTATCCCGCCGCCATGAAGCAGGTGGCCGAGGAAATGGGAGTGACCCTGCTTGACATCACTACGCCTACCCTTGACTGGATCGAGGGCCTGGGCGACGAGGCTTCCCGCCCGTATTTCATGCATCTTCCGAAGGGCAAGTACGCATGCGCGCCCGAAGGAAAGACTGATGATACGCACACGGTCGCGCGCGGTGCGCGTAAGGTAACGGAGATTGTCTGTGAGGCCATCAAGGCGCAGATCCCTGCCATTGGCGATCATCTGGTGCGGTACGACATCGTCGTGGACCAGACCGGCCATGGCGACTACATGACCGTCCAGGAGGCCATCGACGCAGTCCCGAACTACAGTCACGACAAGATCACCACCATCCTCATCAAGGCCGGCACCTACAAGGAAGCCATCGACATCCCCCATACCAAGTTCCGGATGAAGATTTCCGGTGAGGGGGCGGACAAGACCATCCTCACCTACGACAACTATGCGGAGAAGATCTGGCCCGACAACGACTTCAAAGTGGGAACTTCCGGCAGCGCCAGCATTTACATCCACTCCAGCTATGTGACCTTCGAGGACATTACCTTCGAGAACACGGCGGGTGAGGGGAAGGAAATCGGCCAGGCCGTGGCGGTATTCACGGACGGCGACTTCCTGTTCTTCCATCGCTGCCGCTTCATCGGCAACCAGGATACGCTCTATACCTACGGCCGTTTCGGCAAGGAAGGCGGTATCAAGCGCAACTACTTCCTGGACTGCTACATCGAAGGCACGACGGACTTCATTTTCGGCCCGAGCATTGCCTATTTCGAGAACTGCCACATCCACTCCAAAAAGAACAGCTATGTGACCGCCGCTTCCACCCTCCAGGGGCAGAAGTACGGCTATGTGTTCAAGAATTGCAGGCTCACTGCCGATCCCGGCATCGACAAATGCTATCTGGGCCGTCCCTGGGGCGCTTACGCGAAGACCGTGTTCATCGGCTGCGAACTGGGACCGCACATCGTGGCGGACGGCTGGCACGACTGGGAGAAGGAAGGGAAGCCCAATACCAAGAAGAATTCCTATTACGCTGAATATCAGAATGTCGGACCCGGCGCGAAGGGGCCCCGCGTGAAATGGGCGCACACCCTTACTGCGAAACAGGCCGCCGATTACTCCTTCGAGAAGGTGATGTACCAGGCGCAGGACGGTATCCGCTGGAACCCTTTTGACAACCGCTGATGAAAAGAATGATCCTTCTGGCAGCCCTCTGCTGCCTCACCGCCTGTGCCGGGAAGACGGATGAACCGCTCTCCGTCCGGATGGTGCGCTCCGAAATCAAGCGGGCCCCCGAGGCCACTTTCCTGGACGGACAGGAAGGTGGCTACAAGTGGAATTATACCACGGGGCTGGAACTGCGCAGCTTCCTGGACGTCTCCCGCGCGTATGACATCCCTGAATTCGACGCCTATGTGCACGCCTGGTATGACGGAATCTTGGACGAGAACGGAAGCATCGGCGGAAAATACGATCTGGAGAAGTACAATCTGGACCATGTCTGTCCGGCCCGGACGCTGATCGACCTGTACCAGGTCACGCCGGACGTCCGCTATGCGAAAGCGATCCTGACGGCCCGTCAGCAGCTCGACGGACAGCCCCGCACCGAGGCCGGCGCCTTCTGGCACAAGCAGGTGTATCCGGGACAGGTATGGCTGGACGGCCTGTACATGGCAGAACCCTTCTATGCGGCCTTTGCCCATCTCTACCAGGTGGTCGCGGACTTTGACGACATCGCCCTCCAGTTCCGGGTGGCTGCTGAAAAGACTTACGACCCGGCCACGGGCCTCTACCGTCATGCCTGGGACGAGACGAAGCAGATGTTCTGGGCAGATCCGGTGACCGGCCAGTCCGCCCACTGCTGGGGCCGCGCCCTCGGCTGGTATACGATGGCCCTCGTGGAAGTCCTGCCGTACTTCCCGGCGGACCATCCCGGAAAGGCCGAACTGCAGGGCATTCTGGAAGGTATCCTTGCCACGCTTCCGAAATACGCGGACCCTGAGACCGGGATGTGGTACCAGGTTCTCGACTGCCCGGGCCGGGAAGGGAACTATCTGGAAGCCACCTGTTCGGCGATGTTCACCTACGCCTACCTGCGGGCTGCCCGCGAAGGCTATGCGGTGCCCGAATCCATCGACCCGAAGGCCCTTTACGAAGCCCTTGTGAAGAAGTTCATCCGTGAGGATGCCGACGGCACCCTGAACCTGACCGACTGCTGCGCCGTCGCCGGCCTTGGCGGCAAGGAAAACCGCAGCGGTACCTTTGATTACTATATCAACGAGAAGATCATCGAGAACGACCCGAAGGGTGTCGGCCCCTTCATCTGGGCGTCTCTTGAATACGAGAAGTTATGAAGAAAGAACTGACCCTGTTGGCCCTGGCATCCCTGCTTCTTGCCGCATGCGGCGGGAAGGAGGATCCCATTGTCGTGCCTGACACTCCCAAGGCCCCGTCCGCTCCGGCGAATCTGAAACTGCACAAGGCGACGGAAACCAGCCTGCAGTTCCAGTGGGACAATGTGGACGGGGCGGTCTCCTATGCCTGGGAGCTTCAGAAAGACGGCGCCAAGGTGCAGGAGGGAACCACCGGCACCCGCAACACCACCATCTCCAACCTGACGAAAGCGACGGACTATCGTTTCGGCGTGAAGGCTGTGAACAACGGCGGTTCTTCCTCCATGACCTGGCTCGACGCCCGTACGGAAGGGGAGGATGAGCCGGATCCGCCTACTCCGCCATCCGACCAGTATTATGCCGATTTCTCCATTCCGCAGGTGGAGGAGGATGGCGTCGCCCGCGCCTTCCCGGGTGCTGAAGGCGGCGGTATGTATACCACCGGCGGTCGAGGAGGCAAGATTCTCCATGTGACGACGCTGGAAGATACCGGCTCGGAAGGTTCCCTCCGCTGGGCCGTGAATCAGTCCGGAGCCCGGACGGTCGTTTTCGACGTGGCCGGCATCATCGAACTGAAATCCGACCTCAAGATTTCCAAGGGCGACCTCACCATCGCCGGACAGAGTGCCCCCGGAGACGGCATCTGCCTGAAGAACTACACGGTGAACCTGCAGGCTTCCAACGTCATCATCCGCTATGTCCGCTTCCGTCTGGGCGATGAGGCGCCGTGGACGGCGGCCGAAATCGAGGCGGGCAAGGCCGACGGAGAAGACTGCATCTGGGGTCGCTATCTGGAAAACGTCATCATCGACCACTGCTCGATGAGCTGGAGCGTCGATGAAGCCGCCTCTTTCTACGGCAACGAGAATTTCACCCTCCAGTGGTGCCTGATTGCGGAATCCATGAAGGACTGCAAGCTGCATACGAAGGGAAGCCACGGTTACGGTGGTCTCTGGGGCGGCAAGAACGCTTCATTCCATCATAACATCCTGGCCCATCACGACAGCCGGAACGCCCGCATCGACCATCCGCACATCTATGAGAATCACAAGAATCCCGCCCGACGCGGGAATGTGGATCTCCGCAACAACGTCGTTTACAACTGGGGTGACAACAGTACGTACGGTGGCGAAGGCGGTCACTTCAACCTGGTGAACAACTACTACAAGAAGGGCCCGTCCTCCAAGGACCGCAAGTACTTTGTGGATGCGTACGGCGTTTACAGCAAGTGCTCCACTTGCGGCGCGAGCAACATCGACGACGGTTACCCCGAACTCTATCTGTCCGGCAATGTCTATGACCAGTATCCTTCCCTGGCCAACGGTCCTGAGGGAATCTACTGGCACAACGGAAGCGGTCACGATCATTATAACGTGACAGCCTCCGCTCCGCTGGTCCTTGCCGGCAGGGAAGGGAAGGATGCTTATACTACCACCCATACGGCCGCCCAGGCCCTGGATGCCGCCTGTACCTATGCAGGTGCCTCATTCGCCAAGGATGCCGTGGACACCCGCATCAGCAAGGACGTGAAGGACGGGACGGGTTCCCTTATCAAGGACATCGACGACGTCAAGGCAAAATATGGCAATGCCTGGCCTGCCTACTCCGCAACCGGCGAGCAGCAGGCGAAGGTGAAGGACGCCGACCAGGACGGCATGCCCGACTGGTTCGAGGACCAGTTCGGCCTGAACAAGTCCGACAAGAACGACGGCGCCCAGGTCACCTTGGACAAGTACGGCCGCTATACCAACCTGGAGATGTATCTTCACTACCTGGTGAAGGACATCGTCGCCGGACAGAACGCCGGCGGAAGCTATACGAAACTCTAATCCAAATATCAATAACCAACTTAAAACCAACAAAGATGATTAATCCAGTCAAGAAACTCGCTCTTGCGCTTCTCGGCCTGGCATCGGCTTGGACCCTGTCCGCCCAGACGACCATCACGGGCGTGGTGACGGACGAGTCCGGGGAGCCGCTCATCGGAGCGGGTGTGGTTGTCGAAGGCACGACCATCGGCACCGTCACCGGCATCGACGGCGACTACACGCTGACCGTGCCCGCAGACGCGGTGAACCTGGTGTTTTCCTTCATCGGACTGAGTGAGCAGACGGTTCCCATCGCGGGACAGACCGTCATCAACGTGGTCCTGAAGGTGGACTCGACCTTCCTCGACGAAGTGGTCGTCGTGGGTTACCAGACGGTCAAGCGCCGCGACCTCCTGGGCGCCGTCGCTTCCGTCGGTTCTGACAAACTGACCGAGCAGCCGGTGACTTCCGTCTCCCAGGCCCTGTCCGGAAAGATGGCGGGTGTTTCCGTCGTCACGACGGAAGGCGACCCGGACGCCGATGTCAAGATCCGCGTCCGCGGCGGCAGCTCCATCACCCAGGACAACAGCCCGCTCTACATCGTGGACGGCTTCCCGGTGGAGTCCATCAATGACATCCCGTCCTCCGAGATCCAGTCCATCGACGTCCTGAAGGACGCGTTCTCCACGGCCATCTACGGTAGCCGCGGTGCGAACGGCGTCGTCATCGTCACGACCAAGAGCGCCGAAAAGGGCCAGAAGGTGTCCGTGAAGTTCAATGCCTACTATGGCCTCAAGAAGATGGCCAATGCGGGCGCCGTCGTCGCGATGGATCCGGAGAACTTCGTGAGGTTCCAGTACGAACTGGCCTCCATCCGTGACAACGTGGACAACAACTACAACCCGTACTTCGGTCCGTTCGCCGACATCGACCTGTACAAGGGCCTCCAGGGCAACAACTGGGTGGACGCCGTCTTCGGAAAGGTCGGCTCCTCGATGAGCGCCGACTTCTCCGTCTCCGGCAGCGGCGAGAACTACAACTGGAATCTGGGCTACGCCCACACGGGGGACAACGCGATCATGGTGGGCTCCACCTACACCCGCGACAACCTCAACTTCAAGGGCAATTTCAAGACTTCCGACAAGACCAGCATCGACGCGAACATCCGTTATTCCCGCGTGAACACGCGCGGCTCCGGCGCGAACGGCATCAACGACCGTGCGACGACTTCCGGCAACGGCCGTCTCAAGCACGCCGTCGCCTACGCCCCGATCCCCGTGGCCGCGGTCACGACGGACTCCGACCTGGAGCAGGATTATGGCGACAACGCCCCGCCGCTCCTGTCCGTCTCTGACAATGACTCCCGCCGCATCCGCACCACCTGGAACGCGAACGCCGCCTTCAACTGGACCATCATCGACAACCTGCGCCTCAAGATCGAGGGCGGTCTCGAGGATTACCGCCAGGGTGACGACCGTTTCTACGGCCTCACCACCTACTATGTGGCGAACCAGTCCACCGTCAAGAACACGCCTTCCACCGAACACAAGGAGGCCTTCCGCACCCGCTATCGCAACACGAACACGCTCAACTACGATTTCGCGGACCTCATCAACAACGCGGACCATCAGCTGACGGCCCTCCTCGGTGAGGAGATGACCATCACCAAGAGCAACACCATCACCGACCTCGTGGACGGTTTCCCGGTCTTCTACGATGCCATGATGGCGTGGAACTTCATGTCTTCCGGTGTTCCCGCCTCCAGCAACAACCATTACGCTCCGGACGACAAGCTCCTCTCCTTCTTCGGCCGCGTGAACTACGACTACAAGCACCGCTATTCCATCGGTGCCACGCTCCGCGCCGACGGCTCCTCCAAGTTCGCCCGCGGTCATCGCTGGGGTTACTTCCCGTCCGCCGCGGCTTCCTGGACCATCTCCAACGAGCCCTGGATGGACAACGCCCACAGCTGGCTGGACCAGCTCAAGCTCCGTTACAGCTTCGGTACCGCCGGTAACAACAACATCCCGTCCGGCCAGCTGATGAAGCAGTACGCCTCATCCACCTCCTCCTGGATTTCGATGTCCCAGAACATCTTCACCGCCGGCAAGGTCCTGAACAATCCGGACCTCACCTGGGAGACCACCTATACGCACAACATCGGTCTGGACTTCTCCCTCCTCCAGGGACGCCTTTCCGGTAGCGTCGAGGCTTACCAGAATGACACGAAGAACCTCCTCATCAACTTCCCGATCCCGGGTTCCGGCTATGACAGCCAGTACCAGAACGTGGGTTCCACCCGCAACCGCGGTATCGAGCTCACGCTGAACGCCCCGCTCATCTCGAAGAAGGACTTCTCCCTGAACATCGGCGGCAATATCGCCTACAACATCAACCGGGTCACGGACCTGGGCGGCCTGGAGGCCATCATGGCCCAGTCCTACTGGGCTTCCACCGAAATCGGTGACGACTACATCGTCCAGGTGGGCCAGCCTCTCGGCAACATGTACGGTTATCTCAGCGACGGCATGTATACGGTTGACGACTTCACCTATGACGGTTCCAAGTGGATCCTGAACGAGGGCGTTGCGGACGCTTCTTCCGTCCTCGGCAGCGCTTACATGCGCCCCGGCGCCATGAAGCTCAAGGACATCACGGGTGACGGCAAGGTGACCGTGGCCGACCGCCAGGTCATCGGCAACGCCTCCCCGGACTTCACCGGCGGTTTCAACCTGAGCGGCTACGCCTACGGTTTCGACTTCAGCGCCAACTTCAACTTCATGATCGGCAACCAGGTGTACAACGCCAACAAGATCGAGTTCACCTCCTCCCGCAAGTATTACAACCGCAACCTCCTCAATGTGATGGATGTGGACAAGCGCTGGACCAACATCGACTGGAACACCGGTGAACTGATCACCGACGCCGCGACGCTCAAGAGCCTGAACGCGGGCCGTACGATGTGGAACCCCGCCGTCGGCAACGCGGTCTTCAGCGACTGGGCGGTCGAAGACGCTTCCTTCCTCCGCATGCAGAGCGCCACGGTCGGTTACACCCTTCCGGAGGACCTCACCAAGAAGATCCATATCCGCAAGCTCCGCCTGTACGTGACCGGCACGAACCTGTTCTGCCTGACCAAGTACTCCGGCTATGACCCGGAAGTGGACACCCGCCGCTCGACCCCGCTCACCCCGGGCGTGGACTACTCCGCCTATCCCAAGAGCATCGGCTTCGTGGCCGGCATCAACCTCACCTTTTAATCCGCAGCAGCCATGAAAAAGATTGTCAATATCCTTTTGGCGGCCTTCGTGGCCGTGATGGCGGTTTCCTGTGAGAAATTCCTGGATTCGAAGTCCCCGTCCACCTTCGACGCGGCGACCGTCTACTCCAACTACTCCCTCACGGAGAATACCATCTTCTCCATCGCCCAGTCCTTCGGCGAGACGAACAACTACCGCGGCCGCTACCTTCCCTGGATCGGACTGAACAGCGACATCGAGTGGTACAACACCTATAAGCCCACGGACGAGAAATATCAGATCGCGGGTTATGCGCAGCTGCCCAACAACAACCAGCTGAACCTGAACAACGGCCCCTTCGCCAAGATGTACGAGGCGATCGAGCGGGCCAACCTCGTGATCGAGGGTATCCGTGAGTACGGCAATCCCGAGGAGAACAAGGACATGGCCTATCTCCTGGGCGAGGCCCTCACGCTCCGGGCGATGATCTACTACGACCTCGTCCGCGCCTGGGGTGACGTCCCGGCCCGTTTCGAGTCCACTACCAGCGAAACCATCTACAAGGCCAAGGAAAGCCGCGACGTGATCTTCAAGCAGCTGCTTGCGGACCTCGACGAGGCCATCCCTTACCTCCCGTATCCCGGCGCCACCGCCGCGACCTCCCGCACCGACCGCGTGAACAAGCTGTTCGCCGAGGGTCTGTACGCCCGTATCGCCCTGATGGCTTCCGGTTACGCCCAGCGTCCGGACGACGGCATGGTGGGCACCGGCGACCTGGGCACGAACCGTACGACCAGCGATCCGGAGCTCCAGAAGAGCGTCCTCTATCCCAAGGCCCTGGCCTACCTGCAGGACGGCATCGATTCCGGCTCCGCCTCCCTCGAGGATTTCGAGACGCTGTGGAAGAACCAGAGCAACCGCGACAACCTCCTTGCCGGTCCCGGCCATGAGACCCTCTTCGTGATTCCGTTCTCCGACGGCCGCGGCCGCTGGAACTACACCTTCGCGGTGCGTTCCGAAGGCTCCAGCTTCGCGGGCGGCGCCACCGTCACCCGCGGCGGCGATGCCGGCCCCGTTCCGACGATGTGGTTCGACTATGACCCGAACGATGTCCGCCGTGACATCACCTGCGTCAACTGGCGTTGGAACGCCGAAGACGAGCCCGAACTCGTGGGCATCCAGCGCTGGTACTTCGGCAAGTACCGCTGGGATTGGATGACCCGCGACCCCTACAAGGGCGGCAATGACGACGGTGTGAAGCCCGTGGTCCTCCGCTATGCCGACATTCTCCTGATGGCCGCTGAGATCGCCAACGAGCAGGGAGACATGCTGGCGGCCAAGGACTACCTCCTCCAGGTCCGCGAGCGCGCCTTCAAGGGCCATGAGGACCAGGCCGAGGAGTATGTGGAGCGGATCGGCTCCAAGGATGCGATGTTCGACGCGATCGTGGACGAACGCGCCTTCGAGTTCTGCGGCGAGATGACCCGCAAGTTCGACCTCATCCGCTGGGGCATCCTCAAGGAGAAGATGGACGAAGCCAAGCAGAAGATGAAGAATCTCCGTGACCTCACCGGCGAGTACGCCCAGGTGAACATGCTGGGCGGCGACGTCTACTACCAGGTGGATGGAAAGCAGCTCATCATCTACGGATTCACCGGCGAAGCCGTCAAGCCCGTC
>JAEEGK010017696.1_pt1 | contig 15499 bp, 13 predicted proteins | sample 8958771 | NCBI WGS metagenome assembly JAEEGK01 (sample SAMN16246547, study PRJNA631951) | gut metagenome | biome: gut microbiome; feature: rumen; material: SC-attached | host: Bos | place: Iran: Karaj | collected 2018-10
TTCCTGTTTGGGATACGTCATCAAAATGCCGTTCCTGACAGGCGGTTTCTGCGGTATCGGGCAGCAGCAGCCGGATGGATAGATACAGCCTGTTTTCCGGCCTTTCCAGTAAAGGCAGTACCGGCAGGAATACACGTTATAGTTCCAGGTCTTCCCGTATGCTCTCAAAGGTTTCACCTCCTTCTGCCCGTTTTTGGGCACAAAAAAAGCGTGTCCGTCAACCCTGCGTTTCAGGGTAGGCAGACACGCTTATGTATTCTCAGCCGGAGATCCCGTTGGTCGAAAGAAAATCGGTCAGCAGCTCTTTGTGCTTTTTGGATTTTTGAGGCAAAGAGCAAAGCTGCGGGGAAGCAAGGTACTCAGTCGCGGAGATCTTCGGGATCAGGAACCGTCCCGCAATATTGAAATGCTTCAGGTTCTTGTTGCACCAGTTGATAACCGTCGTCGTGTTATAGCCGCTGAATCCTGCCAACTGCTTCACGGTCATCAGATCATCGTAAGATTTCATCAGCCTCGAAAGATACTGTATTAGGAGCTTGTGCTGTTCCGGTGAAAGATCCGGAGCGACAGACTCTTTGATCGTGCCTTTCTTTCCGGCTGTTCCGCTGTACCAGCCGCGGATTGCCTTGTAGTAATCCGGGTGAGATTCTCGGTCTTTCAGGTACTCTATTACATCGTCGGTTTTGATTGTATAGCGCCTTGTCTTCTTGCCTGAATCTTCGCAAGGGACAAGGCCATTTTTGAGAAGGAAAAGCGCCGTCGCTTTACTGATGTGAGCGATCTGATAGAACTGATCCTTGCTCATTGTCTTCGGATATTTGCGTTTGATTTCTTTGTATTCTGCTTCTGATTTAGTCATGTGATTTTCACCTCTCAATCTGGTCAACGACAGGTGCAACCACGCATTTGTTCTCCCTCAGTTCTCCCCAACGTGCCGAAAAAAGCGCGAAATCGGGGAGAATACGGAGTGATTCGAACTCTCTTGGTATATCAAGGGTTTCCGGCGTTTTGGGGTCCTCGGACGCCCGAAACGCCTTATTTTTCGGGCTTCCGCAACTTCGCTCATCTTCCGCATAAAGGCTCCAACTTCTCTCAACTTCCACATAGCCGATTTGACTCGAAATCCTGCAACCTGAATTCAGAGCTGTGGGTTCGAATCAGTATCATAAGTCGTATTATTCGAAGCATCAGGACAGAGGTGTTCTAATGAAGGCAAAAGAGGCAAAAGCCCGAATCAAAATCAATAAACTGCTTGAAGCCGCCGGCTGGCGTTTCTTTGACACTGACGAAGGCCCGGCCAATATCCAGCTTGAGGCAAATGTCAAGATCACAAAGAAGCAGATCGACGACTACGGTGAGAACTTTGAAAAGGTCAAAAACGGTTTTGTCGATTTCCTTCTTCTGGATGAAAACGGGAAGCCTTTTATTGTACTGGAAGCGAAATCCGAAGACCTTGATCCTCTGGTCGGGAAAGAGCAAGCGCGGAACTATGCCAAATCCCAATTTGTGAAGTATGTGATTCTTTCCAACGGCAATATCCATTACTTCTGGAACATCTACAAGGGCAATCCGCAGATCATCGTCTCTTTCCCATCTTGCGAGAGCGTAAAAGGCAGTAAGGCCCTGAATGCTGATCCTTCCCGTCTGTATTCCGAGGAGATCACCTCAGATTACATTGCTGTGGTTCGAGAGCCGCGTTATGCGGAATCTCCTGAATATCAGAACCCGGATACAAGATCACAGTATCTGAAAGACCGTGGTCTCCGTATGCTCCGCAAGTACCAGGTCAACGCATTGAAAGCCCTTCAAGAATCCGTCAAAGCCGGAAACCAGCGTTTCCTCTTTGAAATGGCGACTGGCACAGGAAAGACACTGACATCCGCTGCGGTTATTCGTCTGTTCCTTCGCAGCGGCAACGCTAACCGTGTCTTGTTCCTCGTTGACCGTATTGAGCTGGAAAACCAGGCAAAAAAGAACTTCATCAATTATCTGAAGCCCGATTACGACACTGTCATCTTCAAAGAACACACCGAGGACTGGCGGAGGGCCGATATCGTCGTTTCGACTGTACAGACCCTTGCATACAACAACAAATACCGTTCCGTGTTCAAACCGACAGACTTCTCCCTGATTATCGCTGACGAGAGCCACAGATCCATCAGCGGAAACAGCAGAGCGGTGTTTGAGTATTTCATCGGTTATAAACTCGGTCTGACTGCCACGCCGAAGGACTACCTGAAAAACGTGGATGCGGAAGACTTAGCAGCCAATGATCCCCGTGCATGGGAGCGCCGCCAGCTTTTGGATACATATAGGACCTTCGGTTGCGAGAGTGGAGAGCCCACTTTCCGTTACTCTCTGATCGACGGTGTGAATGATCCAGACGGTCCGTTCCTGGTCAATCCGACCGTGGTTGACGCCCGCACGGAGATCACAACGCAGCTTTTGGCCGATGAAGGCTATGCTGTTATCAATCACGGCGACGAGGGGGATGAAGACGAGGAGGAAACCTACTTCGCCCGTGATTTTGAAAAGAAGTTTTTCTCGGACGAGACCAATATGATCTTCGTCAAAACCTTCATGGACAATGCTCTGCGTGATCCGATTACAGGAGAGATCGGTAAAGGAATTGTGTTTTGCGTCAGCCGGAAACATGCTGCCAAAATCACGCAGCTCCTGAACGTATATGCGGATAAGATGTTCCCGGATATGTACTACTCGGATTTTGCCATGCAGATCACTTCTGACGTGCAGGACGCGCAGCAATACACGATCAATTTCCAGAACAATAATCTCAGTGGGTATTCCAAGTTCCTGGAAGGGTATAAAACCTCAAAGACAAGAATCTGCGTGACTGTCGGCATGATGACCACTGGCTATGACTGCGAAGATCTCCTGAATATTGGACTCTTCCGCCCGGTTTTCTCTCCCACGGATTTCATTCAGATCAAAGGCCGTGGCACCAGGACCTTCACGTTTAGTTATAAGACAAGAGCCAACGGCGTTGACGAAATCCATGAAGCGCCGAAAGACACCTTCAAGCTTTTTGATTTCTTCGGAAACTGCGAGTACTTTGAGGAGAAGTTTGATTACGATGAGGTCATCAAGCTGCCGAAACCAGCTTCTCAAAGCTCTGGTCTTGGCGGCGGTGTTACGGCGACAACCTTTGAAAACTTCGATCCCGATCCTCTGAAAACCATGACCGAAACGAAGATCGGGCTACAGGGCATGAAGATCGACCGGATGTTCTTCCAGAAGTTTGAGGATGAGGTCAAACAGGACGAAACTGCCCGCGCACAGTATGAGCAGGGCAATTACGCTGCCGCCCAACGGTATATCGAGGAGACATATCTCGACAAACCCACCGAACACTTCACCTGGGACAAGCTCAGACGTGCTACCGGCGTGGATCGTCGTGTGACTGTCCGGGAGATGTTGGATAAGATTTTCGGTCTGATACCTGCATTTAAGAGCAAACAAGAGCTGATTGATGATGAGTTTGATGGTTATATGCTGACCTGTGGGGTCCCATCCGGCGATTATTATGAAATCCGGCGCTTCTTTGAAACCTATCTGACGGATAAAGAAGTGCGCCGCGCCATCGAAGACAAAAAGTTCCAGCGCCTTGGAACCGAGATTCCAAGTTATACCTTTGCGGACCTGAAACGTCTCGGCCCAAAGAACATGAACAGCGTTGTCGGCTATGTCAACGACAACGTCAATCTGTCCAGATTTATGTGAGGAATCATTATGCTGAATTTCGATGTAAAACGGAAAATCAATACGCTCCGGGATATCCTGGTCGGCAAAGTGCCCGATCCCAAGGCGCAGGTAGAGCAGATCACCATTGCGCTGATCTACAAGTTTATGGACGATATAGACCAGCAAGGCGCAGATTTCGGAGGAAGCCGGGAGTTCTTCAAAGGCGAATATGAAAAGTATGCGTTCACGCAGATCATGCTCGCGGAACACAGTGCCCAGGATCGGCTGAACCTCTACGCAGAGGGCATCGAAAAGATGACCAACAACCCCGATTTGCCCAAGCTGTTCCGGGATATTCTGCGTAATGCCTATATTCCTTACCGTGACCCGGAGACGCTCAACCGATTCCTGAAAGAGATTACGGAATTCTCCTATGAGGACAGCGAGGAGCTGGGCAACGCCTTTGAATACCTTCTCTCCATCATGGGCAGCCAGGGCGACGCCGGGCAGTTTCGTACGCCCCGCCACATCATTGATATGATGGTGGAAATAACGGCACCGGCCAAGAACGAGACGATCCTTGATCCGGCCTGCGGCACGGCGGGCTTCCTTATCAGCGCCTATAATTACATCAAAAAGACCAATCTGGACGTGCAAGGCAAGTCTACACTTGTCGCCGACGACAAGACCCGCATGACCAGAAATTTTGCGGGTTATGACATTTCACCGGATATGGTGCGGCTCTCCCGTGTCAACATGTATTTGCATGGCTTTACCAATCCAAATATCAGCGAGTACGATACCTTGACCAGCCTCGAAAAATGGGATGACACTTACGACGTTATCTTCTCCAATCCGCCGTTTATGACGCCAAAGGGAGGCATTACCCCGCACAACCGTTATCAGGTCTCTGCAAAGCGGGCTGAAGTGCTTTTCGTGGACTACATTGCCGAGCATCTGAATACGACCGGACGTGCTGCGATCATCGTCCCCGAGGGCATCGTATTCCAGTCCCAGACGGCGTATAAAAATCTCCGCAAGATGCTTGTAGATGGCAATTACCTGTATGGCGTGATCTCCCTCCCCGCCGGCGTGTTCAATCCTTATAGCGGCGTCAAGACCAGTATCCTGCTGATCGACCGGACGCTGGCCAAGGAACGGGACAGCATCCTCTTTGTGAAGCTGAATAATGATGGCTTTGATCTCGGAGCCCAGCGCCGGGAAATCAAGGGCAGCGAGATTCCGGATGTGGTCAACATCTTTAAGGATTATCAGAATGGCGTCGATGTTGAAGGCTGGGAGAATGTCGTTCTTGCGAAAAAGACTGAGATTGCCGAGCAAGACTGGACTCTTGTCGGGGAGAGATATAAAGAAGGATCTGTTCATGTTGCAGCATTTCCCATTGTAACGTTGGGTGAGGTGTGTGAAGTAATAGCGGGGCAATCGCCTGACGGGCAGTTTTACAACGATTCCGGTGAAGGCTTGCCTTTCTATCAAGGGAAAACTGAGTTTACTTCCAAATACTTAGGAAAACCGAAAAAATGGACAGCACAGGTAACGAAGACGGCTGCAAAGAATGATATTGTAATGTCCGTTAGAGCACCCGTTGGTCCGGTAAACATTGTACGGGATAGCATTTGTATTGGGCGAGGCTTAGCTGCAATTCGCTGCGGGCAAAGAGTATCCTATGAGTATCTCTTCTATATTCTGAAATCTATGGAGGATAGCATTAAAGGAAACACTGGAGCAGCATTCGCATCTATAAATCGTAAAGAAATCGAAGCTATACAGATCCCACTCCCTCCGCTGACCGTACAGGAAGAAATCGTTGCTGAGATCGAGAGTTATCAGAGAATCATAGACGGCGCCCGCCAGGTCGTGGAGAACTATAAGCCGACGATCAAGATTGACCCGAAGTGGGAAACCGTTAAGCTGGGGGAGATTTGCTATGAGATGAGAAATGGTGTAAACGTTGAGCAGATCGATGAAGTTGGAAAGTACAGAGTTACCAGAATTCAGACTATTTCGGATGGTACGGTTGATCTTTCAAAGACCAAATGGACAAATGATGAACCTTCAGAAGGCTATTTCATGCAGGCTGGCGACATTTTGCTCAGCCATATCAACAGCTATGAGCATTTAGCAAAAACTGCGCTGTTTCCTCAGACTGATGACAAGGTAGTACATGGGATCAATCTAATTCGGTGCAGGCTAAAAAGAGAGACTGTCATGCCCGAATACCTGATTATTTACATGAAATCTGATGATTTCATAAATGATGCCAGAAAGTATGCTCAACGCGCAGTAAATCAAGCAAGCATTAAGACTGCTGACTTGAAACAACTAAACATTCCGCTTCCCGCCATGGAAACACAGAAAAGAATTGTTGCAGCTATCGGCGAGGAAATGAGAATCGTCGATCAGAACAAACGTATGATTGAAATCTTCCAGCAGAAGATCAAAGATAAGATTGCCGAAGTCTGGGGTGAATAATAGTTGAAAGAGTATCTTCCTTACATAGTTTCTATCATAGTAGCCGTAATCACTGGTCTGACCTCTTATTTCGCTGCGGCGAAAAAGAGCAAAACTGACTTGAAAGCACTTCAAGAAAGCAATGCCCACGAAATTAGCCGCTTAATGGAACAGCATAAACTTGATATTGATTCTCTGGAGCGCAAGCATCAAATGGAGATCGAGAAAATGGAACTGGAGCACCGTCACCAGCTCGAACTCAAAGAAAAAGAGATGGAAAACGCTCTGGGCGGTCAGCTTTTCACAAGTATGATGGATGCTGCCATGAAAACGCCGGAAGCCCGCCAAGCCATGGGACAAGCCTTTCGTCCATCGAAAAAGAAGTAGATCTTTCCGTTATAAGGAGTGTACTTACCAATGACACTCGAATTTGATACAAGCAAGATTTCAGAGGCTATTACGAAAGCCATCGAGGCGGAGCATCCGGAATATGCTATTCCTGAGCCGCCCGATGAACTGTTCAAAATGCTTGAATACTTGCCGGAGGAGTTTGAGGACGATACCGAAGAAAAGTACATAGATGCACTCATGCTGGCTGCTCAGACAAGTTACGAGAATGGGCTGTATCAGTTTGCTTATGTGCAGTATCACATGCTGTTTATGACGGCAGTGTATTATGCGATTCTGAAGGTATCTGTGTTCCATGAGGAGGAGCTCAACAAGGCTCTTTACTTTCTGCTGAGGGATCGGTTTTCGGATTTCTGGAGCGAATCTAACAAGAAGGCTGGGAAGCTCTATTTTGGCAGCTTTGCCATCATCAATGAGAGTGATGTTTTTATGCTACTTCGAGTGGTAGGGCTTGACAGCGATCTGCTCGGAGAACTCCAAAAATTGGTGCGGGAGAGAAACAAATATGCCCATGCCAATGGTCAGCTGCAGCTCACCTCGGATGAGCTTTTTATGGACGCGCTCAACAGCTATAATGCAAAGATTCAGAAAGTAGTCGAGCTTCTGAAAAGCGATCTGATTGCGTTCTACAAGAAAACCCTCAGCGATCCAGATTTCTATGACCCGGACATCCGGGCATATTTAGACCCGGATGAGCAGACGATCCAGGAGTTCATCAAGGAGTATTCTCTTTCCAGAGTGGAGTTGAATTGGCTTCGTAAGATTCCTCTTTCCGATTTTGATGGTTATGAGGGGAAAGAAGATATTAAAACACTGCACCGCGCGTTGATCCATTATTACCGGGAGCTGACACAGGATGAGTATCGGCCCTTTGACGATCCTTACCTTCAAGCGGCTTCTGGCAATATTTGAGCTGTGATCAACGAAGAAAGAGAGTCATGTGTGATGGAATCCATAACTGCGGACGAACTGTTTTTCTTTGACGCAAAGCCGGGAGCGTTTTTCCTGTACGAGGCATTCCGGAAGGCTGTCCTTGACAGAATCCCGGAAACCCGGATCGAAGTCAAGAAAACGCAGATCTCTTTCTTCAACCGGTATATGTTTGCCGCGGTATCCTTTGCCAAAGTGCGCAGAGCGAAGGACCGCCCGAATCCATTCCTGACCATCACCTTCGGGCTGCCTTACAGGAAGGAATCTGCTCGCATCGATGTGGCGACGGAGCCTTACCCCAACCGCTGGACGCACCATGTGATGATCGGAACCGAAGACGAGATCGACGGCGAGCTGCTTTCCTGGATCGTGGAAGCCGCCGCATTTGCCGTATACAAATAGCTTTTCGAAGCAAGGAGACATGTATGGCGCAGAAACAGTATGAATACGACGGGATCATTCGTGAGCTTCCGGATATCATGAGAATCAGATGCGTGTGGGAACACAACGGCGGCGACAGCATTCTTTATGCCGATAACTTTGTTGGCGCCTTTACAAGAGGTTCTTCACTGCAAGAAGCAAAGCTCAAAATGCCGGAGGAAATTCGACGGTTTCAACTTTGGAGAGGAGAGAATCCCGCCGAGGATTTTGAGATTGCGATTGTGCAAGAGAAGGAATCCGATTTACAGGTTAAAGACGCTGATAGCGATGTGATATTTGAAACTGAAGAAATGCCTTTGAGCACGGAAGAATACCGGTATCTCAAATCGGTTGCATTGAAGTCTGCTGAAGATTTCCACCGTCTCTATACATCGTTCCCCGACAAAAACAGGAGTGCAAATCCGATCCGAAAGACGTTTTACGGGGCCGTACCCCGTACTGCGGAGGAAATGTATCGGCACACGAAAAACGTAAACGCATACTATTTTTCTGAAATTGGCGTTGATGCTGATAACGAAGGAACGATTGTATCCTGCAGAGCGAGAGGTTTAGACGCACTTGAAACCATGCCGGATTTTCTGTCCCTGGAAGCGGTGACAGGAAGTTATGATGAAATATGGTCCGTAAGAAAGGTCCTGAGGCGGTTTATTTGGCACGATAGAATTCATGCAAAAGCAATGTATCGAATGGGAATACTAACTTTCGGCGCAGACGCTATTCCGGATGTGTTTGGATTCAACCGATGAAACCGGCTTGACGCGGTAAACGCCACGAAGCAAAGCACGAATAAAGAATGCGAAGAGCGGCAGAAAAACAAAGCTGAGAAGGCAAAGGGACATGTGCAGCTGCCTTAACAAAGCTGCAATGGGCTGTGGTCGGAGCCTCGCGCGAACCGTCTGTGCGGCAGGGGGGGGAAGACCAATCCGCAGCAACCTTTGCAGTGCAGTACGGCCCTTGGAAAAGGGCTATATGAACTACGGTTTCAAAATACGAAGGGGGAAGGGAATCCCCCTTCACTCTAAAATCTATGCAAAATCAGAAAGCATTTTCTGATTTTGCCGTCCGGCGCGTCGACATTTTGCCGACACGCTGAACACCCCGGCTCCAACGCGGAGCCGGGGTGCGGTTTCTTCGGCAGTTCAGCGGCGGGAAGATGCGGCCTGGCGTTCCCTGCGCCTTGCCCGACGCTCCCGGATGCGCAGGATGCGGTAGCGGATCACGAAGGCAAGGTAGAGGACGAAGATGGCGACGATGCCCCAGAAGAGGGTGCGGAACAGGCTGCTGTGCAGCAGGTTCCCCAGACGCTGACGCATAAGCTCCACACGGGAAACGGCGACGTCCGTGTTGGCAACCAGGGGGAAGGGACCGTACACGCCGCCGCTCTCGCCGTACACGGTGAGCTCGCCCAACACCTGCCCCTGGGCGACGGGCGCGGTGAGGGGCTGGGCTCCTTCCTTCTGACTGTAAATGGTGACCTCCCGCCGGTACTCTTTGCCGATGTCCAGATCGTTGGGCAGGAAGAGCTTCAGACCCTTGGAGGCGCAGCAGACGACGGTATCGGTGCCCTCCGCCAGCTGAACGGGGATCTCGACAATGGGCTCGATGGTGCTTACGATGTCCCGCAGGCTGTAGCGGGCGTTGAACCACTGAAACAGCTTCCGCGTCTGGATGAAGCTCTGGATATCGTAGAAGCCGTTGTCCGCTTCCACCACCCGGCAGCCCAGGACGATGGATACCACGTAGCTGCCGTCCGTCTTCATGGAGGAGGCGAGGCAGAAGCCGGCGTCGTCCGTGTAGCTGGCCTTGATGCCGCAGGCGTAGGAATAATAGTAGCGGGTATAGTCGGAGCGGATGATGTAGTTGTTGCTGGTGAGCTTCCGGGCGCCGGATACGTTGGTGGCGGCGATCTCCTTCGTCACGGTGTTGGACAGCTCGACAAGCTCCTCGTGCTGTACGAACTGCGCGGCGATCAGCGCCATATCGTAAGCGGAGGAGAAGTTGCTGTCGTTGGGCAGACCGTGGGCGTTGACAAACTGCGTGTTCGTACAGCCAAGCTCCTCCGCCCGGGCGTTCATCTCCCGGATAAAAGAGCTGATGCTGCCGCCCACATATTCGGCGATGATGTTGCAGGCCTCGCTTGCGCCGCCGATCAGGGCGCAGGCCAGCAGATCCTGAAGGGGCATGTCCTCGCCGGGGACGATGTTCTGAATGCTGGCGTCCTCCGTGATGTCGTAGTGGGAGGCGCCGGTAGCCGTCACCGTGTCGCTGTAATCGATCTCGCCCCGCTCCACGGCCTCGGCAGCCAGCAGCGCGGTCATCATCACCGTGAGGCCGGCGGCGTAGAGGGGAGTTTCACCGTTGAGATCGTACAGGACGTTGCCGGAGGCGGCGTCCATCATGACGGCGGCCCGGGCGTCGATCTCCGGCGCTTCCTCCCCGTCGGCCAGGCAGGGGAGCGCGGCGCCGGACAGCAGGGCCGCTGCGAGAAGAAATACGAGAACAGAGCGGATGATCGTTTTCATGCGTATCTCCGAAATCCGTAGTCAGGCTTGATATTTCCGAGAGGGTGGATATCAAAATAATAGCAAAGGTGGGTCTTGAATTGCAAGAGGAAATGTGAGATATTGAAAAGGTATTGAGAGTATCTGACCGAAAGGGAGCCGTGGGGATGAAGCTGTCCGGCGCAGTCCGTTTCTTCCGAAGTCCGGCCGTGCGGGCCGTCTGCGCCTGTCTGTGCATCGCCCTGGGCTTCTTTTTCGGCAGCGCCGCCACCCGGCGGCATACCGGGGAAGCCGTTGTGGTCGTCCGGAGCGGCGGGCCGGTGCGCGCCGCCGAGACTGCGGAAGCTCTGAACATCAATACGGCGGACGAAGCCCTGCTGCAGACCCTTCCGGGGATCGGCCCGAAGCTGGCGCAGGAGATCGTCGCCTTTCGGGAGGAGCACGGTCCCTTTCAGAATCTTTACGAGCTGATGGACGTGAAGGGGATCGGCAGCCGGAAATACGAAGCCCTGCTGGGGCAGATCACCATAGAATGAGAAACGGAGAGTGCCATGCGCGTTTTGGTGGTGGACGATGAAAAACTGCTCGTCAAGGGCATCAAATTCAATCTGGAGATGGACGGCTTCGAAGTTGTCGCTGCCTACGACGGGGAAAAGGCCGTGGAGCTCGTGCGGGGCGGCGGCATCGATCTGGTCATCATGGACCTCATGATGCCGAAAAAGAACGGGCTGGAGGCGTGTCTGGAGATCCGTTCCTTTTCCAAGATCCCCATCATCATGCTCACAGCCAAGAGCGAGGACAACGACAAGATCATCGGCTTTGAGTACGGGGCGGACGATTACGTGACCAAGCCCTTCAACATCCTGGAGCTGAAGGCGAGGGTGCGGGCCCTGCTGCGCAGAAGCAGCTCGTCCGAGCCGGCCTCCGCTCCCTCCTCCGTGCTGGTGAGCGGCCCCCTCCGCCTGGAAACGGAGAGCCGCGTGGCCTACCGCAACGGGGAAGAGGTGGAGCTGACGGCCAGGGAGTTCGACCTGGTGGAGCTTCTCATGCGCAATCCCGGCAAGGTATACGGGCGGGACAGCCTGCTGAAGCTGGTCTGGGGCCCGGATTATCAGGGGGATATCCGCACCGTGGACGTTCACATCCGCCGTATCCGCGAAAAGCTGGAGGAGAATCCGGCGGAGCCGGCCAAGATCATGACCAAGTGGGGGGTCGGTTACTATCTCAAGACGTAAGGCGAAGCGGCGGACGGTCCGCTTCGGACTGCAGATGCAGTACGGCGCGGCTTACCTCCTGGTGATCTGCGGCTGTCTGATCGCCATGAACGTGCTGCCCATGGCGAAAAGCCGGGACCTGATGTTCGAGGCCAAATGCAGCTCCATGCTGAGCCAGGCCTCCCTCTACGCATCCTCCCTGTCCTCCCTCAACGTGCTGCAGTCGGAGGAGGTGGGAATGGTCATGGAGCTCCTCAACGACCGGAGCCTCAGCCGCGTCATCGTTACGGACAACACAGGCCGCGCCGTCTACGATCACGTGCGGGAGCTCAGCGGCAGCGAGCCCGGCGGCGTGCGCTCGGAGGACATCGCCCTGGCGCTGGAGGGAAACGACGTGTTCCGCTCCGTTCTGCGGGCAGACGCGGTGTCGAGCCGGGCCTGTATCCCGGTGATGAACCGCGGCAGCATCATCGGTTCCGTCTTCCTGTATGAAAACGACCCTGAGCAGGCTGCGCAGCTGGCAAATCTGCGGCGCAGCCTGCTGAGTATTACCCTGGGCACCTCCTTCGTTGCGGTGCTAGTAGGCCTGATGCTGGGTCTGTTCATGTCCCGCCGTACCCGGCGGATCCTGGAGGGCATCCGGGGCATCGGCTCCGGGCGCTACGATACCCGCATTGAGGACAGGGGCCGGGACGAGCTGGGCGATCTCAGCGGGGAGATCAACCTGCTGGCGGACCGCCTGGAGCAGACCGAGCGGGTGCGCCAGCGCTTCGTGTCCGATGCGTCCCACGAACTGAAAACGCCGCTGGCCGCCATCACCCTCCTGTCGGACAGCATCGTGCAGAACGACGGGATGAAGATGGATACTGTGCGGGAGTTCGTTTCGGATATCGGGAGAGAGGCGGAGCGCCTCACCCGGGTCACCCAGCAGCTCCAGGAGCTCACGAAGCTCGGCAGCGTTCGCCGGGAGCTGAAGGAGGACGCGGACCTGGGCCGGGTGGCCGAGGAGGCCCTGAAGATGCTGCATCCTCTGGCAGAGCGCAGCAGCGTGCTCCTCAACAGCTCCCTGGCCTCCGGCTGCATCGTCCGTGCCAATCCGGACGATCTGCACCAGGTGATCTTCAATCTGGTGGAAAACGCCATCAAGTACAACGTCCCCGGCGGGAAGGTGCAGGTGCTGCTCTTCCGCAGGGAGGACGAGGTGATCCTGATGGTGGACGATACGGGGGAGGGCGTGCCCCCGGAAAAGCTGGACAACATCTTCGACCGTTTCTTCCGGGTGGACGAGGCCCGCTCCGGGGAACAGAGCGGCAGCGGCCTCGGCCTTGCCATCGTGCGGGACGCCGTGGAGAAAAACGGCGGCGCCGTCCGGGCCGCCAACCGCCGGGAGGGCGGCATGCGCTTTGAAGTGAGCTTTCCGGCTCTGTAGCGCCGGGAATGTGGGGAAGGATCATGGATCATACGACGAAGGACCGCTTCGCGGCGCCGTTGACGGAGGCAGAGGTGCGGGGCATGAACAGCCTTGCCCTTGCCCACGTGGGCGACGCCGTATTTGAACTGATGGTGCGCGTCCATCTCTGCTCCGGCGGGGCGGGGCGGGTTGCCGGGCTGCACACGGCGTCGGTGGAAATGGTGAACGCCGGGGCCCAGGCCAGGGACGCGGGCAGGCTCCATGAGCTTTTGACGGAAGAGGAGGCGGACGTTTACCGGCGGGGGCGCAACGCGAAGGTGAACTCCGTGCCGAAGCACGCTTCTCTGGAGGATTATCACGCCGCCACGGGGCTGGAAGCCCTGTTCGGCTATCTCTATCTTCTGGGCCGAAGGGAGCGCCTGAGCGAGCTCTTCGGCCATATCGTGGAGGACGACTGATGCCGCTGGATGCTTTTTTCCTCTCGGAGCTCGCCCGGGAATTGAACGGCGGTCTGGCGGGCAGCCGCGTGGACAAGGTGCAGCAGCCGGAGAAGGACGTGGTCATCCTCCATCTCCGGGGCAGCGCCGGGGCTGTGCGCCTGCTGCTGAGCGCCGGGAGCGGCACGGCCAGGGTACACCTGACGAGAATGGAGCGGGAGAACCCCGCCGAGCCGCCCATGCTCTGCATGCTTCTGCGCAAGCACCTGTCGGGCGGGCGGCTCCTTTCCGTGGAGCAGCCCGACTGGGAGCGGGTGCTGATCCTCCGCTTTGCCTGCCTGGACGAGCTGGGCGAGCCCTCGGAAAAGAAGCTGGCCGTGGAGATGCTGGGGCGAAACGCCAATCTCATCCTGGTGGACGGCGCCGGGCGCATCCTGGACTGCCTCCACCGGGCGGACCCCCTGACGGCGCCGAAGCGCCCGCTGCTCCCCGGCCTCTTTTATGAGCTCCCGCCCCCCCAGGAAAAGGACAACCTCTTCCTCACGGGGGAGGAGGCCTTCGCCGTCCGCTTTGCCGCCGAGAAGGAAGGCCGCAGCGCTGCGGAGTGGCTGGTGCGCGCCTATGCCGGGGTCTCCCCGCTGCTGGCCAGGGAGATCACGGCCCGGGCCGTCGGCGGAGACGTGAGCCTCGGGGATACCGACCCCGGGGCGCTTTGGCGTGCCTTTCTCGCCCTGCGGACCCAGCCGCCCCGGCCGGTGCTGCTGTATCGGGACGGCCTGCCCTTTGAGCTTTACTGTCGGCCGCTCCGACAATACGGGGCGGCCCTGCGGCAGGAGGAAATGCCCTCCTTTTCCGAGCTTCTGGACGCCTTCTACACGGAGCGGGAGCGCGCCGCGCACCAGCAGCAGCGCAGCCAGGCGCTGCAGAGGCTGGTGCGCACCCGGCACGAACGGGCGGCGCGGAAGCTGACCGCCCGCCTGGAGGAACGCAGAGAAACGGCGAAGCGGGAGACCTGGCGGCAGTACGGGGATCTCATCAAAGCAAACCTCTACCGTATGGAACGAGGACAGACCGGGCTGGAGGCGGAAAACTTCTACGATCCGGAGGGCGGCACGGTGCTGGTGCCTCTGGAGGCCAGGCTCTCCCCCCAGCAGAACGCCGCCCGCTATTACAAGCTCTATGCCAAGGCCAAGAACGCCGAGAAGGTGCTGGCCGGGCAGATCGAGGAGGCGGAACGGGAACTGGAATACCTGGAGAGCGTGCAGGAGGAGCTGGCCCTGGCCGCCGGAGAGAAGGATCTGGCGGAGATCCGGCAGGAGCTGACGCAGCAGGGTTATCTCCGGGAGACGGAGAAACGGAAGAAAAAGAGCGGCGACCCCCGGCCCCTGCGCTTCCGCACCGCCGGCGGCGCGCTGATCCTGGTGGGGAAGAACAATCTGCAGAACGACTGGCTCACCCTAAAGCACGCGGACAAAAACGATCTCTGGTTCCATGTGCAGAAGGCCCACGGCAGCCACGTGATCGCCCGCTGCGCCCCGGAGGACCGGGAGACCATGGAAGCGGCGGCCCTGCTGGCGGCCTGGTATTCCGGCAGCCGGGAGAGCGCCAACGTTCCCGTGGACTTTACCCGGGTCCGCTTCGTAAAGAAGCCCTCCGGCGCCCGGCCCGGCATGGTGATCTACACAGACTACAGGACGCTTTTCGTGACCCCTTCCCGGGAAGCCGTGGAAGCTCTTGAACAGCTGAAATAAGGTTCGGGCACTGTCGCGAAATGCGGCAGTGCCCGATTTTTGCCTTCGGTTATGCGTCCCAGGAGAAGCGGCTGCGCTTTCCCCGGGCGGCCAGGAGGTCCAGCGCGGAGCTGAGCATCTCCGCGGCGTCGCCCCTGGTCAGCGGCCGGTCCGAACGGAAGTCGGCACCGGAGCAGGTGGCGCAGGAAGAGAGGTTCGCCACGGCCTGGGCTGCCCAGTCCGGCGCGCCCGC
>JAEEGK010017697.1_pt1 | contig 15499 bp, 4 predicted proteins | sample 8958771 | NCBI WGS metagenome assembly JAEEGK01 (sample SAMN16246547, study PRJNA631951) | gut metagenome | biome: gut microbiome; feature: rumen; material: SC-attached | host: Bos | place: Iran: Karaj | collected 2018-10
CATTCCCAGACATTTCCACTCATAGCATACATATGAAGAGTAGAAGTGGGAGAAAGAGGTTTCACCGGCAGAGTTTTTCCGTTTCCTGAGGCCGGACAATTTGCAACATCCGTTATAGTATCACTTCCGCTATAAATAGTCTGACCTACACTATCAAGATTTCCATCACGGGCCAGAAACTCCCATTCAACTTCAAAAGGAAGCCTCCAGCCGTTTTTATTTCCAAGTATTGTAACATTCCAGCTGCAGGACGCAGGCGCACAATAACCTTCAGTCAGGCTTCCCTCAATATTCGGCCATTGTGCGGGATTTGTTTTTTCATTAACTACATAAACTGGCTCAAGGCCTTCATCAATACTTCGCAGATTGCAGTAGACAATAGCATCATACCAGCTGACGCTATAAACAGGATAAAAATCACCCTTTCCTATACCTGTTGTTGGGGTATCCCCACCATATTTACAGTAAGTCTCATACTCTCCCTGTGTTGTTTCGTGATCGCTTGCAATTATTCCTTTTATCTGCCCAAGTTTACGGCCTTCTATAAATACTGCAGAAGAGTGTCCCGAAACAGAAATAGTAGCAGCCCCATCAAAAGTTGAAGCTGAAGTTTCCGGATAACTAAAAGGCACTCCCTCTTGAAGCTTACCTGTTGAAGTAAAAGCCCATGTAGTATCCGGATTAGAAGGATCCTGGACTATTACAAACTTTTTAAGTTCTCTTTTAAGGGTTGTATCGGTTACAGAAGAATCAAGAGTAATTAAGACTGGACAATTTGTGTTATAGTAGCAGGGTTTTATGTAGCCCACTATACCGCCAGACTCTTCCGGAGGAGTAAGTTTTCCTTTTATTATTATACTATCAGCTACAGTTACACGATTATATATATCGTTCTTTCCTTTTCCAAGTTCTCCATCTACACCATAAGGAATATAAACAGAACCACTTATTTCAAAGTACCCCTGCTGTATTCCAACAGCCCCTCCAGGATCAACTGCAGATGAATTATTACTTATAATACCGTTCTTAAAGGAGACCGTACAATCTAGTGGAACATAAATTCCGCCTCCACAGGTATTACAATTGTTATATGATATTGTTGTATCTTCAATTTCTATAGTCGAATTACCACAAGGATTTATTCCACCACCATAGCCATTTGAATAGTTATGCGATATGTCACAATTTTTTATTTTTACCAAACAGGACGAACCATAAAGATAAATTCCTCCACCACCGCTATTCTGGTACACCTTGCAACCTTCTACATTTATTTCTCCAGAACTTACATTGTATATATGAATACCAGCAGCCTGACCATTACTACTTATCAGTAAATTTTTAATGTTAATTCCTGCACGTTTTAACAAGATTACAAAATTAGTATTACCAGATGGAGTTTTTATACTATCAGTTTCAAAAGAATTTACTCCTTCAATGGTAATTGTCTTAGCAGCTACACTTTCATTAACAGTAACTGCGTCTGTTACAGCACCACAAACAACAATTCTATAATCTGTAGTAGAAGATGTACATTTTCCAAGCGCTGTAGTCACACTTGTAAATGGATTTAAAATAGAGCCCTGTCTTGAACTAGAGTCTAGGGTTACTCCACCCGCTGCATAAGGGCCGCCGGCATCATCGCCTTTAACCCAGAACTTAACAGTATCTTCACTTATTGTAACAGGATATTCACCTTCTTTACTTCCGTCAGAAAGATACCATTTACTTGTCGTCAGCTTTGGCCATACATATATTGTCTGCTGAATATAATCGCGGGCCTGGTCAGTATCGCCGTCTCTGTAAATATAAATATTTGCCTTATATTCACCAGCTGAAATTCCACCACTGCTTCCTTCCACAGTTTTTATAGTACAAGAAGTACCGCTTGAAGTTATGATTACTGGCTTTCCTTCACCACTAGCCCCGCTTACTCCACTACCAGCAGAATCAACTATAGAACACTTTATGTTATAGTTTTCAGAAACAGAAATACTTAAATCAATATAGCCTTTCACCGTACTGGAATCATAAGACTTAAAATATACATTTTTTTCAATGGCAGTACCTTGTGTGGCATATGAAATTTTCTGACTTCCTGAAAAAAGCTCTTTTCCTTCTGAATCACAAATATAAAAGGTAAAATTTTTGTTTGAAAAGGTATCTGAAACTATACTGTAAACAATTGTTTTGTTATCCTCATCATAAGTGCCAGTAGCATCTTCAGTTAAAATTTCAGAAGTGGCCTTAAAGTTATAACCGCTTGCAAAAGAAAGAGAATCAAAATCCGGATATGCTGAACGGCTGCTGTTTTTTAATGATTGAGAATTGTCAGAAAATTGTGGTCTGATTACAATTTTACATCCATCTGCATTTTCTGATTGAGAAGACAAAGAAGAAAAGAAATCGCAGGAAGCAAAAAGAAAAGCAGATGAAATTAAAATAGAGAAAAATATGAATATACTTGCGGCCTTCTTACTCTGCCCCTTCATAAACCTTCCCCATAAAATAATATCAGATTATAACACGAAATATTCGTTTTAACCATTAATAAAATTTTATAACTCGGAGAACATTTACGCTTTGCTATTGCGGGTTAATACACAGAGCTGGTACGACACCAATATACGAATTATGAGGTGCATTATCACTTGTTGAAACAGCTCCAGATGCTGAAATTAAATATGGATTAGCAGAAGTAGCTGTATTACTTGGCGAACGAGTCCACCAGGCTGCAGCGCGTTGAGCAGGATCAACAGACAGATTTGTTGCAATTGCATAATCCGTAGGTGCACGCTTTCTTGTATCATCAGCAGTAGAATATCCGCCAAAACCATAAGCAGAAGTTGTTGCTTCCAGTAAGCTCAAAACAAAAAGCTTATCGCTGGTATTTGTGGTATACTTGCTGGTATTAAAACTTGTTGTACTATGAGCATTTTCTTCATCACGCCAGGTATCTTTTGAGTTATTTACTGTTGTTGTCAGAATTAACTCTTGAGCCTCAAAAGTAAATATCTTATTCATAAGAGTAGTATTCAAATATGATTCAATATTACTATTCGGATAATTACCATAAGAATAACTGTCCTGAAGAGCATTGAATTTACAAGAACTTAAGCATGTTTCTGCCAGAAGCAGCCACTTACCTGCGGTTGCACCATCCAAATCATGGTCATAATCTGTCGTTAAAACGCGCCATTTAACAGGCTCAACCTTGAAGAATCTGAATGAACTTTGATCTGATTTTTTCGGTTCTGAATTATCGCTATAATTAATATAATTATTTGTTTGTCTGTTCTCATGTTCATACGCATACCAGTAACCATCATCGCCCAGACAATAGCCGGCTTCATACTTAACACTTTTATCAACGATTAAATTTGAATCTTGCGGTACAACTGTCTGTGGATAATCACCAAACAAAACATAAGTTGCATCAGTTCCTGCAGTACCATCAGTTCCAGCTGGTAATACATCTATTTCCGAAGTAAATTTCTGTCTAGGAGTTACAACCTTATAAGTTAATTCAGTACCATGAGAAAGACCAAGATATGTAATATAAATCCTGATTGTATATACATCATCATTTGGAAGACCTGGAATTCTTAAATCAAGACTGTTGTACCAGCGCTCAATTTCAAGATCTTCAATCTTTATATCGCCATTGTAGAGAGCCGCACTTACCTCCATAAGAGCACCGGCTTCACTACTTGGATCCATATATTGAGTATAACTATCTTCATACAGTCTTCCCTGATCTCCATCAGGGTAAAGCCGTCTCTGAGTCCTTGGATCAGATGGGTTGAGTGGATCAGGAGGATCCAGTCTGTAAACCTCAAATGATAACGAAATATTATTTCTTGCAGTATCAGGCAAGGCAAGATAAGTCTGCTGATCAGCTTCAAACGTAAACAAATAATCATAAGCCGTGTAGCTTGCATTGCCTCCGGCACCGATCTTGGCAAGGGCAGCCTGAATTTCTGTATCGCTGTCGTCTGCTACAATTGAGAAGCCGCGGTCGCTCTTGAAGTAATTTGAAGGAGAATCTGTATTATGCTGGCCATAACCGCTTGTAAATGAATAGATATCGCCCATTAACTGAGGTTCTTTATCGTCATCAGTTGTAATGCCAAGCAGACAGCCGCTTGTAAGCTGGCCTTTAACAGTAAGCAGCTGAGTTCCAGTAAGAACAATATTATATTTCTTTAAGCCTGCTCCACTGCCGCTTGTATTATTATAAACAAGAGGAGCACCCTTTATATTCCAGTGTGTAGCAGTCATATAGGCAGAATTAGTTTTGATTAATCCACCATTCTTATTGCCACTTATAGTACCGCCATAAAGATTACAAGCAACACCAAAGCTACCGGTTGTAGTAACGATACCTGAACCTTCGTTATTTGTAATGCTTCCGTCGTAAATATTTATGCTGCCGCCAAAAGTCTCAATACCATAACCGTTGTTAGCAGTAATAGTTGGATTACCCTCATTAAGATTTACAGTACCGGTAGAGAAAATACCATTTGCGTTTTCAGAAATTGTAACGGCATAAAGGTCCACAATTCCCTTAGTTGCGTAAATACCGTGGTCTGTATTAGAGCTGATTAAGCCCTCTTTAATTTCTATCTTTGCATCAGTAAGTTGAATACCATGTTTACCATTTGATTCAATAGTACCCTTTTCAAAGGTAAGCATAAGGGTATTATCCGCGCCGCTGACATTTATACCATTCAGAGTATTTCCACTGATTGTACCTTCTTTATAAGTAAGAGAACCACCACTTACATTAATACCGTTTCCACCATTATTGTTGAGACTTCCCTTGTCAAAGCTTACAGAACCGGCAGTAATTTTTATACCGTCAGAAGCAGAGTCTGTTACTGTAATATTTTCCAAAGTTACAGGGCAGTCTGCATTCAGGCAGATTCCTTCTGCAGCACTGCCGCTAATTGTAAGACCGCTTGCAGTAAAGTCAAACTCAGAAGGTAAATCATTTTCCAGTTTAAGAGATTTGATTGTTGCACTTGCAGAACCAGGCTTCTTTGCAATTGTGAAGATATCTGTATTAAAGTTGCCCGAAAGAAGGATATCTTCATTAAGCTTTGTTGTTCCGTCATCTTCGGCGTAAATTGTAAACCTTGTTTCATGTTTTTCTCGGGCATTAATATCTGCAATAGCCTCAGCGATAGTTCCATAAGGAGCGCCCTCTGAACCGTCTCCGTTTTCAAAGCCGGCCTTTACGTAGAGAATATTATTGATGAATCTGAACTTAACGATTGTAGTAGAAGAGTTTTCGTAGTTTGTAAGAGTGGCATAAGCTTCTACCCGGTAGGAATTCTGAGGAAGCTCAATAGTTTTTATTTCACTTGTACTTCCGCTTGTGTAAACAAGGCCGCTGCCGGTTGCTTCATATACCTTATAGTGAACAGTAATACCGCTTACGGCATTTCCAAGATGAACAGGTGGTTCAATAGTAATTTTTCCCATCATAGTTTTTTCATCAAAAGGAATACCAGTAATTCCATTTTCTGAGATTTTAGAACCTGCCTGATCTTTAAGAACCGGCTTGTTAAGCTTAGAAATACTAGTAGAAGCCTTTACTGTGCTTGTAAGGCCGGCGCTGTCTTTAAGCACCAGAGTGTATTCTTTGTCACCAGCAAAGAAGGCCTCCCCTGTATCGTAGAAGAATGAGGTAGAAGTTTTTGCAGTAAAATCCTTTTCGCCAATAAAAACATAGTTGCTGGCAGCTGTACGGCTAAAGTGAGAATCATCAATAGCATATTCTGCAATATAAGCCCCTTCAACATCAGGGTCTGCTTTGGTAGTAATAGTTACCGGGTAAGACTGGCCGTTAATTTCGATTGCACTAATATCCTTATGGCGGATGGCTACCTCTTCCGGACTTGGCATGTCAAAGGCAACAACAAAGGTAGAGTTTGCATTGTTGATTACAGTAGGATTTAAAATTACCGGCGGCTTTGTGTTACAATGAAGATTAATTGTATATTTATCAAAGCTACGGCCACTCATAGGTTCGTATAAGCTGATTTCTGCAGTAATGTCATGGTCTTCGTCTGCAGGAATCAGAAAATCCTGAGGAAGCAAAAGAAGCAGAGTGTTTGAATCTTTCTGAGAAATATCAACCGAAGCCCTGCTGAACTGTGAATCAAGATTTTCAAAAACAACAGAAGGAAGAAGGTTGAATTTTTTAGGATTTCGCATGTACATTTGAATTTCTGCATCTTCTTCAGAAGCAATGCAGAGCTGCGAAAGCCCGTCGTTATAAGTCTGTACACTGATATTATGATTTTCAATCGCCGCCGTCTCTGTATATTTTTCAAAAAAGTCAGCAACATCATTTTCAAAAAGCTGACAGGAATTCATCCCGTATAATAAAGCGGTAAGGCATAGTACTTTTTGTAATATTTTATTTTTTTTAATCATTTTTTAAATTTCCTAGTTTCTTGGTAAGGTGTACCATTTTACACCCGTGCTTTCACCCTGACCTTCAAAATAAAGACGGTATACACTATTCTCTCTTTTAAGAATTACCTGATAATTGTCTTCTGTAGTTGTAGCCCATTGAACAAGATTTATTTTTATTGCATTAACCATAATTGCATCTTTTTCTACATCATCTTGAATGCTTAATATGTTATCTCCATGTTTTTGATATAGTTTAGATCGCGCTTTAAGCGAATCGATATTCATTCTTTCAGTAAAACTAAAATTAATTACACCAATATAATCATCCCAAGTTAAAACAGTAAGATTATTTGAATCAGTAAGAGCAGTAACAGCATTTAGACTGTGTACATTATCTTCTACCATTTTGCTTTCGTACAAGTTTAATATTGCCTGACCATCAAGATCTTCTAAAGCAACATTGTTATCATTTGTATCAAATTCTGCTCTGGTATTTCCATTAGTATAAGCCAGCCTGTATTTTTGATTATCCAAATCATCAATAAGTAATTTATATTTTTTTGCTTCACCCTTAATTATACTGTCAATTGTTCCATACCCAGCAAGTTTAGTAAATATATTTGCTTCATCATCAATGGTAAGTCCAATTTGCCTGTCTTCGCTAAAATTTGAAAGTGAGTTACTTATTATTGAATTTATTGCTCTTTCTGCTGGAGTAAAGGTTAAAGTAATATCATCTTTTCCACTTGTTGGCGTATAATTTTCTGTTGCTATATTAAAATCTGAATCAAGTGTTAATTCATGCCCGTAATGACCCATGAATATTCCGCCACCAATATTTCCAGACGAAACCCTATTGTTATTCATAGTGGCACTAAGCTGCACACTTCTTTCTGAGTAAATACCGCCGCCTTTTACAATTGCATAATTATTTTGTATGGTTACGTTCTTTCCAATGGTAATTGCAGCATTCGAAGCCTCTGCATAAAGTCCTCCGCCATTTGAACTGCCGTTATTTTCTATTGTTCCACCAGTCATTTCGAATGAAACATTATTGCCACCAAGGTAAATTCCACCACCTTTAGAATAATGATCAGTACCTTCGGTATCTGTTCCATTTTCTGAAATTTTTCCTTTGGCTATTTTTAATACAGATGGAGCATTATTACTACCTTGAATATAAATACCGCCACCGCTACCATGATCAGATGATTGAGAATGGACATAATTATACATAACTCCACCATTAAAATTTTCTGCAACATGGGTTGTAGTGTCGTATCCAATATAAATACCTGAATTCAATGCATATATTCCACCACCATCCTCTCCAGCATAATTAGAATGACCAGAAGTTGGACTCTGTTCTTTTGCATAACTTGATTTTCCAGCAGTTCCTATAACGGCATCCTCATACAGACACATATCCCCATTTAGTATTTTAACGCCTCCACCAAGACCAGCCTTATTATCAAAGACTCGCGCCTTTCCACAGATTTTAAGCAATGCTCGATATGTGGAATTTACCCCTCCACAGTAAATTCCACCACCACTAGGAGCTTCATTGCCGACTATCTGTGTTACACCATTTATCGTTAAATCTGTAGTTGCTTCCCAACCATTAGAAAGACCAATATATATACCACCTCCAGTAGATCTTGCTTTTCCACCTGTAATTTTCAGGTTTGTAATTTCAATAGGAACATCAGTTACAATTTTTAGACAAGGAGCTTTTTCATTTTCATTAGGATACTCAGGAAGATTTGCATCAAGAATATCTTTTGGTTCCGTATCACTTTCTTTTGTATTTCTACTTTTTAAAATAATCTTTCTAGCAGTCCATTTAGAAACATCTTGTATAACATGAGTACCAAGAACTTTTCCATCAATATAAATTGTATAATCAAAAGGAGTGCCATTCTCATCTGTTAATGTTTGCTGATAGGTAATAAACTGCAGAGCCTTTTCTATCGTTGCAAAAGGATGAGTTGCATTTGAACCGCTTTTTTCTTCATTAAAGCTATAAACAGCATTCTCGTCGTTAGAATCATAATGAAAGTTCTGCCACATTGAATCTGGAACACCATTACCACTCGGGTCGAGACCTGCTGGTCCTGTTCTTTTCGAATCGGTTCCTGTAGAAGCTACATACAAATCTTTCAGGATATGCTTAAAAACAATTCTTCCATAATGGTTATTACTTTCTTCTATATGAGCCAGCTTAAAGCCTGTTACTGAAAAATCCAGGTATCCGATATTTGTATTACTTACAGAACCTGTAAAAACATCTGTATATGCTAAAGAAGAACCTCGATAAACAGTTAATGGAATTTTATTTGCTGAATTTTGTAAGCTAAAATTATCAGTTACTGTAACAAGGGTATTATAATAGTATTGAACATCGTTTTGAAGATAAGGAGTTTTACATACATATAAGTCATTATTTACAATAGATATTGGCCCATCTAAAGTCAGGATATTTTCCTTACCTTCTGTGTAATCACCTTCAAAATAGATTCCTGTACCATAAAAATCAGATTTTACATTATTATCTTTTATTTCACCACCCTTGATTGTTAGTTCAGCATCAACTCCTTCACCAGAAAAATTTATACCTCCACCATTTGAGATGGAATCATAATTGCATTTTATAGAGCCTGAATACATTATACATTTTACAGGATTATCTTTAGGATATGAGTCATTGGCAGAACCATCAATATAAAGTCCGCAGCCATTATTGCCCATTATTGCACCAGTCCACGATTTTTCGGTGTGAGTGCCATCGGCATTCATTCTAGCGCCAAGATACAATTCGCCTTCACATTTGACACCATGGCTATTTGTTTGTGTAGAATCTGTATATTCATCTTGCGGCTTTTCACTTACATTCGGATTACCAATTATACAAGTTCCACAAATTGCAACTTTAGCACCATTATTAACATAAAGGGGAGTACATGAATTACCAGTTATAACTACTCCATCGCCAAGAGTAACTTTGGCATTTGCGCCTACATCGAGTCCAGACTGAGGAGTAGTATTTTCTCTTGCGCCAGTTATAAGAAGCTTTGTAATGGTTACCGGTACCGAAGTTTCGATTTCAAGTGCAGTGCCATAATACCCAAGAGAATTTGCAGCTCCACGGTCAATTTTATCCTGTGGCATACCATGCTCATCCAGCCCTCTGGCACCGGTTATAAGTACTGAATTTGCTTTATAAGTAGCTGTAGCTGCAGATTTTAAAGAGGATGTAATAGACTGTGTATAGGTTTTATTAAGATCAATTCCACCACTTGTTGTAAGACCTGCTGTTGTACCTATAATCTTGATTACATAATCAATATTCTTATCATTCATCTGCTGGCAGGCTTTCTGAATTGTTGCATAGGGACTTGCTTTTGTTCCATGTCCATCTTCATCGCTACCTGCTATTAGAGTACCCCATGTATTATAATAAGAGCCAACAAAGAAAGGACAGCTTACAGAAATTACATAAGAAGAGACAACCTTATCCCATTCTTCATCTGGGAAGAGGCAGTTAATTTTTTCTGCAAAAGTATCGGTAATAGTTGCACCAGAAGCTGCATTTACAACCTGCTGTCCGAGTACCCAGTCATCTGGATCAACGCTGTCTGCCCCTCCAGTGGTAATGCCAACTTCTGAAAAATCAGAAGCAACAGGGCCTGAAAGCTCAATCACTGCACTGCCTTCTGTAGTACGTTCAAGATAAATATCGTTTTTTCCTGCAGCCTTTGTTGTTGTAGAATTTTCTGTTACGCCAAAAGGAATGGCCGCACTGCCGCTAAGCTTAAGGCTGCCACCTTTTTTAACTGTGACGCCACCACCCTTTACTGAGCTCTGGTTGTTAGAAATGGTGCCGCCCTTCATAATGAAAGAGCTTGTACTGTCTATATAAAGGCCACCGGCATTTTCTCCAACTGCAATATTATTCGAAATGAGTCCGCCCTTCATGGTAAAGCTTGAATTATTAAGGTAGATTCCACCAGCGCTTCCTTCAGACTTATTATCAGACACCTCTGCACCTGCTTCCATTACAAGGCTGCTGTCTTCACAGTAGATTCCTCCACCTTCGCCGCCACCAGCTCTATCAGCAGTATAATTACGGCAGATTTTGGAACCGTTTTTTAGAGTAAGTTTTCCTTCTTTTATATAAACTCCGGTTCCCTTTTTTCCGTAATTTCCATAGTTTTGGCTAACCTCTCCGCTGCCTTCTTTACCGACTAATGTTCCAGAGCCAAGAGTAACAGATGGCCCGGTAGTAGCATTATCAGCCTTAAAAATATTAAGACCGGCTCCCTTATCGACTCTTTCATTATTGGTAATCTGTACGTTTTCAAAAATTATTGGAGTTGTTGTACTAATGGTAAATACCGAAGTTGCCCCCGAGCCCTGAAGTACTGATTTTGAACTTCCGATTCCTTTAATTTCTACTGAGGCCGCTTTAGAATCAAAAGCATCATTGATATTGTAATTCCCGTTATAATCACCAGTAACATAAATGCGGTAATCAGAACCGTTTCCGGCCTGGGCTATAAGAGACAAGGCTCTTCCAAGAGTTTTTAAAGGAGAATAGGCTCTTCCGGTATTGCTGTCACTGGCAGGGATTACACTTGAATTGCCGGCAAGATTTTCCGGTATGCCTACGTAAAGCAGGTTATTCAAAAAGTTATTAACAAGTGAGGCTGTAAGCTTAAACTCTCCGCTTGTAATTACAGAGTTTGTACTTGAAGCATTTTCGTTCTGCCAGATATCGGTTACAAGATTATCATAAACATTAATTGTCTGAACGGTTGAATATGCTATATAAGTAAAATCTGAAGTATAATCTGTTTTGTAAAAATTCAAGCATACCTCGTAAGTTCCCGACGGAATGTTATATAAAATATTTCCATTGCTGTCTTTTTTACTGCGGATATATTTTTCGCCTGAACCTGTAATATTAATGTCAAGATTACTGGTCTGCCATTCTTCAGGAAGTCCGTTTGAATCTGAAACAAAAAGCTTGAGGTTTGAAATATCTGTATCTTCTATTGATGTAATTGTTAAATTAAGCGCTCCTTTACCACCAGAAGTCTGAAGCGGACTGAGCACAAAAGAATATGGATCTGGCAAAAGATTTTCAGCTGTAAGAGTTACTTTGGCCGGGTGTCCGGAAATTGTAGCCCAGTCTTTCAGGAGGTCTGTTTCTGAGTTCTTTTTTCTAAAGCCGGCTGTAAGGGTATATTCAACATCTACCAGAAGCTGAAGTTCAAAAACACGGCCCGAATTTGTAAGTGTTGGAATTACTTCCTGAGTGTCTGTAGCAGCCACAGCTCGTACATAATATTCATAATCTGATGATGAAGGAAGCGCTGCGGTAGCAGAACGATCTGTATTGTCTGAGGGGATTTCTGAAGTATTTACAATTTTTCTGATTTCTGAAGGCAAGACTCTAGAAACGCTGACAGAGCCGCTGCAAGAAACGCGGCGGTTTTGTGTACCTGGTAATTCCGGTATTTCTGATGTTCCCGGTTGAGGGTTTTCTGTTACCTGAGCATTATTTTCTGAAATTGAATCTTCGAATAAGTTTTTACAGGAATTAATTGTAAATAAAAGTAAAATTAATAATGATACTATAATATTTTTATATTTTATCCTTTTTATCATAAGCATAAATTATATCAAAGTTATAGAGTTATTTAAAGTCTGAAAAATTTCGGCAGGGGGCGTTACGGGGGGCGGCAGCCCCCTGTTGGGTGGGTAGCGAGCAACAAAGTGCGAGCGAGGGAGGTGCTCCTCCCTTCTTAAAAATAATTTCACAAATCGGAAGATACCCTTTATAATAGAAGAAAGAGAGAGAAATCTACAACAACGAGGTATCTATCATGAACGACATCAGCATTACATTTATAAAAGACGAAAAAGAAATCACTAAAAAACTGGTTCCTTATGGCACACCTGTTTCGGTAATTACAGGAAATTTTGGAATTCCAGATAGAGAAATTTATGCAGTAAGAATAAGTAACGAAATCTGTCCTCTGGACATGCCTCTTACTTATGATGCAGCCCTTGAACCGGTTGTTGCAAAATCAAAGGATGGAGCAGCCGTTTACCGCCGCTCTCTCTGCCTTTTGCTTGCAGCTGCTGCTCACAACCTTTTTCCTAAGGCCCGCCTTCTTGTAGGCCACAGTCTTGGTTACGGCTACTACTACACCCTCGAAGGTGCTAAAAAAGTTACCGACAAGGAAATCAAACAGCTTACAGAAGAAATGAAGGCTCTTGTTGAAAAGGATATCCCTATCACAACAGAGACAATTCCTTACGCAAAGGCTGCGGAGCTTTTTGAAAAACTCAACCTTGTAGAAACCCGCAAGCAGATTAAGTTCAACTGTACTCCTACCATTAAAATCAATTCGATTGGAGATTTTTCTGATTTGTACTTTGGTCCTCTTGTACTTTCTACCAGTGTTCTTAAGACCTTTGAGCTTATGAAGTATGGCGAAGGCTTCCTTCTCCGCTTCCCAAAATCTTCTGATCCGGATAAGCTTACAAAGTTTGAAGACCAGCCTAAGCTCTTTGAAATTTACAGCAAGTACAAGGAATGGGGAAAGAGAATGAACGTTACTTCTGCGGCATCTCTCAACGAGCTCATTGGTAAGCGCAAGATTAACGACTTCATCGAAATCACAGAAATCTACCAGCAGAAGAATATTTCAAAGATTGCTTCTCAGATTGTTGATAAAAAAACTGTTCGTGTAGTTTTGATTGCAGGCCCTTCTTCTTCTGGAAAAACTACTTCTGCCAAAAAGCTTGCCCTTGAACTTCAGGCCATGGGCTATCAGCCAAAGGTAATCAGTCTTGACTGCTATTATGTAGGCCATGACAAAACTCCACTGGACGCAGACGGTAAACCAGACTATGAATGCCTTGAAGCGCTCAACATTGAACTTTTGAACAATCAGCTTGTTGATTTGTTTAATGGTAAAGAAGTTATAATTCCAAGTTATGATTTCCACACAGGAACTTCATATTTTGAAGATAAGAATAAGCTGAGTTTGAAAGAAAATGAGATTCTTATTCTCGAAGGAATCCACGGCTTGAATGATAAGCTCACTCCAAAGGTTGCACCAGAACTTAAGTTTAAGATTTACCTTTCTGCCCTCACCCAGCTCAACCTTGATGACCACAACCGCATTTCCACATCTGATAACCGCTTGATTCGCCGAATCGTCCGCGACAACAACTTCCGCGGAAAGCCGGCAGCTGGAACAATCGAAATGTGGCCGAGCGTTCGTCGCGGTGAAGAGCTTCATATCTTCCCGTTCCAGAACAATGCAGATGCAGTTTTGAACACAGCACTGGATTATGAACTTTCGGTACTTCGTGTTTATGCAGCACCACTTCTCCGCCAGGTTACTCCAATGGAAAAAGAATACGCCGAGGCAAGACGCCTGCTCCAGTTCCTCGAGAACTTCGCAACAATCTCGCCAAGCGCAGTACCACCACGCTCAATCATAAGAGAATTTATTGGAGGAAGTGCGTTTAAGTATTAATCGTAAAAACGCAAACCTAAAAAAATCAGACTGCGGGTCCCAGCGACGGCAAAACTGAAAAAGTAATCCCCCAGGGTCCCATGCTTAAAAAATCTCGCTTTGCTTGATTTTTACGCAACCCTGGGACCCCCTTTTTCATTTTGCCTGCGTCCCACAGTCTGATTTTTTTTAGGCCGAGTTCTTATAGTTTATTCTTTACTTCATCCAATAATTCCGCTTCCTCGTAGTCGGCGGCAGCTTTCCATTCGGCAAGCTGCTTTTCTTTTAACTTTTCGAGGGCAGTTGTTTTTTTCATGCATTCACGGAGGATTTCTCTTTTTTGTTCTGTTACGAGTTTTGCCTGAGCCAGTTGTTTGAGAAGTTCTTCTTTTTGATATTCAAGCAGATTGTTGTACTGACTCTGTGCCATTACGTCCTGAAAGTCTAAAGAGCCTTTCATCTGGGCTTTTACGGCTGCATAATTCTGGGCTATTTTTTTTAGATTATCATTGATTTCGGTTTCTACAGCTAAAGCTTTTGCAAGTTCGCCTTCTGCCTGCTGTTTTTCAAAGTCGCGGAATTCAAGAACCTTCTGTAATTCAAAGACAAACTTTTTCATCAGTTATCATAACTGCGGGTAGCATTTGCATTGGCATTCAGACTGGCCGCTTCATCTACAATTTGCGCTGTAGTAGGAATTGCAAGAGCCGGAGCTTCAACAAACTCTTCTTCCGGAATCTCTATACCTGTAAGGGCTGAAAGCTTCTTTAAGGTTTCTGCCATTGGACACGGCTCGTACTCTTCCTGTTTTAAGAACTCTTCTATTTCGCCATGTTTATCTATTGCTTCATCAATTTCCGGTGAGTTACCCTTCTGGTAAATTCCGGCAGTAATCATTGTTTCGTTATCAGAATATGTTGCCATCCAGGTGCGAAGTCGGCCAACTGCCTTTCGAGTCTGTGCACCGCTAACACGTTTTGACAAACGAGAAATAGACTGAAGCACATCAATTGCAGGATAATGGTAAGCCTGAGCTAACTTACGGTTCAACACGATGTGTCCGTCCAGAGTACCGCGAACCTTATCCGTAATAGGCTCATTCATATCGTCACCGTCAACAAGAACTGTATAGAAGGCAGTAATAGAACCTTTCTGATTTGTACCCGAACGTTCGAGCAGCTTTGGAATCATATCAAATACACTTGGCGGATATCCCTTCTGTGCAGGAGGCTCACCATTTGCAAGTCCGATTTCGCGCTGAGCATGAGCAAAACGTGTAACTGAATCCATCATCAGCATAACGTCTTTTCCCTGATCGCGGAAATATTCTGCAATGGCTGTACAAACCTGAGCGGCACGGAGACGGCAGATTGAAGGCTCATCACTGGTTGCAACAACGAGGACAGAACGCTTCATTCCTTCTTCACCAAGGTCGCGGTTTACGAAGTCCAGAACCTCGCGGCCACGCTCACCAATCAAACCGATAACATTTATATCAGCATCTGTGTTACGCGCAATAATACTCAGAAGAGTTGACT
>JAEEGK010017699.1_pt1 | contig 15498 bp, 13 predicted proteins | sample 8958771 | NCBI WGS metagenome assembly JAEEGK01 (sample SAMN16246547, study PRJNA631951) | gut metagenome | biome: gut microbiome; feature: rumen; material: SC-attached | host: Bos | place: Iran: Karaj | collected 2018-10
AAGACCCCAAAAGGTTACTTAGTAATATGTGAGAGATGACGTTAGGGTTATGTGAGGGATATGTTAGGGTTAAAAGCATACCCTAACATAATTAACTCGCTTATTATAAACCATTTACATCAAAAAAATGTTAGGGTTAGCCACTTTTTTGCGAATAAACATATCTTATTCATCGGCTAACGTCACTTATTCTCAAATAAGCCAATCGGCATCCTCAAGGTCAACGATCAGTATTCTCGAGACCTGAGAGCAGTATTCTCTCTACCAATAGTGTTGCCACGTTGCCAACGTTATCATAAAGTTTATAAAGATAAGGTGAATTTACAAAAGATTCTTTCTTTTTCTTGAAATAAATTAGTAATTTTGCAAAATATTTGGAAATTCGATGAAGCGATATGATTATTTAATATTAGGTTCTGGACTTTTGGGGGCTACGTTTGCTTACCTTGCACATCAAGCAGGTCATCGATGTCTAGTTACTGAGAAACACCCGCATACGGGTGGAAGTGCATACTGCGCAAACATTGATTGTTCAAGGGCTGCAAATGAGCAATTTCCAATATAGTTTCAAAGTATAACGAACAAAGTAATATTAAAATGAAGATTTCAATTATTATTCCCGTGTATGGAGTTGAAAAGTATATTGCCCATTGCGCGAGAAGTCTTTTCATTCAGAAAGGAGCAGATTTAGAATTCATTTTTGTAAATGATGCTACCAAAGATAGTTCTATAGAAATACTAAAAGAAGTTATTTCAAAAGAGTACCCATTTCTAAAAAAACAAATAACAATTATTGATAAAGACTTTAACGAAGGATTGCCTCAAGCACGAAAAACAGGTGTAAGTATTGCAACAGGAGACTATATCATGCATTGCGACTCTGACGATTGGCTTGCTAAAGATGCTGTTAAAACTATATCAAACAAAATAACAGAAACTTCTGCTGACATTATCTATTATAATTATTATATTAGCAAAGATGGACAAAACGAAGTTATTCGCGAAATGGTTTTTTCGACCCCAATAGAATACGCCAAAGCAATTATGAGTTTTTCCCCTTTATCTTCAGCCTTTTGCTGGAATAAAGTTATAAAACGTGAATTATACAATAAAGTATTTGAATGGCCTGTTCAAAACATGCATGAAGATATGGCATTGATGCCACAAATAATTATTCAATCCCAAACTCTTGTTTCAATAGACAGCCCTCTATATTATTACAGAGTTTCAAGCTCCTCATCAATGAGCTTAGACCTTAAAAGGAATAAAGAAAAAAAAATTCAATCACTAAAAAATCAGTTATTATTAATAAACTTTTTAGAAAAACTGCAAGTTGTCAATACGTTTAAACTTCAGTATCAGCAGTTGATATCGAGATGTGCATATATAGAGGTGTTCTTTAATTGGCAGTCTATTCCAATAAATAATTATTACAAATCGTTATGGAAATATCCAATATTTCTTCATTTTGATGTATCTGTAAGAAAACAGATACAGTCACGAGCCATTCTTAGTTTGTATTATTTACGCATAAAATACAGTATACTATTAAGAAAGTTCGTAGATAGAATTAAGACGATAGATATTTGATACGTCCAAAAGTTTTCCCCGCCGACTGGACCCTCTACACCTGGGCGGGGCCGGAGATCGCCGTGGCCACCACCAAGGGCTATACCACCCAGCTGGCGGTACTCTTCCTTCTCAGTATGTTCTTGGGGAGAAAGCTGGGCACCCTGACGGAGGAACGCTATCCCGCCCTGCTCTACGATATCCTGCGTCTGCCGAAGCTCATCCAGGAGGCCATCGACCTGAACCACGGCATCCCCGCCCTGGCGAAGAAATACCACGATTCCCCCTCCCTCTTCTTCATCGGCCGCAATACCGACTGGGCCTCCGCTCTGGAGGGCGCCCTGAAGATGAAGGAGATCTCCTATATCCACGCGGAGAGCTACGCCGCCGGGGAGCTGAAGCACGGCACCATCGCCCTCATCGAGGAGGGGACGCCGGTGATCGCCGTGTGCTGCAACGAAGCCCTGGAGGACAAGACCGTCAGCAACATCGTGGAGGTGAAGGCCCGGGGCGCGCGGGTGCTGGCCGTGGCCTTCCGGGGGGACCGGAAGATCGTCTCCCAGGCAAACGACGTGATCTTCATCCCCAGGATCAACACCCTCTTCACCCCGGTCCTGGCCGTGATCCCCATGCAGCTGCTGGCCTACTGCGTAGCCAGGGAAAACGGCTGCGACATCGACAAGCCGAAGAACCTGGCCAAATCCGTGACCGTTGAATAAAAGAAGAACCTCAGGGGGCGGGCTTCCGAACGGAAGCCCGCCCCTCATACTGTTGAAAAGCCTCGCAGAGTTCGCGCCCGCAGGCGCGAATAGAATCAGACGTTTTTCGCGGGGACATGTGCCTCGCGAAAAATACCTTTCGCGGAGCGGACTGTGCGAGCGACAGCGAGTGCGGGGAGCGGAGCGCAACCTGATCGAATCGGAGCCCAGCGAAGCGGGTCCGATTCGAAATATCGTTACCAGTCCGTCTCATGCGTGCCGCCGCAGGCGTCGTACATGGCGTCGAAGGCTTCGCCGGGCATCCTGACGAAGTACCGGCCCCCGCCCAGGATGCGGTACCGGACGTAGCCGCCCTCGATCAGCCGGAGCTCGATCCGGGTGCCGTCGTCCATGTCCAGGAACAGGTGCGCCTGGTTCGGGGTGTCGTAGATGGTGCTGCCCGGGCGGCCTTCATAGAAGGAGCCGTCGGGCGCCCAGGCGTCGATGAAACCGCCCGCGTCCAGGGCGTCCAGAAAGGCGTCCCAGTCCTCCTGAGAAACGGGAGCTTCCCGATAATTCCCCCTGTTCCAGTCCCAGTCCTCGTGGGCCTGCCATTGGATCGCGGCGACGTGTCCCCGGACGTGCAGCCTTTCCTCATACAGATCCTTCCCCGCGGTGAGGGTGATGCCGTTGAGACGCTCATAGAAGCAGACGAAAAGCCCGGGCGCACCGTTCCCGTATGTGAACTCCTGTCGGATACAGATCCGGAAGTCCGTGTCATAGCCCTTCACCGCGTACACGTCCCCCGGGACGGAGGAAGCGAATTCCACCGCGTATTCCTCCTGCGTCGACCATTCGTCGATCCTGCCGGCGGCATAGCCGAGATAGTCGCCCAACAGGGCTTCGATGCGCTCCGCCGCCTCCCCCTCATACCGGCCCGCCTGGGTGTAGATCCCGCCCCGGTAGACGATGAGGCCGAGCATATCCGCCTGCGCGCCGGGCTCCGGGAGCTCAATGGCGGGGATGGAGATCCCCGCCGGCGCCGGGTTCAGGGTCGGTTCGGGTTCGGGCGCGGTATAGCCCTCGCCGCCGGGCCGGAGGACGTGGGGAAAGGGGTAGACCGCAGGCTCCTCGCCGCGTTCCACGGTCCCGTTGGGGTTCGGGACAGGCGCAGGCTGCGGGGCGGCGGGTCGGAGCTTAGGCCAGACTGCGGTCAGGCCGACAAGCAGCACGGCGCAGGCCGCGAGAGAGGCCGCGAGCCGCCGGGGGAAGCGCTGTTTCCGCGGCTTCGCGGCAGCCTCCACGAATCGGCTGTCGATGCCGCCGACGGCGTCCAGAAGCATATCGTCCTTCACGGCGTATAGCCCTCCTTTTCCAGCTCGGCGCGGAGTTCCTCCCGCAGGCGGGAGAGCATCATTTTCACCTTGCTCTGGCTGAAGCCGTAGCGCCTGCCGATCTCCGGCACGGTGTCGAAGTACCAGTACCGCCGGACAAAGATGTTCCGCTGCTCCTCCCGGTGCCGGTCCAGAAACGCGTCGAGGATCCGGGCCAGCTCGGCGGCCTCGGCGGCGCTCTCCGCCTCGTCCCCTCTGCCCGACGGCAGACATTCCGCCATTTCCTTCGTAAGCTCGCAGAAAACGGCGCTCCGCTTTTCGCTGCTTCGCCTGCGGCAGGCGTCGATGGCCAGGTGCCGGACGATCTTTCCCAGGAACGGAAACAGATACGTCCGCGGCTCGTGGGGAGGGATGCGCTCCCACGCCTGAAGATAGGTGTCGTTTTCGCATTCCTCGGCGGCGGGGGGATCGTGCAGGAGCTGATCCGCGAGCTTTCTCAGCCGCGGCCCGTATTTCTCCGCGGTTTCGGATATGGCCGACTCATCCCGGGCCAGATAGAGCTCCACGATTGCCGAATCTTCCATGCCTTCCCCCTCCTTCCGTCGATACCGGCCCTCACTCCGTATAGCGTAAAACCGGAGCCGACCGTCACATACGTTAACAGTTTTTTATTATACAGGCCGGAGGCACACGGCACAACGTGCCGGGCGCAAAAACGGAGGGAGACGCTTCCTGCGAAGCGCCTCCCTCGGCATGTCGACAAAGTGTCGACACGCCGAGGGCAAAATCAGAAAATGCTTTCTGATTTTGCGAGGATATAACGTGCAGGGGGATTCCCGTCCCCCTGCACACATCCCCCATGCGTATTGAGACCTTTAATCAAGGGTTTGTCTACAGTCTGAGGGAGACGCTTCCTGCGAAGCGCCTCCCCCAGGAAGCCTCGGCTGTCTCAGCCCTCCCCCAGGGCGGCCTTCACGAAGCCGCAGAAGAGGGGGTGGGGCTTGTTGGGCCGGCTCTTGAACTCCGGGTGGAACTGCACCCCCAGGTAGAAGGGGTGATTGCCCAGCTCCACCGTTTCCACGATGCTCCCGTCCGGGCTCCGGCCGCTGAGGACGAGGCCCGCCCCGGCCAGCGCCTCCCGGAAATCGTTGTTGAACTCGTAGCGGTGGCGGTGCCGCTCGGAGATGAGCTCCTGCCCGTAGCACCGTGCCATCAGCGTCCCCGGGACGATGCGGCAGGGCCAGGCCCCCAGACGGAGGGTGCCCCCCTTGTCGATGAGCTCGCTCTGCTCCGGCAGGAAGTCGATGACCTTGTGGGCGGAATCGGGGTCGAATTCCCCGGAGCTGGCGTCGGCGAAGCCGCAGACGTGCCGGGCAAATTCGATGACGGCGATCTGCATCCCCAGGCAGAGGCCGAGATAGGGCTTCTTATGCTCCCGGGCATAGCGGGCGGCCTCGATCATGCCCTCGACGCCCCGGCTGCCGAAGCCCCCGGGCACCAGCACGCCGTCGCAGGGGGCGAGAAGCGTTTCCGCGGTCTCCGCCGTCACGGTCTCGCTGTCGATCCAGCGGATGTCGATCTCCGCGCCGGAGGCGTAGCCCGCGTGGCGGAGGGCCTCCGCCACGGAGAGGTAAGCGTCATGGAGCTGGGTGTATTTCCCCACCAGGCCCACGGTGACTTTTTTCCCGGCCGAGCGCACCCGCTCCACCATGGCCGCCCATTCCCCCAGCTCCGGCGGAGGCGCGTCGATCCCCAGCTCCCGGCAGACGATGGCGGAGAGGTTCTGCTGCTCCAGCATCAGGGGAGCTTCATAGAGGATGGGCAGGGTGCGGTTTTCGATGACGCAGTCGGGGCTCACGTTGCAGAACATGGCGATCTTCTTCAGCAGGCTTTCCTCCAGGGGTTCGTTGCAGCGCAGCACGATGACGTCCGGGTGGATGCCCATGCCCTGCAGCTCCTTCACGGAGTGCTGGGTGGGCTTCGACTTGTGCTCCCCGCTGCCGTGGAGATAGGGCACCAGGGTCACGTGGACGTAGAGGCTGCTGCCCCGGCCCTGCTCCAGCCCCACCTGCCGGATGGCCTCCAGGAAGGGCTGGCTCTCGATGTCGCCGGTGGTGCCCCCCACCTCCGTGATGATCACGTCCGCCCCGGTCTTCTTCTCCAGATTGTAGATGAATCCCTTGATCTCGTTCGTGATGTGGGGGATGACCTGCACCGTCTCCCCCAGGTACTCCCCCCGGCGCTCCTTGTTGAGCACGTTCCAGTAGACCTTGCCGGTGGTGAGGTTGGAAAACTTGTTCAGGTCCTCGTCGATGAAGCGCTCGTAGTGGCCCAGGTCCAGGTCCGTCTCCGCCCCGTCCTCCGTGACGTAGACCTCCCCGTGCTGATAGGGGCTCATGGTCCCCGGATCCACGTTGATGTAGGGGTCCAGCTTTTGGGCGGCCACCTTCAGCCCCCGGGCCTTCAGCAGCCGCCCCAGGGAGGCGGCGGTGATGCCCTTCCCAAGGCCCGAGACCACGCCCCCCGTGACGAAGATATACTTGCTCATACCGGTCCCTCCCCAGCGGACGAAAAATAAGAGAGACAGCGGCGTGCAGAAAAAGCTCTGCGAGACGCCGTTGTCTCTCAACTTGATTATTTTACCCCCGGAATCGGAAAAAGTCAATTAAAACCGACGAAAACCGAAGGAAATGCTTGCGGCAGGGCCCCGTCTGGGTTAGAATACTCCCACCGAACCCCGCCGAACGAAAAGGAGGGAAGCATCCGTGAAATACACACCGGACGAAGTGATGCAGTACGTGCAGGAGGAGGACGTGAAGTTCATCCGCATGGCCTTCTGCGACGTATACGGCAGGCAGCGCAACGCGGCCATCATGCCCGGCGAGCTGCCCCGGGCCTTTGAGCACGGCATCGCCTTCGACGCCTCGGCCGTGCCGGGCTTCCGCATGGGCGCCCGCTCCGACCTCTTCCTGCGGCCCAACGCGGACACGCTGAAGGAGCTGCCCTGGCGGCCCCAGCACGGCCGGGTGGCCCATATGTTCTGCGATATCGTCCGTCCCGACGGGCGGCCTTTCGAGGCGGATACCCGGCGGCTCCTGCGCGATGCCGTGGAGGACGCCGCCGCGGCGGGCTACGTCTTCCGCTTCGGAACGGAAATGGAATTCTACCTCTTCCGGCTGGACGAGGAGGGGAACCCTACGAAGATCCCCTTCGACACCGCCGGTTATATGGACGTGGCCCCGGACGACCGGGGGGAGAACGTGCGGAGGGACGTCTGCCTCACCCTGGAGCGCATGGGCATCCAGCCGGAGAGCTCCCACCACGAGAGCGGCCCGGGGCAGAACGAGATCGACTTCCGCTATGCCGACCCGGTGACCGCGGCGGACAACGCGGTGATCTTCCGCAGCGTGGTGAAGACCATCGCCACCCAGAACGGGCTGTACGCGGACTTCTCCGCCCGCCCCCTGCCGGAGAGCGACGGCAACGGCATGCATATCAATATCTCCGCGGTCCGGAACGGGGAGGACCTGTCCCCCCTGTGCCTGGTGCCCGGCCTCATGGAGCGGATCCGGGACATGACCCTGTTCCTGAATCCCACCGCCGGTTCCTACGACCGCCTGGGCCGGGACAAGGCGCCGCTGTATATCTCCTGGTCGGAGGAAAACCGCTCTCAGCTGCTGCGCATCCCCGCGGCGGCGGGACAGTACCGGCGGCTGGAGCTCCGCTCCCCGGATTCCGACGCGAATCCCTACCTGGCCTTCGCCCTTCTGATCCGTGCCTGCCTGGAGGGGCTGGAGCGGGGCCTGGAGCTGCCTGCGCCTGCCGACCTCGACCTGTTCACCGCCGGGCCGGAGGTGCTGCGGCAGTTCCGGCGGCTGCCGGGCAGCCTGGAGGAAGCGGCCGCGGCGGCCGGAGACAGCAGCTTCATCCGCGCCTGGGTGCCGGAGACGGTCCTGGCGGCCTATCTGCCCGGCTGAACCGCAGACCGACGCGAATAACCGGGAAGGGAGGGAAGCGCCACGGTCTTTCAAAGCGATACCTACAGCGTACTGCTGGTCTCCGCGTCCGAAAAATTCAATGCCTCGGCGCTCTCTCTGCTGCCTGCCACGGATTACTGGCCGGTGACCAAGGCCGGGAGCGTGGCCGAGGCCCGGCGGCGGCTGGCAGGCGCCGCCTTCGACCTCATCCTCATCAACGCCCCCCTGCCGGACGACATGGGTCTGGATTTCGCCATGGAGGCCTGCGCCGAGAGCGACGCGGGGGTGCTGCTCCTGGTGCGGGGCGAAGTCTATGAGGACATCTATTACCGGGTGCTGCCCGCCGGGGTCGTCGCCCTGGCAAAGCCCCTGAGCGCCCAGAACCTCAGCCAGAGCCTGCGGATACTCTGCGCCGTGCGGGAGCGGCTGCGGGGCATGCGGAAGCACCAGGTCACGGTGGAGGAGCGGATCGAGGAGATCCGCCTGGTGAACCGGGCCAAATGGCTCCTGATCGAGTGCCTGCACATGACGGAGCCGGAGGCCCACCGCTACATCACCCGCCAGGCCATGGAGCAGCGGGTGAGCAAAAAGGAGCTGGCGGAGAGCATCATCCGCACCTACCAGTGACGGCGCCGGGGCTTCTCCTCTCCGAAGAGCAGATTCCGCCAGAAGCCGAAGAACAGCGCAAGCAAAAACCAGAGCATGGCGTTTCTCCTTTCCGCTCGGGTTGGAGCGGTCTTTCCCCGCCTCCCGGATCAGGATACCGCGGAAGCCGGCCCATAAACCGGACACCCGCCGACGCCGGAGGAAACGTTCACGAATTGTTTATAGGATTTTTAAGCTCGCTTTAAGTCGGGGCGCTAGATTGGCAGCGTCCCGATTTTCTTATGCCGCTCCCCGCGGCGGTTACGGAAGGAAGTGACGAGCATGAACTACCGGCACGAATGGAAGCATGAGCTGAACTATCTGGACCTGCTGGCCATTCGAGCCCGCCTCCGGGCGGTGGCCCGGCCTGATCCCCACGCTGTGGACGGGAAATACCGCATCCGCAGCCTTTACTTCGACAACCTGAAGGACAAGGTCCTGCGGGAGAAGCTGGACGGGGTGAACATGCGGGAGAAATTCCGCATCCGCTGCTACAACGGCGATACTTCCCTGATCCATCTGGAGAAGAAAAGCAAGGTGAACGGTCTGGGCACGAAGGTCTCCGCCGCTCTCACGGCTGAGGAGGCTCGGGCCATCGTGGACGGGGACCTGGACTGGATGCTGGGCTCCGGTCGGCCTCTGGTACAGGAGCTATACGGCAAGATGCGAAACCAGGGCCTGCGGCCGAAGACCATCGTGGACTACACGAGAGAGCCCTTCGTCTGCGCGCCGGGCAACGTCCGCGTCACCTTAGACTACGACATCCGCACCGGCCTCTCCTGCACGGATTTCCTCGATCCGGACTGCGTGACGATCCCGGCCGGGGACGCGCCGATCCTCCTGGAGGTGAAGTGGGACGAATTTCTCCCCTCCATCATCCGGGACGCCGTGCAGATGCCCGGCCGCCGCGCCGCCGCCTTTTCCAAGTACGCCCAATGCCGTATCTACGGCTGATTATTGAAAGGAGCAAACCGCTATGACTTTTTCGGACATCTTCAAATCCAGCTTTCTGGAAAACGTCGCCTCCGTCAGCCTTCCGGATATGGCGCTGGCTCTGGTGCTGGCCTTCGCCGTCGGCATGTTCATCTTCCTCGTCTACAAGAAAACCTACGCGGGCGTCATGTATTCCACCGGCTTCGGCGTGACCTTGATTGCCCTGACCATGATCACCACCCTGGTCATCCTGGCGGTCACCAGCAATGTGGTCCTGTCCCTGGGCATGGTAGGCGCCCTGAGCATCGTCCGCTTCCGCACGGCCATCAAGGAACCCCTGGACATCGCCTTCCTCTTCTGGTCCATCGCCGCGGGCATCGTCCTGGCCGCGGGCTTCATCCCCCTGGCGGTCGTCGGCAGCGTGATCATCGGCATCATCCTTCTGATTTTTGCCAACCGGAAGGCCGGCTCCAACCCCTATATCGTCGTGCTGGCCTGCGACGGGCAGGAGAGCGAGAGGCAGGCCAAGGCCTTCCTCACCGAGCACACCCGGCGCTGCGTGGTCAAGAGCAAAACGGCCCGGGCCGGGAAGACGGAGCTGAACATGGAGGTCCGGCTGAAAAACGACGACACCGATTTTATCAACGCGCTTTCCGAACTCGCGGGCGTGCAGAGCGCCGTTCTTGTCAGCTACAACGGGGACTACATGGGTTGAGGTGAACCATGTCAGCACATAAAAGCATAGACCGCATCTGCGTCGTCGTCATCGTCGCCGCCCTGCTCGTCACCGCTCTGTTCATGAACGGCTCCGCCCTGGGCCTCCGGGCCTCGGACCGGAGTATGGGCTATGAAACCAGGCTCTTCGATACCTCCAGGGTCCACACGATCGAGATCGTCATGGATGACTGGGAGGGCTTCATCGAGACCTGCGAAAGCGAAACGTACAGCGTCTGCTCCGTTGTGATCGACAACGAGGCCTATAAGAACGTGGCCATCCGGGGCAAGGGAAACACCTCCCTCTCCGCCGTGTCCGGCATGGGCAGTCAGCGGTACAGCTTCAAGCTGGAATTCGACCAGTATGAGGACGGCAAAAGCTATCGCGGTCTGGATAAGCTCAGCCTGAACAACATCATCCAGGACAACACCTATATGAAGGATTATCTGGCCTACCGGCTCATGGCCGAGTTCGGCGCGGACGCTCCTCTCTGCTCCTTCGTCTGGATCACGGTCAACGGCGAGGACTGGGGCCTCTATCTCGCGGTGGAGGGCGTGGAGGACAGCTTCCTGGAGCGGGTCTACGGCAGGGATACCGGCGAGCTCTATAAGCCGGACAGCATGAGCTTCGGCGGCGGCGGTCCCGGCAACGGCAAGGACTTCAACATGGACGATTTCCTGAACCGGGATTCCGGGACGGAGGGCATGGAGGAGAGCGGCGGCTCCGGCTTCCCGGATTTCAGCGGCGGCATGACCCCGCCGGAGGGCTTCGACTTTTCCGGCGGCGAAATGCCGGAGGGCTTCGATCCCTCCCGGTTCGGCGGCAGGCCGGGCGGTGCCGACGGTGACGGCGAGGGCTTCTCCTTCGACCTCAGCGGCAGCTTCGGGGGCACGGACTCCACGGACGTCAAACTCCGCTATATCGACGACGACCCGGACAGCTACTCCAATATCTTCGGCAACGCCAAGACGGATATCACCGTGGCCGATCAGAAGCGGCTCATCGCGTCGCTGAAAAAGCTGAGCGAAAACGAGGATATCGAGAGCGTGGTGGACGTAGACGAGGTCCTGCGCTATTTCGTGGTCCACAACTTCGTCTGCAACGGCGACAGCTACACCGGCTCCATCATCCACAACTACTATCTCCATGAGTCCGACGGCCTTCTCTCCATGATCCCCTGGGACTACAACCTGGCCTTCGGCACCTTCCAGAGCTCCGACGCCACGGACACGGTGAACGATCCCATCGACACCCCCATGTCCGTTTCCGACGCATCCGACCGTCCCATGTGGGGCTGGATTATCTCCAGCGAGGAATACACGGCCCTCTACCACGAATACTTCGCCGAGTTTCTGGACACCGTGGACGTCACCGGCATCATCGACGAAGCCCGGTCCCTGATCAGGCCCTATGTTGAGAAGGACCCCACGGCCTTCTGCACCTGCGAAGAATTTGAGACCGGCGTCGCCGCCCTCCGCGCCTTCTGCGAGCTGCGCAGCGAGAGCGTCCGCGGCCAGCTGGAGGGGACGATCCCCTCCACCGACAGCGGGCAGCGCGCGGACAGCGGCAGTCTGGTGGACGCTTCCGCCGTCTGCATCTCCGACATGGGCTCCATGGGCGGCGGCAGCGGCGGCGGTCCCGGCAGGGGGAACGGAGAAAGCGGCAGCGGTGAGAGCGATGGTTCCGGCTTCCCCTCCGTGGGCGGCAGCCCCTTCGGGCGGCAGGGCCTCTCCGGGCGTCCGGGGCAGAGCTCCGGGAGCGGCGGCGACAGCAGCTCGGAAAGGCAGCGGCCGGACCGCGCTTCCGGCAGTTTTCCCGGCGGCGCCTCCGCCCGGAGCGATTCGGGAACGAGCTGGGGCCTGACTGCGGTCTCCGCGGCGGTCCTCCTGGCCGGACTGGCCTTCGCCTTCCTCTTCAGAAAGCACTGAACACGCAAAAGAAGGCCCTCCGTGATGTGACGAACATCGCGGAGGGCTTCCGTTATTGCGGCGCTTATTTCTTCAGGTAGGGGCGCAGCCGGAAGGCCAGCTCCTTGCCCATGCGCAGATGAGTCTTCATGGAGGGGTGGCCCGCGGCGCCGACGCCCTCGGACATGTTGTTGATAGGGAGATACTTGAAGGCGAAGATCTTTTCGTCGCCGGTGTCGGCCTTGTATTCGTTCACCGCGGCGGCGATCCGGTCGTAGAGGAAGTAGTCCATGGAGCCCAGGGAGCAGACGATCAGGGTATCCGGCCCGTTGAGCCGGCGGACCTGCTCAACGAGGCCCCGGAATTTCTCCTGGAAGTAGTCCTCCAGCCCGTCGATCACGAAGGGGTCCTGGGAGAAGCGGATGGGGGTGGCGTCGTTGGTGCCCAGGTTCAGCACCACGATGTCGCTGGGATTGGCCTTGAAATCCCAGGGTGTGAGGGCCGCGCCGCGCTTCACGTCATAGAGCTCGTCGGTATAGGCGTAGATATCGTCCATGGCGTGGTGGTTGCCGAACATGGGGTGCTGGGCCTTGCTGGCGGCGATGCCGCTTTCACAGATGAGGCTCCACTCGCAGTCCAGCTCCCGGGCGGCCAGGGCCGCGTAGGACATCCAGCCGTTCTCCTCGCCGGTGCGGAACTCGAAGGAATTGTTCTCCGCCTCGTTGCCGAAGGCGCAGGTGATGGAATCGCCCACCACCTCGATCACGGGCTTCGTGTTCTTCGGCGCGGGGAGGATCTCCCCGTCGGTCTCCAGCTCCAGCAGGCCCAGCTTGCCCCGGGCGTTCTCGCTGAGCTTCACCACCCGCACCGTGTGCCGGCCCTTCGCGCCCTCAAAGAGGGTGAACCAGGCGTCCTCCTCCCGGCACTCCGTGCGGTTTGTCAGCTCGCCCCCGTCGGCCACCACGCCGAAGAAGGGGTAGTCCGGCTGCGGCTCGGGCATGCCGGGGAAGCCGGGGGTCTTGTCCCCCAGGCCGATGAAGCGGGCCTTCAGCACGGAGCCCTCGAAGACCGCGGTGAATCCGGCGCAGGTCCAGTTGAAGAAAAGGGCCTGCTTCTCCCCGTCGAAGAGGGTCCTCCCGTGGAGCTGCAGCTTGTCAAGGATATCTTTTGCCAGCATGTATATCATCCTTTCCATAATATTGTTCCGTTTGCTTCGGCGCCGTCAGCCCTCCGGGCGGAACACGTCCCGCAGGAAGACGTCGGCATGCTTCACCCACAGGTCGAAATTCGGGTTGCCTTTGCCGTCGATGATCTTCCATCCGGCGTAGCCGTGGGGATGCCCGGCGAAGGTGTGCACCTCCATGGGCACGCCCCGGGCCAGCAGGTCGGGATAGAGGGCGTGAAGATTGTCCATGGCGGTGTCCAGCCGCCCCACGGCGAAGAAGGTGGGGGGATAACGAACGCCGTCGTAGTTATAAGGCGTTCCGGCGTGGCGGGGTCCGTAGACGCAGAGATAGGCGTCCGGACCGCCGTCCAGGGCGTCCAGCCCGTCGGGGACGTAGTCCGGGAAATGGTCCCGCACCTGCTTCGCGCCGGAAAAATGCTCGATGCAGAAATCGATGGTGATCCCCCCGTTGGAGAAGCCCGCCATGGCGATATTGTCCGGCCGGATGCGGTATTCCGCCGCCCGGGAGCGCAGGATGCGCAGGGCCCTCGCCGCGTCGGCCCCCGTCTCAAATTCGTTCCAGGGGCAGCCGTTGGGGCGGCACTGGAGGATGAAGCACTGATAGCCCAGGGCGTTGAGCTCCAGCCCGATCTCATAGCACTCGTTGATGGTGCCCGCGCCGTGGGAGCCCCCCGCGACGGTCACCACCGCGCCCACAGGGCGCACGTCCTCCGGCAGCAGCATCTCCAGCAGATAGGGCCTGAAGTCCGGCTCGTGGTCGTAGCGGTGGCCGGGGTTTTCCCGGTAATCCGTCTGTACCGGCATTTTCCCCTCCGGCCAGAGGTAAATGCGCTCCGGCGCGCCGGGGAGGGGGCGGATGCTCTTGCGCAGCGCCGAGAAGCGCTCCTTCAGGACCGAGCGCTTTTCCGGCGTTTCGGCGTCCATCATCTCCTGCTGCAGCCGGAACAGGGCGATCAGCTCCTCCACCGGGTAGCGGGTGGGGTCCTCGTACAGGGGAATCGCCAGATTCACCTCGTCCCCGCAGGCCTCCGCGAATTCCGCCCGGCGGCGCATCAGCTCCCGCATCTCCCCGTCCATGCGCTCCATCTCCTTGACCGTGTTTTTTGCGTTTACTGTACCACAGGCGGGGCCGATGTACAAGCCCGCGCGCCCGGAGTTCTTGCATTCTTCCGCCCGTAAGTATATGATACGGACGTCCGTGTATCGTCAGGAAGCGGATCGCCGGGAGACCGGCGGCGTGCGGAACAGGAGGAAACGGTGAAAAAGCTGCTCATCGTGATCGACATGCAGAACGATTTTATCGACGGGGCCCTGGGGACGCCGGAGGCCCTGGCCATCGTCCCGGCGGTGGCGGAAAAGATCCGGGCGTATCCGCCGGAGGCCGTCATAGCCACCATGGACACCCACGGGCCGGACTATCTCAGCACCCGGGAGGGGCGCTTCCTTCCGGTGGAGCACTGCATCCGGGGCACGGAGGGCTGGCTTCTCCGTGCGGAGCTCCTGCCGCTGCTCCGTGGGGCGAGGATCTATGAGAAGCCCGCCTTCGGCTGTCTCCGGCTGGCGCAGGACCTGGCGAAGCTCCCCGACCTGGAGGAGGCGGAGCTTGTGGGCCTGTGCACGGACATCTGCGTGGTGTCCAACGCCCTGCTGCTGAAGGCGGCCCTGCCGGAGCTGGACATTCGAGTGGACGCGGCCTGCTGCGCCGGGGTCACGCCGGAGCGGCACCTGGCCGCGCTGGAGACCATGCGCGCCTGCCAGATCGAGATCGTATAACGAAAAACGAAGGGAGGTGCTTTGCCGTGGCGGAACCGGCCCGCATCGTCCGACTTCTGAAAAACGAGATATATCCCACCTTTCAGCTCTATGCCCTGATGACGAAGAAGGCCCCGCCCGCGGAGGGGCTGCGCATCGCCGTGCGCACCGTCCTGGACTGGCTCCTGGAACGGCTGGGGGAGAACGCGGCCCCGGAGCTGCGGGAGCTCGCCGCCCGGGACGAGCCCTTCTTTTCCTACCATGAGAGCTGCGGCTACGGCATCGACGTCGTATACCTGCCGGAAAGCGGCGCGTGGAGCCTGCGGATCACGGAGCCGGATCTGGGCTCGAATCCCGGCGATCCCGGCCAGAGCAGACAGCCCGTGCCCGGCCGGGTGCTGGAAACGAACGTGGGCTTCCGGATCAGCGGCAGCAGGCTGGAATGCGGCTTTCAGACGGTGGTGTCCGATCCCTCCACCGCGGAAGAGGACGCCGAGGTCTACCGGCTCTCCCCCGTGCGGCGGCTGGTGGAAAACCCGGATTTCGGCCTGACGCAGCTCACCGAGCTGACCGGGGCCGTGCTGCCCCTGGCCTCCCAGGACGCGGTGCGGGCGCTGACGGAGCTCTGGCGTCACCGGGAAAATCAGCTCCCCTGCGTGGTGTTCACCCCGCCCGCGGCGGAGGCCCAGGCCCCGGATCTCCGCACCCTGGAGCGCCTCGCGGCCGCGCCCCGGCCCGGCAGCATGCCCGGGCTCCCCCTGCCCGCCCCCGCCGTACCCGCC
>JAEEGK010017701.1_pt1 | contig 15496 bp, 9 predicted proteins | sample 8958771 | NCBI WGS metagenome assembly JAEEGK01 (sample SAMN16246547, study PRJNA631951) | gut metagenome | biome: gut microbiome; feature: rumen; material: SC-attached | host: Bos | place: Iran: Karaj | collected 2018-10
TATAATATTTAAAATTTAAAAAAACAAAATAATAGAAAAAAAAAAAAAATAAAAAAAGTATTAAAAAATTTATCATAAAAAATTAATAAAAAACATTTTTTAAAAAAGACCAATTATTCCTTTTCTATATTATTCATTCTCATATCTATTTCCATCATCATATCTTCAATATTATCCATATTTCCTTCATTAACAATTCTTTCTCTTTCTTCTTCTTTTTTTTTTTGTTCTTTTTCAATTTCACTTATTCTTTTTTTTCTTTCTTCTTCTTCTCTTTCTCTTTTTTTTCTAGTTTCTTCATCAATAAAAAATAAATTAGAAGTAGATTTTTTATTAGGAACAAATTTAGAATCATTTTTACTATCAAAATTAAATTTAGCTTTTAATTTTGAAGTTTGTGGTCTTTCTTTTCTTTCTTCTTTTTTCATATCCATAAAATTTTTATCTAAAACAATAGGAATACTTTCAATTCTATTAATCATATCATTTTTATTTTGAACTTGAACTAATAAATCATAAGGATCATAAACATCATCATCATTATTAACTTTTCTTTTTTTTTCTTTTCCTTCTAAATTATTAATAATCTCATCAATTTTTTTTTCAATTTCATAATTATTTTCTGCATCATCATCTTCAACTTTAGTATCAGGTGGAATATATAATTCATACCAATCACTTGGTAAAGTATGAAAAGAATAATAATTTAAATCAGTTATATAAATTGGATTTGGTAATTTATAACAATACATTTGTAAATTTTCAGTTTGTACTATTCCATCATTTTTTAATCCTAAGTAAACTTGACATTTAAAGTGTTTTATATAATCAGAAAAAAAATTTAATATTTTTTTTGTTGTCATTGGTTTTTCTTTAAATGACTCTTCATAATTATTAAAACATGCTGTTCTACATTCTGCTAAAGGTTCATTATATTTATCATTTAATACAATTCTAAAATTAACTTCTTCATTTTTTAAAATTTGTTTAATATTAGAATTTTCAGTAGTAAAAAAATAGAAAATTTTACTAGTATTTAATTCAACTTCATCTTTACTAATAAATTGTTTCATTTCAGTAAAAATAGGAATACCAATTTTTTGATTAAAAATAGTAATATATAATTTATAATTAGTTTTACCTTTTTTTTTTTCTTGTGGAGTTGCATTTGAAGGTAATTGACTCCCATCTTCAAAAGGAAATTTTTGATAATTCATAAAATAAAATTTTAAAAAATAAAACATAATTCTCCATTGATTTAATTGTTTATATTTTTGAGGTGCTCTGACTAAACCTTCTGGAGTTTGATTATTATCATTTAAAGTTTCTTCATTTTGAACATCAATATTATTACATAATGCAATTGTCTTTTGCATTTCCATTAATTCTTGTTCAGTTACTAATAAAGTATAACATAAATCACATACTCTACATGATTGACTTTCATTATAAATGTTATTATTTATGTGTTCAAAATATTTAAATCCTCTTTTTTTTATATTTTCTTTTAATTTGTATAATAATTTAAATGTTACTATTTTTGTTATTTTACTTCTTGGATATGGTAATTGACATAAACGACATGTCCAAGTCTTATAAAATTTTCTTATATTATCTTCTTCGTTATTTACATTTAATGGTTTTAATAAAATATTCTCATCTGGTTCTTTTACTAAAGTAAATGATTTAACACCTAAAAAATATATTATTCCTCTTTCATCTTTTATAAAATCAATTACTATTGTTTTTAATAATAATTTAAACCATTTTTGTAAATGTAAAACTAATTGATTTGCATAAAATTCATAAGGAGCACAACTTTCACCACTCATTATATAAATATTAAAACTTTTTTCTATTGAAGTATCTAATGTTGTTAATTGAGTATATTTTTCAAATATTTCTTTTGTCCCAGGAGCGATTAAAGGTTCAACAAAATTTTTATTTGTTAAACAATATGCAACATTACAACCTTTATCTCTATTATATCCTGTTTTATATTCTAATCTTATTATTGTTGGTTTTGTATATGATTTTTTTCTTTCTTCATTACTTGCTCCATTTGAAAAAGGAATTTTTGATTTATTATTTAAATTATCATCTGTTGTTATATCATAATTTTCTTGATTTAAATTAGTATTTAAATTATTTATTTGACCATTATTAGTATTAATATTATTATTTGTTAAATTATTAGTATTATTATACATATAATCATTTTTTAATTTTTCTTTCTGAGATATTTTTTCTTTATTTAGCTTTTCTAAAGTTCTATTTTTTCCTCTACAACGAATATATCTTTGTACCATACCATCTCCAATGTCTTTTCCTAAATTATCTTTTGCTTTTTCAAATCTTTCAACTTTAACAACATTTTCAAAGTCACTTTCTCTACTTCTAATTACAATAAAAGGTTCAATTGGATTTAAAATTCGATTATATTGTTCAAATTCAACTTTTTTTAATTCATTATATAAATCAAAATCTTTTTTATTTCTAATTACTGTTAAACTACCATAATTATTCCAATCATTATATACATAAAACATTTCTGTATCATTCCAATATGTTTCTGGCATATTTAATTTTAAATATGGAATTGATTTTTGACTTCTTTCGTCTGAAAATATTTTTTTTATAAAATTTACTCCTGGAGTTATTCCGTATATTTCATTTACTTTTTGATAGTATTTTTCATTTTCTGGAATAAATAATATTTTTTCATATTTTCGATTACGCTATTTTTAAAAAAAAGTTTTATTAAAAAAAATAAAAATTTGAAAAAAATTTTCTTTTATAATTTTTTTTCAAATTTTTTTTTTTTTTGATATTTAGGTTATATAATTATAACTTACGTGACGATAATTTATTTCGTTATCTTGATTTAAATAGTTTTTTTGCTTTTTTGGTAATGCGGATGCTGCTCTTTTTGATTGAGATTTTATAGTTTTTGTTTTGTCTAGATTTTTAGTTTTTCCTATTACATTGACTCCTGTGAAAAATGCTTTTTCTTCTTCTGTTTGACTCATTTTTTTTTAATTTTTTTTATTTTTTAATTTTAGTATTTTTTATTTTTGGATTTTTTTATTTTAATTTTTTAATTTTTTTAATCAAGAGTTTATTTAAATTTTATTAAATATTATATTTTACTTATTTATTCATTTAAATCATAATAATTGAAATAAATATTTTATCATTTGTTTTATTTTATGGAATATATAAAACAAACAAAAATAAAACTAAAATTTATTTTTAATTTAAAAATTTAATTCATAATAAAATAGGAAAATTATCTTTAATAAATATGCTAAATCAAAAATACATCATTTCATTATGTGATTATATCATTTATTTGAAGTCTAGTTATCAAAATTTTAAAAAGAAATGATATAATAAAAAAAGAATATAACATTTTTAAATTCCAATTTAAATTATATCATAAAAAATAATAAATAATGATTATCTCTATTTAAATAATATTTAAAACATTAAATATTTGTAAATAAAAAAATTTAAATAAATTATAAAATTATTAAAAAAAAACTAAATTAAAAAATAAATAATAATCTCTAATACCATAATAAGAAAATTATTATTATAAAAAAATAAAAAACAACCTTTTCAAAATAAAAAAAGGAAAAATAAAATTAAAATCATAATTTAACAGCATCATTACACAATTTAATAAATTGTTCTTGTTGAACATCAAAAAAATTATCATAAGAACAATCTTTAATAAATTCACCAACAATTCTAATTTGAGAAAGTAAATGTCCTTTTGCAGAAGATTTTAATTCTTTATTTAAATAAAAATTAATATATTTAAAATTAGAATTTAATCTTTCAGGTTGTGCTTTAATTACAGCATATTGAAAAATTGGAAGTGTATCTTCAACTCCAATTAATTCATTTCCATTATTAAATTCTATTATTTTTTGTATTTTATTACTTAATTCAACAATACAATTTAATTTATTTAATGGACTTTTTTCTTCATCTAATTTAATTATTAATTCTTTTGTTTCTGGAAGAAAATTATCAAATATATAATTATTATTTTTTATTAAATTATTTGGTTCAATCCAACTTAATCTAAAGGAATTATGATATATTTTCATATCTTCTGAATCTGGTAATAATGGAAATATTTTATCATATAATCTTGACATTACATAACTTGTTATATTATAATATATTTTTACCTTTTCATTTTTATCATATTCTTTAAATGGTTTATATTTTTCCATTTCAGTTTTTATTAATTGAAAATATTCTTCTAATTTTTTTGGTATAGATAATTTTTCTTCTAAATCAAATAAATTAATATCTTGTTTTTGTTGATAAATTACTAATGGTGGAAATTTTTTTGTAAATTCAAATATGTTATTACATACATTGTTTGTTTTTTTTCTTGATTCCAATATTAATTGATTTATTTCATTTTTATCAACTTCTGTTTTTTTAATATCAAAATAATTATGAGATAATTTTGTAATTATTTCAACTGGTAAATTATAAGTTTCTACAAATTTTTTTATTATATTATTTAATGAAATTTCATTAAAAGCAAATTTTATTAAATCAAAATTTTTAATTGCCCTTTCTGTATATTTTAATCTTTCAAATATTTGACTTAATAATTCAAAATCTAAAGTTTTAATAGAAGAAATTAAATCATTTGTTAAATTATTATAAACTATTTCAAAATCATTTTCTTTATATTTTTCAGGTAAAATATTTAATAATTTTAATAAAGAATTTACATACCAATTTGAAGGAATTGAATTATCTATAACAAAAGTTCCTGTTTTTAAAAATTTAATTAATTCATTTAAAATACTTTTTGTATCTTTTATTCCTGGAGAAAAATCATTTAAATTTAAAATACGATAATTATATAATATTTTGCATAAAAAATTTTGTATTTTTATTAAATTGTTTTTCATAATATTCTCTTCTGATTTTAAATCTTTTATTTCTGGAATAGTTAAATTTGGTTGTGTTTTTTTATGTTCTATTTTCATTAATTTTTCAAATTCTTCATTATATATAATTTGATATTCTAAAAAGTAATTTTTCATTTTTTCTTTTTTATCATTTTCAAGTTGTTTTTCAATACTTTTAATATGAATATCCATACATAATTTTTTAAAAGTCATATTAAATTGTTTTCTTTCTATTATTTTCTTCTTACTTTTTTCTTCATCTAAACCAATAATTATTGGTTCTTCCATAAAGTATTCTTGATTTTTTTTTACAATATTAAAAAGAGTATAAAAATCATTTAAAGAAAAACAAATTGATTTATGTTGTACAAATTCTGTTTTATTTTCTTCAAAAAAATCATAATAAAAATTATCTTTTTCAGGTTCTTTTATTAATTTTTCAACACAATTTGGTAAATTTACATTAATTATTTTATCAAAAAATTCAATTACCAAATGAATACAATCATTTAAAAAAAACCAATTAAAAGGAGTATAAGAATATGTTTTATCACTTCTAAAAAAATCACCTGATATTAATTGATCAATTATAAAAGTTATAGTATTTATATTGATTTTTGCATGTTTTGATATAATAAAAGAACTAATTAAACAATTATAATCTGGACTTAAAAAAATAGGAATAAATAATTTTCCAAAGAAAAATTCACCTAAAAAAGAAATAACTTCTATTTTATTAATATCATTAAATTTTTTTTGAAGTAACTCATAAATTATTCTACAAATACATTTAACTGAAAAAGGAATTAAATGAATATTTTCAATTAAAGTTTTAAATATTTCTTGTATAAAATTTCTACATTTAATAAAATCATTTTGATATAATTGTAATGCAATTTCTGATTCATCTGTTTCATATATTTTAGATAATAATTTATTATTTGAATAAATTGAATCATCTTTATTATAATTTGATAATTGTTTTAAAATATATGTTTGAATATCATAATTTTCTTGTTGTTTTAAAATATTTGTTAATTCTTTTTGATTTAATTCTGGAATATATTCTCTAAGAAAAATTTCTTTATTTTGTTGTTCTTCTTTTTCATCATAAAAATAAGAATCTTCATTAGAATTAAATGAATTATTACTATTTTTTTTATTTTTTTTACTTTTATTTTTTTTACTATCAACAATTAATTTATTAATTGATGAAATATCAAAATTCCAACTTCTATTTTCAGTTTTATTTTCAATTTTTACAATTATTGATTTAAATATTAAATTAAAGTAATTTTGAATATCATTTTTATAACATAATCCTCCTAAAATTTTTCCACAAACAGAACTTGATAAAAATTTACTTCTATCACTTTTACTTTTTAATTGATCTATTTGAAATTTTAAACTTCTTTCTATTAAAGATAATAATTCATCTTCAATATAATTTTGACTTAAAATATTTTCATAACAATAATTAATTAAAAAAGAAGATAAACATTTTTCTGCATCAACATTACTTGATTTTTGTATTATTTTAAACATTAATTCTTGATCATCCCTTAAAGATTTAATAAAATTTGTAATATAAAAATTACATTGATTTAGAGAAGTTAAATATTCTTTATTTAAAATATATTTTTTCTTAGTATTTTTTTGAGAAAAATCATCTAAATTTATATTATCATATAATTCTGATATTTCTATTTTTTTTTGAAATAATTTATAACATTCTTCATCTATTTTTGATTTTGCTTCTTCTTTTGTTTTAAAAACTAATTTTTAATTATATAAACATTTAATTTAATTAAATAAATTTTTTCACTTACATAATTCTTTTAAAGCACTTTCTTTTTTTATTAAAGTTTGTAAATCTTTCATTCTAGTAAATGATTTTATATCATTTTTTGATAAATTAGATATTGTGTTTTCTTGTTCTAACGTTGTTTTAATTATTGTTGCTTCATTTTGATTTTCTTCTTTCATTTTTGCTTTATATTTTTTTTAAAAAGAATTAATTTATTATAAATTTTAAATTATAGATTATAGAAAAAAATAAATAGAATTTTAAAAATTATTTTTCTTAAATAATTTAAGGATTTTATAATATTGAAATAAATTCAATTTTAGCAACATGAAACAATATCAAAATTGAAAATTAAAATCATTTTTTTTTCCAAATTTTAATATTGCTCTATTTATAAATTTGAATTACTAATATACAAATAAAAACAAATTCATATATATTATTAAAAAATGATGATTATTATATTATAATTTTGTAAATAATTTGGAATAATTTTTTTAAATTTATTTTTATAAGATAAAATCTTTATATTTTCTTTTTAGATTTTTAATCAAATTTAAATGAAAAAACTTTGTATTTTTAAAATAAGAAGATGTAAAAAAAATTTTTTTAATTTAAAATTTTTTATTTTAAATTAAATAATAATAAAATAAATCTATTAAATTTAACTAAAAATACTTTTTTAAAGTTAGTTTGATTTAAAAAAATAAATATGTAAAATATTATAAAATACATATAAATAATATATTTATAAACTAAAAAAAATCCTAAAAAAATTATTTTTTAATAAACTTAATATTATTTCTCTTCTTATATGAAGTATATCTCTTATTCATTTTTTCAATATATAACTTTTCTTTTATTTTATCAAGTTGTGTTTTTAAACTAGTTTCACTTTTTGGTCTTTCTTTATCATTTTTATTTTTAGAATCACTTTTACAATTATTGTAACTACGAATAAATTTTTTTTGTTCTGTGGTATTAGATTTTAAATTTTTAAAATCATTAGTAGTAATTTGTGATTGAAACATTTTTTTTAAATTATTATTATTTCTCGAATTAACTAAAACTGAAGTATTATTTGTACTAATATTATTATTATTATGAATTGTTGTTAAATTCTGATTTGAAGTTAAGAAATTATTTTGATATGAAAAATTAGAAAATGAAGTATCATTATATGACATATATGATAATCTTTGTTTTTTTATTAAGTTTTTTTCTAATTTAATATGATTTTGTGTTGAAATTTGAATTAATTTTTCAAAGATATTTTCACTTTCATTTTTTCCTATTTCTGTATTTAATAAAAATTCAAATTTTAAATTTTGAATATTATTATTATAAGTAACATAAAATTTTTGATGAAGAATTTCTTTTAATATTTCACATATTTTTTTATAACTTTTAATATAATAACCAAAATTTAATAATAATTCAAAATAAGAATCAATTGAAATTTTATCTATTTTTATATTTTGAATTATTTTTAATATTTCTTCTTCTAAAATTAATGAATTTTGATTAATACAATATTTAAATAAAGAAAATAAACTTTCTTTTGGGAATTTATTATTTTTTAATATTATATTTATTATATTTTTAGGAAGAAAATCAAAATTTTTTTCATATAATAAATTGAAATTTGTAGTAATATAATATAAAAAAATAGAAAAAGTATAATTAATTTCAAAATAAATTTTTATTTGTTGATTTTTTTTTTGTGTCATTAATAAAATAGAAGAATCAACATTAATAAAAATTTGATTATATTGATTTGGAAAAAAACAATTAAAATAAACTTTATTATTAATATTAGTTTTACATAAAATACAACAAGGTTTTTTATTCAAAATTTGAGGATTTAAAATTTTAATACTAAAATTTTTTTCTGAAAGACTTTTTTGATTTTGAGTAATCTCTATATTTAAATCATCAATTTTACAAAAATTAACAGAATTTTCTTTTTGAAAATAAAAAGAAATTGAAGGTAAAATATCACCATTCGAAATTTTATATTTGAATTCATTAATTGAATAATCTTTTTCTTTATTTAAAACTAAGAATAAATTATCATTCGTATCATAAACTTGAAAAATATTTTTTAAAAATAAATTCAAATCAAAATTATTTTTTTCAAAATCAATAAAATAAAAATTTTTTTTTATTATTTCTATAATACTTAATCTATGTTTATATATTGGTAAATCCATTAAAAATTTTAAATTTAAATTTGTTAAATTTAAATTATTTGATAATTTTAAAACAATATTATTTATACATAATTTAGAAACAATATCAAAAACTGAACTATCATATTCATAATTATAATCATCATCAATATTTTTTAAAATAAAACATTCAATTTCAATTGATGAATTCTTTTTATTTTCATCTAAAAATTTTATTATTCCACTTGTGATTAATTCATTAAAAGTTTCTTTATCTTTTAATAAAATTGTTAATTTAATAGCAGAAAAAATATCTTTTATATTTTTTATTATTTCTACTCCTTCACTTAAAACATTTGTATAAATATCAAAATCTAATTTATTTATATTATTTGGAAATGTAAAATAATTTTTTTTTTTAAATATTGTTCTTAATTTATTTAATAATATATCATAAACTGGACAATTTTTTTGAATATTGTAATTTTCATCTTCAATTTTTATTGTGATTTCTTCATTTATATTTTTAATCATTCTTTAATTTTAATTTAATAATTTTATATAATGCAAATTAAATTTTTATTTTTTGAAATTAAATTATTTAATAATAACATTAATTTATAATTTTATAATAAAAAAATATTAAAAATAAATAAATTTAAATATGTTTTATACTACTTATTATTCATCTAATTCAAAAGATAAAACTGATATTTCTATTCAATTTAATAGTACTAAAAATTTAATGAAAGATTTTAATAAATTTAGAAAAAAAATACATTTATATAATGCAATTAATCAAAATTTAAATTCTTTTCATAAAAATTCAATAAGAACATTAGTTCATAAAAGATTTATTGATAATAATTATTATCCAAATGAAGAAAGAGAAAAAGATGGAAATTTAACTTTACCTAATTTTAATAATAATTATAATACAATTAATAATAATACAAATAGAAAAAAGAATAAAATAAGCTTAAGTAAAAGTCCTTTTAATAAAACAATATCAAATAATTCATTTATAACTTTACCAAGTTTTAACTTTAGTAAATCAAGAAATAAAAATAATGAATTAGCAAAATTATCTGATTATAAATTTGAGAAGACAGTAAAATTTATTCAAAAAAGTTTTGAGCATGAAAGAAAGGGAAAAATAAGTAATAAAACAAAAGAAATATTTCTTTTAAAATACTTTAAAAAAATACAAGAAAAAGAATTATTGAATCTAAATTATAATTTAAATACAAAAAATGAATTATTTGATGTTGAAATTAATAGTTTAGAAAAAAAGTTAAATTTACTTAAATCATTTATTAATGAGGAAAATAAATATTTAGAAGATTTAAAAATTAAATATAAAAAGGAAAAAGAATATAATCAAGTTTTAATCAACAAAAAAATGGATAGTTTTAAAGAGACTTTTTTACTTAGATTTAGATTAAATAAAATAGAAAGGAAGTTTTCAAAATATTTAAATAATAAATTTTTTTTATTATGTGTTAAAAATTTGACAAATCAATTAGAAAATTTTGAAGAAGAAGATAAAAAAGATTATTTATTAGATTTAGATTCATTAGAAAAAATTTCTGATTTTTCTTATTTAGAAAATCAATTTGAAATATTGAAAGAAGAAGATTATTCAGAAGAAGAAATAGAAAAAGTTGTTTTTGGAAGAAAATTATTTAAAGAACAGAAAAATATATTTTCTTCAACTGAAGAATTTAATTTAAAATTGAATCAAATTGAAAGTAAGATTCAAAGTAATTTAATTGTATTTAATCAACAAGAAAAAGATTTAAATAAAATAAGAAATGAATATTATGAAAAATTAGATTTAATAGAAAATGATATTCAAGTTAATAATTTTTTTGAAAATGAAATAGAAAAAAATTTAAATAAATTAAAAGAAGTTAAATTTAGAAATAATTATTTACAAAATTATTTGAAAAATATAAAAGATAAAATCGAAAAAAATTCAAGTGAAAAAAATGAATGTAAAATAGTAGAAAATAAAATATATGAAATATTTAAAGAAATAAATGAAAGACATAAAATAAAAATAAAATTAAAATTTAATGAAAAAATTACAATTTTAACTTATTTAAAATATATTGAAAATATTCTAAATAAATTAATAAAAAAAATCAATGAATATAAAAACAAAAATAATGAAATTTATTTATTTATTGTAAATAAATTTGATAAAATAAAAAGAATTAAAACCTTTGAATTATTTAAAGAAAAAATGGAAAAAGAAAATGAAAAAGAAATGGAAAAAATAATTGATAAATCAAAAAAGCTAATAATAAAACCATTTAAAAAAGTTCAACCAAAATATAATATAAAATTAAATAAACAAAACTTAAATAAAACCAAATAAAAAAAATATTTCATATTAAGTAAATAAAACTCATAAAAATTCAAAATATAAATATTAAATTAAAATAAAAGATCAATATAATTAATATATTTCTAATATAAAAAATCAATTATTTTTTCCACAGCATTTTTTTTTTTTTTCATTTTCCACAATGATGTCACTTTTATTATGTAAACTAATAGTTTTACCTCTACTTCTTCCACTTTTTTTTCTATTATCCAATACTTTATAAGAAATATTTTCAAAAAGCTGAGAAATATTGTAATTTTCTTTTGCACTAGTTTCCATATAAGTCAAATCTTTAATATCTTTAAATTTATTATTAATTAATTCATCAATTTCTTTTTGTTGAACTTCTCTTTCTTCACTTTTAACATCATTTTTATTTCCTACTAAAATAATATTTTTTTCAATTTTAGTATTATCTTTTATTTCTTTCATCCAATCAATTAAAGAATTAAAACTTTCTTTGTTACTAAGATCAAAAACTAAAATAATCCCATCTGCACCTTTAATATATGAAGTTGATATACTTTTATATCTTTCTTGTCCTGCACTATCATATATTCTTAATATTAAATTTTTTGTTTCATTTTCATATTCAATTTCTAATTTCTGTCTTACGTGTTCTATTCCAATTGTACTTAATTCATAAGTTTCAAATTCTCTACCTATAAAACGATTTATTATACTTGTTTTTCCTACTGAACAATCTCCAAGTAATATTATTTTCATTTCTTCTTGTTCTTCTGACATTTTATTTTTTTTTAAATAATTGTTTTATTTTATTTTTTTATAAAAAAATATTTTTTTTAAAATGTTTTTTTTATTATTAATATTTTTTTTATAAAAATAAATTGATTTAATTATAATTTTTTTTACCTTACTTTTCCATTTTGATTTTGCAACTTTATAAGTAAATTAAATTTAAAGTTTTTCTTTTTTCTATATATATCATTATACATATTTATAAAAACCTAAAATTTTATTTAAATATTTATTATTAAAAAAACTTTAAAAATGAATTATATACATTGTTAATATTAAAATTTTCCAATTTGAAATACATTAATATTTCGATTTGAAATAGGAGGTAAAATAAGAATAGATTTTTTATCTTCATTAATTTGTTTATTTATTAATTTAATTGAATATTTAAATTTGTTATCATTATTGTTATTAATTAAAGGAAATAATTCATTTTTAATTGATGATGGACTTTTTGAACAATGTTTTTTTTTAATTTGCATTTTTTCATTTGAATAATTAATAGTTTTTAAATTTTCTTTATTTAAAAAATAATTAGGATTTCTAGTTTTTATTTCTTCTTTTCCTTCTGTTAATAATATTAAATTTTTATTTGAATAATATTTTAAATTTTGTATTTTTTCTTTTTCTTTATAAATTTTTAAATTTAGAGATAAATTACTTTTCAATTTATTTAATTTAATATTTTGCTTATTTATCTTTTTTATTTCTGATGATAATTTTAATTTATTATCTTTTTCTTTTTCTTTAATAGAATTTTGTTTTTTTAAATTTTTTAATACAACAGAATTTAATTTTGTACTTAATCTTTTAATAGAATCTCTTTCATTTAAAAAATAATTTTCATTATTATTAATAACTTCTAAACCATAATCTTTAATTTTTTTTAATTTTTCTTTTTTTTCTAAACTATAATAATTACATTTTTTAATATATTCATCATTAATTTTAAAAATTTTTTTATTCCCTTTATCCTTTTTTTTATTTGGATAAATCAATTTTTCTAATAAACTTTTATCTTTAATTAACAATTTTGGATTTTTTTTACAAAAATTTAGAAAAATAGAAATTAAAAAAATATCTTTTAAATTGTTTTGACTATTTCTAAAAGACAATATCTCATTAAAAGTTTTTGGAATTTCATCATATTTTTCCCTAGTAATAAAAGGATGTCTTATTGCTTTTTCTGAACTATATCTCCAAGAAGGATTAACTTCTAATAATTTACATATTAAATTTTTTGCCATATAAGAAATATTTTTTTCAAATTTAATATTTCCATTTTTAATTTTTTCAAAATAAATTTCTCTTTTATCATTTTTATTATAAAAAGGATGTTTATTATTATTTAATAACATATATAAAATAATTCCAATAGACCAATTATCAATAGTTTGACTATAACTTTTTTTTTCTATTTGTTCTGGTGACATATATATTAAAGTACCACAATAACCTTTCAATAAAGGATTAAATAAATTTTGTTGACTTAAACCAAAATCAATTAATTTAATACTATTTAAATCATTTTCTTTTGAAAACATAATATTTTCTGGTTTAATATCTCTATGACAAATTAATTTATTATGTAAATATTCAGTTGCAGATAAAATTTGTTTTATTATTAAACTTACTTCTTCTTCTTTTATTTTTCCCTTATTTTTTCTCATAAATTCTTTTAAAGTTCCATATTTAATAAATTCCATTATTATAAATAAATTTGAATTTGTTTCTTCAAAACCAAAATATTTTACTATGTTTTTATGTTCTAACTGTTTTAATATTATTATTTCTTCTTTCATTTTGTGTATTAAATTTATTTTTTGACCTGATTTATTTATTACTTTTATTGCTAAATCTATATTTGATATTTTGTCATATACGTGTATAACAGTTCCAAATGCACCATGAGCTATATTTTCTATATATTCATAATTGGGATTTAAGTCAGAAGGAACTGATTTATCTATATCATCTATGTATATTTGCATTTTTTTTTTTTTGTTTTTTATATGTTTTAATTTTTTATTTTTTATTTAATTTAGTCTTTTTTTTGTTTATTTAATTTTTTTTAATAAGAAATATTGTATTTGTTATAATTATTATAATTTAAAATTATAAATTATAATTTTTTTAAAATAAAATTTTTTTATTTTTTATAATATAATATAAAACCAAAATAATATTTTAAATATATAAAAAACCTTTATTAAGTCATTATATATTTTTTAATCCTTTTTAAAATTTTACAAATTTTATATTCTCTATCAACTTTTTCTTCATTTAATCCTTTAATTTCCATTTGTTGAAATTGATATTCAAAATTTAACAATTTATAATAAACTTGCCCATCATAATATTTATCAAAATAATAATAATTAGACATTACTCCTCCATAAATCCAATTATTCATTTCAAAAAATTTAATAGCAGAAATATTATGTTCAATTAAATGAATAAAAATACCAATAACATTAATTCTTTTTAATTCAATAATCATTTTATTTAATAATTCAGTTCCAATTTTTTCTCTTCTATATTCATCAATAACACAAATAAAAGGTAAATATGCAAATTTATCACTTGTAGTTTTAAAACAATCTTTTATTTTAGAAAAACAATTTTTATTTCTTATTATATATTGACAATGTTGAATAAATTTTCTTTCACTTGTTAAATGAGATAAAATAAAACCAATTAAAAATTCTTCTGAATTTATTTTAATAAAAGCACCAATTGAAAAATGATTTTTTGAAGAAATAAATTTTTTAAAATAGTGAATATTATTTTCAATTGGGCATGTTTCATGATATAATGTCATTAATTGAGATAAATGTTGTTTTGATATTAATTTATATTTTATATCTTTTGGATAATATTTTTTATTAATTTTATTTAATAAAATATGAACTCTTGAAATTTCTTTTATATAATCTTTTTTATTTATAAAATGTGGATAACCATTTAAAAAAAAATCACTTGTTATTTTTATTTGTAAATTTTGATTTTTTGAATTTGAAATTTTTACTTTTTGTAATTTTGTTGTTTCGTTTATGTTTATTGTTTCAAATTCTAAATTATTATTATCATTATTTTCTGATGATGATGATGATGAATTATCTGAATTTTTATTTAAAGGAATATCTATTAATTCATTATCATTTTTTTCATCTAAATTTTCTTCATTTATTATCATTTAATTTTCAAAAAATTTTTAGAAAATAAAAAATAAATTGTCAAATATTATTATAATTGTAATTAAAAAAATATTGATTTTATATTATTTTAAGAAAAGTTTTGAAAATATAATTAAATATAAATAATTATTAATAATAAATAATAAAATTACTTCTAAAAACAAAATTAAAAAAAAAAGGGGGATTGGGGATTGGGGATTGGGGATTGGGGATTGGGGATTGGG
>JAEEGK010017702.1_pt1 | contig 15496 bp, 9 predicted proteins | sample 8958771 | NCBI WGS metagenome assembly JAEEGK01 (sample SAMN16246547, study PRJNA631951) | gut metagenome | biome: gut microbiome; feature: rumen; material: SC-attached | host: Bos | place: Iran: Karaj | collected 2018-10
TTCACTTGTTGCTTTTAAATGACCTTCTTTAAAAAAATAAACATTCATTTCATGATTTAATAAAACCCAAATTCTCATATCAAATTTTCTTCCATTATATAAAAGAGGATTTTCTAAATATTTTTGTAATAAAACTTTTCTCATAGTATTTTTATTATTAGTACTTAATTCTTCATTTTTTTCATTATTATCTTCTAAAGATAAAGTAATTTTATTTTGGAAAATATCTTTATTATAACTTCTTAATTTATATTTACGATGAGAAATAATTGAACCATTATATTTTCTATGAAATTCAATTGATTTTTTATCAAATTCACTTTTATTTGTATTATTCCCAGAATAAAAATTTTTTATTGCACTATTTACTTTTTCAATTGAATTACATATTTGAATATATCTTCCTCTATTCATATTAATTGCTTTAACTAACCATAAATTTTTTCCTATATAAAAATTTTTAGGAATGAAAAATTTTGTTTTAAAACCTAAATTAAGAATATCAGAATTTAAATAAAAATATTCAGAATACTTTTTCCTATTTTTTTCATTTCCTATTATATCTTTTATATTATTAAATAAGTGAGTAAAAGATTTCATTTGATCCATAAAAAAAAAATGACCGAATTCAATTGGAATTGTTAAAGGAAAAAAATCAAATAAATCTTTTGAATGAATTTCACAATATTTCATTAAGTTAAAAAATAATCTTAATTTATTTGTTATTCCTCCATGAAATTCAAAATGATTTACAAATTTAATTTCTTTTATATTTTCAGCATATTCTTTAAAATTTATTCTCCATGATGTAGGAGTCCAAAATAAATTTATTATATTTTTTTTCCTATTTTTATCTGGAATTTCTTTCCAATTTTTTCTTAAATTTAAACACTTTTTTATTAAATTTTCATTATTTCCTGATATTACTATATAATTATTTATTGTTGGTTTTGGTATATTTTTTTGAAAAATTTTAGGTAATGATGTTTCTTTGTTTATTGTTGATAAAGAATTTAATGAATATTTTTTCATATTTAAATTCTTTTTATTTAAATAATTTGAAAAATTCGGAAATAATTCTTTTTTGTGGTTTTCAAATATTATTTCTTTCCTTTCATCTTTCATTTTTTGAGCTTCTTGTTCGTTTTTTAGATTTGCATATGAATAATATATATTTTTATTGAATCTTGATGATGATTCTGATAAATATCTTTTATATATATCAGTTCTTGAAAATTTCATTTATCTAAAATAATATATAACTCATTTATAAAAAAATAAAATAATATAATTTAAACCAAAAAAAATTAATTCAAAAAAATAAAATAAATTTCAAAACAAATGAAATTAAATAAATAAAATAAAAGTCATACTTCATATATAACTATAATAATTCAAAATATAATAATCTTTTTATAGATATTATAATTCTTGGAATATTTATGCCAATATCATCATAAAGCTCAAAGTTAATATCTTCTATATCTTCGGCACTACTATCCTCTAAACACAAGTTTATTTAATATAATTTACTATTTAATAAATTTTCTTCAACATTAATTCCAAATCCTCCTTTTCCAACATTTCCTAATCTCTAATCCATAGGTGAAAAATGATTGTCGATTGTTGTCTGACCATTTGTTTCGATATTTATATATATTTTATAATCATTATATAGGAAATTTTATGTATAGAAATAACCATAATATATGCTGAATTTTGGTATTTTATTTTTTTTTCATATGCATTTTCCATAATGGTCACTATTTTTGTTTATAATATTTTTTATTCTTTTTAATCTTTAAATATTTTATTGAAAAATAAGAATTAGGAATTCACAAAAAAAGAGTATTTTTTAATATATAATTTAATTTTTTTACTAAATTTCGATGAATAATTTTTGTATTTTATTATTTTATCTGATTGAGCGTTTAATTTTTCTTCAAATATATGATAATTTTCTGCTGGTGTGTGTTTTCATTTTCTTGAAAATCTCTTTTCTCCTTTTATTTACAAATAAATTCAAATTAAATTTTTAATTATTATTTAATGTATTGAAAAAATGATAATTAAATAAAAGTTAAAAAAATATTCAAAAAAATTAAAATATATAATAAATAAATTTAAAAAGTGTATTTTTCTCCTTATCAAAACCAATATAAAAACATTCTAAAAAAAATTTAAAAAAAAATAAAGATTTAATATTTCATTATTAAATAACAATCCAAAATATTTTAAACTCTTCCCCAAAGAAATCCCCATTTAGCAACAAATCTATCTTTAAGCATTCCAAGTAATCCTTTAGAATTAATATCTTTTCCTAAGAAAATATTTAAAATTTGAACATACATAAATCCAAAAATAACCCAAGAAATAGCAATAATATTAAAAGGCATTGTAACATCAATATTAGGCATATTAAAAAAAGCATAATTAGTAATAGTAAATTTATTATTAAAGATAATTAATCCACAAGGAAAAAAATATCCAAATTCTTCTCCATTATCAAATGATTCAAAATTTAATATTTGCTTTATGAATTCTAATGAAATTTCTAATCTATCAAATTCTGTTTTTCCTATATACTTTATATTTAATTGAGTTGATATTTTTGATTCATATGAAAAAGGAACTTGAATAAAATTATTTTCCTTCTTTTCTTTTAATATTATATTAAAATCTTCATCTAAATCTTCTGCTTTGTATGTTTTTATTAATTTATTATTTTTATATAAGGATATTTCCATCGATGAATATTTTGGTAATATTATTTTTGATGGTAAAATTTCTATTATTTCAAAATTTTTATTTTTTATGATTTCTTTTATTATATTTTTATCTTTTAAAATTATATTATGATGAAAAATAAAATTTTCAAAATTAAAATGTGTTCCTTCCATATATCTATTTGATTCAATTTGATATGAATTTTTATATTTTTCTAATTTTTTTTTATTTTCTTCTAAAGAAAAATCATCTTCAACATTCCTAAATAAAATTTCAAAAGAATAAATAATATCCATTTGATTATGTTCAACATGATATTTAATAGATTTATAATTACTTTTAGAAAATAAATTAGAATCGACTAATTTATTAAATTCTTCCATTTTTTCAAAAGATAAAACATCTCTAATTCCTTTTAAATGTTCAACACAAACTTTTTCTCTTCTTTCTATTAAAATTTTGTAATCTTTATATAAAATATAATCAGCTCTATCTAAAAGAGGAGTTAAAGTAACTTTAAAAGAATAAGAAAAAACATCAAAATATGTTTTAAATTTTTCATAGTCATCTAAAGGAGAAAAATTTTTACTAATGAAAAAATAACCATTTGGATAATCACTTATTAAATTTGAATACTGTTTTAAATTAAAAGGATAAAAATTTGATATTATATTATCTGATATGTATCCTTGAATAATTTGAAGAGTAAATTCAGAATCTTTTGGTAAAAAAATTAATAAATCTGAAGGTAAAAACATATCATCATTTATATATGAATTCTCAAAAAATTTTTGAACTTTTACATTTACATTTATTTTTGTATAAGTTGAATTATCTATTAAAATATTTGATTTTGATATTGTTGTTTCTGAAAGAGAGAAAGTCAACAAAGAAAAATATACTATAATTAAACTTAAGTATTTCATTAAAATAAATAAATTAAATTTTAAAACATAAAAAAAAAAATTGAAACAAAAATTATTAAAAAAAATATGAGCACAAAAAATCCAGAAAAAAAAACAGAAACAACAAAAGAACCTGCAAATAAAAAGAGTTCATTACCAAATCGTTTAAAAACAGCAATAATTGTATTACCAATATTATTTACAATGTTTTTATATCCATTTTTTTATTTAATATTAATGTTAATAGTAATATATATTTCCCATAAAGAATATTATACAATATCAACACACATAATAAAAAATTTATTTAATGATCAATTTTCTGATTCAACAGCATCAACATTATTATCTTCTCCTCTTCAAACATATATAATATTATTAATTCCTTTATTAAATTATAGATATAAAGATTGTGAAATATTTATTTCTTTCTTTGTTCTTCTTTTATTATTGTGTCATAGATTATATAGTTTTATTAATATTTATATGTTAAATAATACTAAAGATTTTGAAAGTCAAGATAATTTTCAAATTGAAAAAGAATTTAAAGAAGCTATTAATGAAAAAAATATTATTAAATATCAAAATCCTTTACAACCTCAAAATTCCTTTGAAAAAACAGTTAAATATTTAAATGTAATAAAAAAAAATATAGAAAATGATAAAAGTTTACTCAACCAAAATTCATTAACAGAAAATAATAATCTTTTTTTCCAAATGAAACAAAATAACGATAATAATACAAATAATGAAGATAATAATAAATTTACTCGCAAAAGTACAATAACTTCATTTAAGAATTCTCATACAAAACAATATATCACAGAAAAAATGTTTAATGCATGTTTAATAATAATTGAATTAGATTTTATATTTATATTCATATATGCAATTCCCTTATGTTATGGAATATCACTTCATCATTTAAATGTTGGATTTGAATATGTAAGTTTAACAGTTATTATTTCTTATTCTTGTGATGCTGGAGCTTTATTTTCTGGAATGAAATTTGGGAAAACTAATTTTGGTGCTCCAATTACTCCTACTAAAACTTTTGAAGGATTATATGGAGGAATTTTTTTTTCAGTTTTTTGTTCTATTATTTTTAGATTTGTTATGATTTCTGTTTTACATAAAAAATTCTTTAATGTTAAAACTTATATTTTCTTTATTTTTACTGAAATTGTTACTTCTGTATTTGGAGATTTATTTGAAAGCTTTTTAAAAAGATGTGCTAATATTAAAGATTCTGGAGTTATTTTTCCTGGACATGGAGGGTTATTAGATAGGATTGATTCTATTAGTGTAGGAATGCCCGTTACTTATTTTTTTGTTAAAAAATATTTGATATAATAATATAAAATTATTTTTCATGTTTATCATATTTTTTTTAGAAATAAATATTCTTGTTTTTTATTTTTATTATTTTAATACTAGTTTTTTTAGGTTTATTGAAGTAATTTTAAATCAAAAATAAAAATAAAATACTATTTTTAAAAGCATAATAAAATTTTGCTATTTAATAATCTCAAATAAAAAATTACATTTCATCCTCATCTTCACTTGCATCACCTCCTCCAAAATTAGATTGCAATTGTCTAAAAAGAGAATTAATTCTATTAAATATACTAATAGCAGTTTCTCTATTAGGTTGATTTTGTTCATTATTTATCACTTTATCTTCTTCATTTCCCATATTAATTCTTTTATTTTCTAATTTTCCATCTCCAATTAAAAAATACACATTTTCAATAACTTCATTTACAAAAACATTCATATTATGATCTTCACTTCCTGAAATTAAAACATCTTTTAATTCATTTTTACTAAACCAAATAATTTCATTAACAACGCTTCTATGAATTTTTTCTTCAAAAATAGGAATAATTGAAGTTTTACTCCATAAATTTATTTTTCCGTTTTCACTTCCACAACATATGAAATTTTGATTAAAACCTCCGAAATTTGCTTTTATATTAAATCTATTTTGAATATGACCATAATATCTTCCAATTTCTTTAAAATTATTTAAATCAAATAAACTTATTGTTGGAGTTATTTTTGAGTGATTTATTAAAAGTAATTTTCCATATAAATCTAATTTAGTTGATATTATAACATCATCAAATTGAATTTTTTCATATTTTTTTAATTTAACTTCATCATTCATATTATATGAATAAAAATCAATTGAATTATTAGTTGCTACTGTTGTTATTATACTATTTATATATTTAGAATAATTTAATTCATTTATTGATATTCCTTCTGTATTTAAAGTATAAATTTTTTCTCCTGTTTTTGAATTAACTAAATTTAATTTATTATCTAAACCACTTGAAACAAATATATCATCATTTATAAAAAAACAACTGGTTATCATTGCAGTATGAATATTAGAAAAATTTTTTTTTGTCTGTCCTGAAAAAGGATCAAGTAAACATAAAGTTTTGTCTTTAGAAGCTGTTAATATTAATGTATCTGAATTATTCCAAACTAATTGATTTATTGTTGATGAGTGATAAAATTTTATTATTTCCTTTAATATTATATCATTTTTATTTCTTTTTATTTCATATGTTATTATATTGTGATTTGATAATATTACACAAAAATTATTTTGAGAGTTTGATAATATTAAACTGTGAATTTCATATTTTAAATCTAAATTTAATGCTTTTTTAAAAGGAATTCCTTCTTTTTCATTTGAATTATTTATTGGAGAATTATGTTTTTTTAATTTTTTGGAAAAATATAAATTTATTGTTTTAAATATATTTTTTATTGTTATTTGCTCTGTTGAAGATATTGTTTTTTTTATATGTTCTATTACTTTTTCATTTGATTCTATTTCTGGAAAAGTTTTTAATATATTTTCTTTATTTTTTTGTATGAAATCTTTAAAGATTAAACTTATTTTTTTTAATTCAGAATCAATTAAACTTATTTTGTCTTTATAAACCAATTTTAAATCTGTTAGTTCTTTAACTATATTTTGAATTTGAGATAAAATTTCATTTGGTAATAAATTATCCATATTATTATATAATTTATTGAAATATAAGATATTGATTAAATTTATAATAATTGGATTTTCTATTTTTAAAATTTGTTTAAATGCTTTATTTAAAGAATATAAATCTGAATAATTTGTATTTACAAAATTAATTAATATATCTTGAAAATTTTGTTCAAATTTTATTCCACTTTCTTTTTCCAATTGATCTTTTACTTCATCTAATTTATTTTCATGTAAATAGTTTAGTATTATTTTTATAATTTGATCATTTTCCATTTTTTATAATTAATTTAATAATAATTAAAATTTATAAATTATTTAAAAAATAAAGTTTTTTTTATACATTTTTTTCTTTATTGTTAATAATAACTTTCATTTTTTTTATCATTGAATAAATGAGAAATATTAATTAAATTTAAATGACTATTTTTTCTTTCACTTAAAGATTTACTTTCTCTGTTTTCTATATTTTTTTTATTAATTTTGAGAGGAGGTAAAATAATTGTTCTTCTATTTTTTAATTTACTTTCTTTCTTTTTTCCATTTATTTTTATTTTTAATAAATCATTATATATAATATTTAAAATACTTCTAGAAATTTTTTCATTATTTTTTCTTATTGAATATAAATAACTAATATAATCTTTATTATTATAATTAAACATTTCTTTGTTTATTTGATTCATTTTTTTTAAGTCTTTTTCTTTTTCTTTTTTTAGTTTTTCTATTGATTTATTCATAAAATTTTCAAAATTAAATTCTTTCATTAATTTAATATTTGGATTTTCTTTAATTGGAATGTTTGGGATTGTTAAAAAAATATCATCATGATTTTTTTTTTTAATTGGAGATTCTGTTGTTGCATTTATTGTACTTGGATTTCTTTTATGGAAATTTCTTTTTATTTCATTCCTTAATAATTTTACTCTAACTGAATCTATTAAATTTAAATTTTTTTCTGATTTTATATTTCCATTCAATTTTATTATTTTTTCTTCTTCTTTTTCTAATTTTAATTTTTCATTTTCTTCTTCAACATTTTTTTTTAATAGTGTTTTACTAAAAAGAATATCATCTGATAATTCCATTTAATTAAATATTTTATAACTAATCATTAATAATATTAAGATTAGTAATATGTAAAAAAAGATATAATTTATTTAAAAATTATGTTTAAAAAAGAATATAAGTAAATATTTAATATTATTTTTATTATTTATTGTTTAATAATATTATTCCCTAAACTTTGTAATCTTCCAGAAGAAATATTTCTATTATGAATATAATTTCCAGGGTTTACAATAGGATTATAATTTAAATAAGAAGCACCGAAATTATAACTTCTTTGATTATAAGGATTAACATTAATTTCATTTATTTTATTTTTTCTTTCTCTTAATTCTAAATAAGGATTATCTCTTTTTATTTTTTCAACTTGTCCATTTTCTAAATTATAATAAGTATCAATATATAATTGTTTAGCATTAAGTTGAGAATCTAAATTATTTTTTAATTTATTTTGTTTTGGATTTTCATTAAAAGTTGAAATTGTAAATGGATTATAATTAATAAAATTATCTTTTTCATATATTTGATTGTCATATCTTAAATTTCCAAATGAAGATAAATTTTTCTTTTTATTTATTAAATATTCATTTTTTGATTCTAAATTTAATCTTTTCATTTCTTCGTTTAAATTATTTATATTGTCATCAGTTTTCTTATTTTGAATATTTTCATAAAAATCATTATAATTTTTATCATAGTAAAAATTTTCTTCATAATTATTATTTATTTCATTATAATTATTATTATTATTATTTGGGAGAGAAGAAATTGGGTTTTGATTTAAATAATCTTTGTCCTTTTGAATTGACTCTAACGCTTTGTGATATAAAGCATTATTTTCTTCATTTTGTTTTTTTAATATATCTAAATATTCATTATACTTTTGATAATCTTCTTCTTTTATTTTTTCATTTTTTTGAATATCAAAATTTTGATTTTCAGATTCAGTAATATTATTATTTTTTGGAGTTAATTCTTCTATTTTTTCAAATCTAGTTTGAGGGATTTCTTTATTTATATTATTATTATCATATGAATTTATTATTGGATTTTGATATTGTGGAATATTATTATTTATATTTATATTATTTAAACCTGAGTTATTCGTATAATCATCTTTTATTGAATTTTGATTTGGATTGTATAAAGGAAAATTTTTATTATTAATCTCTTCATTATTATTTAAAGGGATATTATTAATATTTGAATTATTATATAAAGGTATATTATTATTTAAAGGATTATTAACATTCGGATTATTATATAAAGGAATATCATCATTATTAATTTTAGAAATGTTATTATTATTTATGTTATTTGGCTCATTATATGAAGGAATATTATTTTTAGAAATATTATTATTATCTGGATTCTTATATAAAGGAATATCATTATTATTATTACTATTAATTTGACTTTGGAAATTAGTGTTATATTGAGGAATGAAATAATCTTTTTCATGAATTTGAAAAGGTTGATGATTAATAATATTATATCCATGACTTTGCCCTCTTTGATTAATTTTTCCTTTATCAGAAAAATCAATTACTTCTCTTTTATCATAATAATCCTTGTTTCTAAAATCTTGAGTATTTCTAATATATCTATTTTCACTTCCAATTTTAATTTGTAAACTTTTATCAATACTTTCATTTACATTTCTACTTATATGATATTTTCTATTAATATAATCTTCATATTCTTTTAATTGTGCACTTTGAATTTGACGTTTTTTTTCGTAAGCCATTTTTTTTTCTTCTTCTATTTTTTGTTGTAAAGTTTCTAATGCTTTCTTATCATTTTCTATTTCTTTTCTTTTATATAATTCTCTTTTTTCTCTATTATAACTTGCATTATTCATATTTTGTAATAAATATTGTCTTTCATATTCTCTTATTTGTTTTGACATTTTTGTTTAGAAAAAATATAGTGGTTTCATAAATATAATTTAAATTTTATGAAAATAATAATTTTTCATATAACAATTTTTAGAAACTGTTTAAGAATTTTAAATGTATTTATTTCTAATATTTCATATTTAACATATTAATTTTAATAATTATGATTTTTAGTTAAATTTTTTGATTTTCTTTAAATGTAAATAATTTAATTTAAATAATACTTAAAATCTAATGCTATAAAAATAAAAAATAAAAGTTTAAAAAAATAAAAATAAAAATATATGTTAAATAACATATGTTTTTACATTTATTATTCAAACTCATATATTCAATAAATAATTTATAATATACCTAAAATACACCAAATACAAGAATTAAATCATTTTAATTATTCAAAAATCATTATCTTCGAAGATGATATTTTGCATAGGTTGAAGAAATTTAAATTGATAATCAATTAATTCTAACATTTCTTGAAATTCCTTTAATTGTTGAATAAAGCCAAAATTAGGAGAAATTATTTTTCTTTTATTTGAAACAAATTTAAAAGCTTCCTCAAAATTCAATTTTTTCATGAACATTATAATAGAAATTACAATTGAAGCAGAACGAGAAATTCCTGCTTGACAATGAATGAAAAAAACTTTATCTTCATTATTTAAAATATATAATATTATAGGAATAAAATATTTTAATATTTCTTCATGTTCATTATCATCAATTTCAATTTGTTTATAATTAAAATCTTCAGGATAAAATTTATATAAATTATATCCTACAATAATAATATCTGTTATTCCTCTTTTTTTTAATTTTTTTTTTGAAAATGAACTTCCTTCATTTCCTAAATATAATTTATCTTCTATAATTTCACTAGCTTCAAATTTTAATCTTGAAAAATAATCTAATAAATCTTCTTTTTGTTCTTCCATTATTTTATTATAACATTTTCTACATATTCTAAAATTTCGACAAAGTTGAAATTCGGGTTCTATTGTGTTTTTACATTTAGGACATTTTAAATTATAAATTAATTTAATTTTTGGATATTTTCTTTCAGTTGTTAATGGCTTTATTCCTACAATTTCAGGATTTTCTTTTTCGAATGATTCTTGGAACATGTTTCCCATTTTGTTTTGAATTTTGTTATTTTTTTGGAGAAAATATTTTTGATTAATTTAATTTTTTTTTATTTTTATAAAAAATGTTTTTATTATTATGTAAATGAATATAATAAAGGATAATGAAATTTTGAGAAATATTGAAATAAATTCTATTCATCTTTATGGGAATAATGCTACAAATTTAATAAAAGAAAATTCAATATTAAGGCAATTCATAAGTTTTTATAAAGATAACATTGAGTTTAGTAAAATTAAATTTATGAATTATTTCCAAACTGATAAAAATCTTTTAAAAGAAATTCTTATTTTTGACTTGAAAAAATATAATAAAAAACTTATGGAATTAAATAATGAAAATAAGAATGAAAAAAATAAATTAGAAATAAAAATAAAAAAATTAGATGAAAAACTTTTATCAAATATAAATAAATTAAATGAAGAAAAAGAGAAATTAAAAGAAGATAATTTTATATTATTAAATGAAAATAAACAAAAAGATTCAATTATAAACATATTAAATAAAGAAAAAGTTCATTTTATTGGATTAGAATTTCTTCAAGAATTAAAAAGAACAAATTTTGAAATAGATAACATTTCTTCTTTAAAAATCTTGAAAAATGAATTAAAAAAAACTCAAAAAAAATTATCATCTAAAACGAAAAAACATAATGATCAACTTAAGAAAGGAAATGAATTATTAAATACAAAAAATGATTTAAAAGATCAAATAAAAACAAATAGAAAAAATAGAAAAAGTAAATTTTCTCCTGTGAATAGATGTAAATCAAATAATATTTTTACTAAAAGTTCTAATTATCAATTAGTGAAAAAAAAGAGTAAAGATGATATATTTGAAAATAATAATGTAATTTTTGCTGATTTTGAAGATGATTTATATGATGAAATGGATGATATTAATTTCATTACTTTAAATACTGAAGTTAATAACATAAAGATTAATTTAGAAGATAAAATTCTTTTGAGTGAAGAAAATAATTTAAAAACTGAAAGAAATGAAAAAAACATTTTTACTTTAATTCCGAAATTAAATTTAAAACAAATTGAATATAATAATAATAATAATGAGAATAATTTTAATAATTGTTATCACAAAAGAAAATTTAAATCTATGATTAATTTTGAAATTAAAAATAATGTTGATGAAAAAATTGAGGATTTAAAAAAAGAAATTTCGAAAATGAAACAAAAAAACAAAAGATTAAAAGAAATTATTAAGAATTTTAAAGAGTATTATGATGATTTTAATCATAATTTAACATCTGTAAATAAACAATTTTTCACTGAAGAAAATTATAGAACTTTTAAAACAATAGAATAAATTATTATATTTCATTTGATAAACTTGTATATAAACATATAAAGGTGATATTCCTTTTAAAAAAATAATTAATTTTTAAATGATTAAAATAAATAAAAAGTGTTTTTAAATATAATAAAATATGAAAATTAATTTTTTTATTTATAAAAATAAGTTAAAAAAATGACAGAAGAAACAGAAAACTATAATAACAATGATAATAATAATGAAAATTCAGAAGAAAAAACTATTTCTGATTTAAGGGATTTTGGTTTTTCATCAAGAATATCTGAAAAAGCAAGTTTTTATTGTGAAAATAATTTAAAAAAATGTCTTGAATGGATTTATTATCATCAAAGAGATAAAGACTTTAATGATCAATTAGATGCAGATCATCCAGATGAAACTAAATATTATAAAAATTTAAAAAGATTTATTAGAAAAGGTGAACCTGGAGAAGATTATGATGATGAATTATATGATAATTATGATGATAATAATTCTCATCATTCCAATAATAACAACAATGAATATAAAGATAATAATTTAGAAACATTAACAAATACAGAAGTAAATAATTCTAATATTCATAACGAAGAAAATTCAAATACAATAAATAATAATAATATTGGAGATTCAAATATAATAAGTAATAATAATATTTTAGAGTCAAAAATTGTGAGTAATAATAATATTGAAGATTCAAATATAATAAGTAATAATATTCTTGTAGAGTCAAAAATTGTTAGTAATAATAATATTGGAGATTCAAATATAATAAGTGATAACAATATTGGAGAGTCAAAAATTGTAAGTAATAATAATATTGGAGATTCAAATATAATAAGTAATAATAATATGAATGATAATGATAATACTAATTCAAATAACAATGAAAAGTCTATTAAAGATAATTTAATAGATATTTATTCTGATACTTCTAGAATAACAGAAAGAATTAATCAACAAAAAACAGAAAAAGAAATAGAAGAAGAAAAAAGGAAGAAAGAATTAGATGAAGTAGATGATATTTTAAAAGAAGTTTTAGATGAAGATGAAGAAAACAAAAAAAATAATGAAGAAAAAAAAGAAAAAGAAGAAGAAAAAGAAGAAAAAAATCAATATTCAAAGGAAGAAAATGTTTCATTTTATATAAAAACATTAAAAAAATTTTATGGTACAGCTTTTTATGGAGATATCCTTTTAAATTGTTTTGAAACAATAAAAACAATATTAGATAACATTTTAAATAATCCAGAAGATGAAAAATATAAAAATATAAATTAAATAATCCTCATTTTGAAGAAAAAGTCGGTAAATATGAAATTGCTGTAAAATTATTAAAAGAAATTGGTTTTGTTCAAGAAGAAGGAAGATTAACTTTAAAAAATTTTGATCGAAGTTTAATTGAAGATACTGTTAATAAAATAAATGATGAGATTAATAATTTGAAATAAATTTATTTTATTTTATTTTTTTTAATTAAAATATAGTTTTTAATATTAATATTATTATTAAGAATTAATATTTTTTAATGAGTATTTCTCAAAAAGATTTGGAACAATTAAAAAAAAATTTGAATTATGATGGAAATGATGAAGAAACAGATAATTTATTGAATATTCTTTTCAAGAAATTCCAAAATTCAAATAATTCATCAGTTAAGGAAGAACAAAAAAAAAATTTTTTAAAATATGATGGAAAAGAGGCAAATGATTTATTGAATCTACTTTTGTTAAAAATACTAAAATCACAATATAAAGGAGAAATTAATATTGAAGGAAGTTCTTTTATTTCTACAAAAGCTTCAATTAATTTAAACAGTATAATAGAAAGTAACAATAAAATAAAAGAAAAAGAAAATTTCATTTTCGAAAAAAATATAGAACATTATATTTTTCCAGAAGAAAAAAAAAATGAAGTCAAAACTGAAGAAATAAATAATATTTCTTTAATATTATCAAAAACTGAGAATTTAATAAATAATGAAGGATGGGAAATAAAAGAAAATTTAGAAAGTAATTTCGAAATAACAAATAATAATGGTTTAATAATAGGTTTTTTAGGAGATTATTCAGAAGGAAAAACATATTATATAAATAAAATATTTAATAGAAATTTACCTTTAAAACCAACAGATTCAATTAAATGTTATTTTTTAAATAATGCAATTAGAGTAATTGATACTCCAGGTACAAATAAACCACAAATTAATGATGAAAATCTTAAGAAAAATGTATTAGAATGTAAATTGAAAGATTTTATTATTGAGAAATTTATTCTTGATAATTCTATTATTACAATTATTATTATTAATTCTTTTAATTTAAAAACTCAGAAAAAATTAGAAAAAATAAAAAAAATCGTTAATGATAATTATCTTCAAACTTCTGTAATAAAATCAATTTATGTTATTCATAATCTAATTAACTTACAAAATGAAAGTGAATATAATGAATATATAAATTATCATTTTAATAATAAAAATTATTATAATAAAGATAATATTATTTTTACAGAAAAATTTGATAATAATATAGCATTAAAATTTGAATTATTACATTTCATTCCAAAATTTTATGAAAAAAAAGATGAAGTTATAGAAAGAATAAAAACACAAATTTTTTCTCATATTCAAATTCCATTAATAAATTTTAATGCAATGATAGAAAACACATTTAATAAAATAGGAGAAAAAATATTTAATATAAAAAATTCCAAATTAGAAATATCAAATAATAAAATATTAATAAAAAATTTAGATGAAAAAGAAAAAGAAGAAGATGAAGAAGAAGTAGAAGAAGAAAAAAAATATAAACAATTAATTAATTTCAATAAATCAATAGCATTTAATAGTTTTAAGATAAATGTTCCTTCTTATACTGTTTTTATTGACGATAATAAAGAGTTAATTGTTCAAATTGAATTAGTTGGTTATAAATCAGTTAGAATTAATTATAAACCTGTAGATTTAAATTATGTTTTTCATGTAATTGCTAAAAGAGCTACATCTGAAGAAAAAAAAAACATACTTTTAAATACTAGAAATAATGAAGATCTTGAATTTGAGTTTAAAATTCCTGTTGAATCTTTTAATTTTAGTAGTAATAAATATTATGAGCAAACTTCAGAAAAAGGTTTAATTACTTTTAAATATAAAGGATTAGAATTAGATAATGATGATTAAAAATTGTTTTTATTTAATGAAAAATGATTTATTTAAATTTTTTTTAATTAGTTAGAAAAAAATCAATTATAAAAATCCTATTTTTTTGATAACTTACTTTAATTTAAAAATTTGAAATAAATGATAATTTTCACAAAATAGTTAATTATATATATATATATATTAAAATGATATAAAAAAATCAAAAACAAGAAAACAACAAAAAATATTTTAAAGAAATAACAAAGATTATTTAAATAAAATGGAA
>JAEEGK010017706.1_pt1 | contig 15494 bp, 10 predicted proteins | sample 8958771 | NCBI WGS metagenome assembly JAEEGK01 (sample SAMN16246547, study PRJNA631951) | gut metagenome | biome: gut microbiome; feature: rumen; material: SC-attached | host: Bos | place: Iran: Karaj | collected 2018-10
GAAGGCTCAATATGGTTCCTGACATTCTTGAAGAGGACGGCAAATTCTACTTCCCGGTATTTTCTACTGCAGATGAGATGGGCGAATATGGCGATAACTTCTCCAGAATTCAGCGAAACTTCATGGATACCATAAAGCTTGCCCGTAACAACCAGAGAGAAATCACCGGAATAGTTATAAACGCCTTCACCAATCAGTACATTATAGACAGAGACATGATGAGCATGATTGAAGAAATGGAAGTTTAAAGAGTGTTTGAAGCGGGAAGTGGATTGACATGATATTTATCTATGCGTATAATTTAAGTTATGTAGTAAAATACAACGCCAAAATGCAGAAGAGTAGCTATATTTGATATGGAGAATGCCATGCCTGAAAGAACGCCTGCTAAGACAAATACACAGAAACTGCGAGAAATCACGGATTCTTTACCTGAATTTACCCATCAGTATTTTTATTCGGGAACATCGAGTAAAGCCATACTTACAAGGCTTTCTTATGCGCTTGATATAAGGTATTTTCTTGAATATGCAGTGAATTTCCTGCCATATTTTCCTGAGAATCAGGTAAAAGACCTTTCCCTTGCGGATATTAAGCAGATAAAAGCCACAGATATCGACAATTTTCTCACCTGGATGGATGAGGACCAAAAGCTCTCGGAAAGAACCAGAGCAAGGCGCAGATCCTCAGTATCCGGGCTCTTTGAATACCTGATAAATACCGAGAGAAAGCTTGATTATAATCCGGTTTCCGGCTCACAATCCGTGGAAATCCCTGAAAATGAGTATGTTACGTACCTTAATCTCGATGAGCAGGAACAGCTCCTTAATTGCATCAGATATGGCACGGGACTTACCAAAAGGCAGCTTGCTTTCCATGAAAAGTACAAAAAACGTGACCTTGCGATAATATTTCTTTTCCTGGATACAGGCCTTAGAATCTCGGAATTACAGGCCCTTGACGTCAATGATGTGGTCATTTACGAGGATCCGTTTGACGAAGAAAAAAACGAGTGTTATGTTTTGGCACTGCGCAAAGGCAAGAAAAAAGCCGGTGTTGCGTCAAAAGTCTTTTTCTCCGACGAATCAAAGGAATATATTCAGGATTATCTGGAATCCAGGAAGATCCACGGCGAAAAGTTCACGGAGGACACTCCCCTCTTCTCTACTACTGCCGGAGAGCGCCTATCCATCCGCGAAATACAGCAGATGCTCAAAAAGTATGTAAATGCATCTCTAAAGCGCAGTGATATCAGCGTCCACAAGCTCCGCTCAAGCTTTGCCATGGAGTTTTATAAGCATGAAAAGAATATTCTGGTGCTTCAGCAGCGAATGGGCCACAGGTCCATCAATGCCACCAATATCTACGCCAGAGCCAGTGACAAGGAAGAAGCTGTCAAGAGTTCAAGAAACTGGCGAAAAAAATAGAGCGCTGTTAGCGCTCTATTCTTCCGGAATATTTCCGTATGAAGCAATTGCTTCATCGACTGTCATTTTGCCGTTTCCGATAGCATATATAGCAGCTCTGAACTGTCTTACTGCCGGATCCAAAAGACCTGTTTCCTTGTCACTAAAACTCCGTTTATCCGGTACATCTGCCAGCGCCGAATAACGTTCGTCAGATGAGAAGTCATCGGTTGGTGTGATCAGTCGCTTTAATCCGGCCATGTTATTAAGCTCTTTTTTGGTGATCAAAAAGCGCATGAATTCATTGGCCATATCGAGATTCCCGCTGTTTTTGTTGACTGAGAAGCAAATACTGATAGAATTGATGAAATATCCGCCGTCGTCACCTGCAGGTACGGTAAAGAATCTGTATTTAAAGGGATTGGCGGTAAAAGCATCCGACTTACTCTCTCTCTTGGCTGTTCCTGATACTACATCGCCTGTAGCAAACATCATTGGAACATCGCCCTCAAAGAATCTCATGATAACCTGATCATATTCATCTGTGATCTCTTCCTGGCATTTTGCGATATCTATGGCGTCAGATTTTATAAATTCATCAAGCCTCTCAAGTGCCGGACGCATCAGCTCTCCTGATCCCGGCTCAAAATTATTGAGAGCATCTACCTTATCACTGTTCTGTATTACATTGTAGGCAAACATTGGATATACAAAGCAGTTAAACAGACCGGATCCGCTGAACTTGTCTGCTCCCATCATGGGGGACTCATATCCTGCGCTCCTTAGCTTCTCGCAGACGCTGACAAGCTCTTTATAGTTAGTCGGAACCTTTAATCCCTCTTTTTCAAAGATATCCATATTTACGAGCATTCCGTAGGATGTGGTAAATATCGGGAGCATGAGAACATCGCCGGAATCCGTAGTACGTATCAGTGAATCTCTGATGCAGGAATGGTCGATATCAAGCGATGAATCGGACAAAACCTCGCAGGCTTCAAACATGGCGTCATACTTCTCATTTCCGATCATCGCACTGTTGGTCGTAAAGATATCCGGTGGCTCGCTACCTGCAAGTGCACTGGAGATTACGTTATTGTAGTCATCCATTGTCACATACTGCAGGCTTGCGTTGGGATAATATTCGTAGAAACGCTCAAACTCTGCTTCCAGCGACTCGAAGTTACCGTAACTGCCGGCAACAGTCAGGGAGAATTCGGTATCTTTGTCATATTTGGGGACAAAGGCCTTATCCGCACTTTTTCCACTGCCACAGCCCGGTAAAAGAAGCATAACAGCAATGCTCAAAGCAAGTACCATCCTAAAGTTCTTTTTCATGATCATTCCTCCTTTTCATTTAGAGGCTCCAGGTCATTCGCCAGTTGCCTGTATCTGGAAAGTAGTTCTTCAAGTTCTTTATCAAGCGTATCTAAATCACCGCTTTTTCCGGCTTCTTCAAGCCTTGCGGCGAATTCGCCCAGCTCCAGCGCGCCTATGGAGCGCGATGCACTCTTAAGCGCATGAACTTTTATGGTTGTGTTCTTTATATCTCTCTCAGCCCAGTATTTTTCAATCTCTTCCGCCTTCTTTTGGGCACTGCCCGAGTACATCTTAAGAGTTTCGATATAATCCTCGGCATCGCCACAATATGAGAGGCCAGAGCCTATATCCAGCTCCCCAAGGCTGTTTAGGAAGTCCGGAAGTTCCTGATCGGGCGCTGTATTGTTATCGGAAACAACTGTTACCTTGTCCTTCGGAAGATATTGCAGTAACGTCATTTCCAGTCGCTCTGCGTCAATCGGCTTGGTGAGATAGTCATCAAATCCGGCATTGGTGTACATCTCGCGCATACCCGATATCGCATTGGCGGTAAGACAGATTATCGGCGTTTCTCTATTTGAAGTGTCAGCTATGCCCTTCATCTCCTTAAGGGTCTCAATGCCGTCTTTTTCAGGCATCATATGATCCAGGAAGATAACATCATAGTGATTCTTAGTGAAAAGAGCTATTCCTTCATCGCCGCTTCCTGCCGTATCTATCTGCAATTCGGTGCGCTTTAGCAGATTTACAAATACCGTGAGATTGATGGCAGTATCATCAACTACGAGTACCCTTGCATCAGGCGCTGTGAATTTCTCGCGGTAATTTGTCCGCTCGTTGAGTGAACGTCTGAAGGCTTCCTCGAAATCGCCAATGGGATCCCACTTAACGACCTTCTGCTCAAGTTCAAAAGAAAATACCGAACCCTTACCATATTCGCTCTCAACCTCAAGATGACTGCCCATCATGTCAAGGAATCTCTGGGTGATGGCCATACCAAGACCTGTACCTTCAATATTCCTGTTCTTCTTTTCTTCTATACGTTCAAAAGCAACGAAAAGCTTGTCAATGTCTTCGGGTTTTATTCCTATACCGGTATCTGCAACACTCACTCTGAGAATGACACGATCCGGATTATCCTCGGGCTTATGAGTATGAACTGAGAAGGTAACAGATCCTTCCTTGGTATACTTCACGGCATTTGAGAGGATGTTGGTGATAACCTGCTTTATCCTGATCTCATCGCCGCAAAGAGTTGTCGGAATATTCCTGTCTATATCCAGGTCAAAAGCAAGGCCTTTTTCTTCTGCCTTCTGTTGCACCATATTCACAAGATCATTGAGAAGTGAAGCAACACTGTAATCTACGTTTATGATTTCCATCTTCCCCGCTTCTATCTTGGAGAAATCCAGAATATCGTTGATGATGCCAAGAAGCGTACTTCCCGCAGATCTTATGCTCTCTGAATACATTCTGATACTGTCATCTTTTGAATCCCTGAGTACCATCTCATTTAAGCCGAGTATCGCATTCATAGGCGTACGGATGTCATGAGACATGGTGGACAGGAAGTAGGACTTGGCCTCATTTGCCTGATTTGCCTGCTGCGCAGCCTCTGATAGCTTGCGGTTGTAGGTCATCATGACAGTCGAATTGAATATCAAAAGAGCTATGAACCCAAGGGATGTTATTCCCAGGAGCAGCCAGTCAATGGACCTGTTTGCCACAAGGTCTTTTGCCGGAATATAAGCCAGTAAGAACCACGTTGTCATAGTCTCAAGAGGAGTGTAAGACAAAACACAGTCCTCTCCCTTATAGTTCTTAATGGTCATAGTTCCTGTTCCGCCGGCAATCTCGTTTATCACATTTCTATATTCCTCTGACGAGGTTGTATTATATGACTTGAAGTATTCAAAGAAATTGCTGTTCTTGAAGGATTTACCGTGGACTACGTAATTACCGTCCTTGTCTACGATACTTATTTCGACATTTTCATATTCGCCTTTTAAAAAGACAAGCTTCTGTTCAAGACGGCTGAGCGGAACAACTCGCATCAGCAGCCCATCCTTCTGCATTCCGCTTTCTTTATCAAGCAAAGTCACATGGTTTAAGAACGCGATGGACTGCACACCGTTCATGGGATTTGTATAGGCTCTTGTGAGGTGAACAACTTCGCCTGAGCTGCTCTCGCTGTCGATATTGTCAAAGATATTTATGTTTTTGTAGGAAACTGTATAGTCATCGGGGGCAGATACTTTGGCTGTTGTGGAGATACCTGTCCTCTCAGGACTGTCAAGAAAGACCAGATGAGCCACAACCTCAGGGAAGATCCTGGTTTTCCCGACAAAGGATATGGCTTCCTCTGCTGTCATCGGGGTACCGGCTTCTGCTGAACGATTGATATAGTTGGCCCATATATCACAAAGGTGTTGTTCATCTTCAAGGTAGTTGGCGATGATCTGATTGGTGGTCACGGTCATCTTTTCAAAGGCGATGATGCCATTTTTATTGCTCTCTTGCGCCCTTGTATTCGCATACCTGATGATGAAGAACAGAATGAACCCCATTATGAGAAGATTTATTGTTATTATCAGGCTTCTTTTCAACCTCTGCCCTCCGGATTACAGCAAAGATAGTTGTACTTTGTCATTAATTATATCATTTTAGTTATTCTTGATGATAAAATATAAATGTTAAACCGCCCATTTCAGGAGGATTTGAGAATGAAAAAAATTTTACAGCTTGTAAGTGATGATTTCGAAGATCTTGAGCTTTGGTGCCCTGTTATGAGACTCAGGGAAGAAGGCTGCATAGTAGATCTTGTCGCCGAAAAACCGGGTATGTATCACGGGAAATACGGAGTACCCTGCGAAGTCACAATGTCTTTTAACGACATAAATGATGCAGATTATGACGGAGTACTGGTGCCCGGTGGTTGGGCTCCTGATAAACTGCGTCGTTTTCCCAAGGTGCTTGAAATAGTAAAAAACATGGACCGTGATAATAAACTCATAGGTCAGATCTGCCATGCCGGATGGGTCCTGGCGTCTGCGGAGGTGCTACAGGGCAGAAAAGTTACCAGTACACCGGGGATCAGAGATGATCTGACCCATGCAGGAGCAACATGGCTTGACCAACCGGTTGTTATTGATGGAAACATGGTATCTGCCAGAAGGCCACCGGATATCCCGGAGTATATGAATGCGCTGGTTCAGGTACTTAAGAATTATATATAATCCACCAATATAATTGTAACATCATTTCGACAACGAAATTCCTAAATAACAATAAAACAATTATTAAAAAGAGCTCCAAACAGAATCATATAATTCTGCTCAGAGCTCTTAATCATTCATAAAATATTTATGCCATTTTCCAGTTCTCAGACTGCATTTGAACCGCGAGCATATGGCTGTAGATTCCACCGGCTGCTTTCAGCTTGGAAGGCGTGTCTGCTTCTGCAACTTTTCCGTTTTTCAGTACCACTATCTTATCTGCACCGTCAACCGTTCTCATACGGTGAGCAATGATAAGCACAGTCTTATCTTTTATAAGATTACTTATGGCTTCCTGGATAAGAGACTCATTGTCTACATCAAGGGATGCAGTAGCCTCATCCATCAGAATGATAGGTGCATCCTTAAGGAATGCCCTTGCAATGGATATTCTCTGACGCTCACCACCTGAGAGTTCAGAGCCGTTCTCTCCGATAAGAGTGTTGTAGCCATCCGGGAGTTTAGCTATGAATCCATCGCAATGTGCCAGTTTTGCAGCGGCCATTACCTCCTCATCCGTAGCCTCTTTTTTGCCGATCCTGATGTTCTCAAGAACTGTGTTGTTGAACAGCGTAACATCCTGGAAAACTATTGAGTACATGGAAAGAAGTGCCTCCGGATCGATCTTTGAAACATCCATTCCGCCCACAGTAATAAGTCCCTTATCAATATCCCAGAACCTGGCTGCCAGCCTTGAAACAGTTGTCTTTCCGCCACCGGATGGGCCAATAAGAGCAGTGACTTCTCCCTGCTTGGCCACGAAACTCACATCTTTCAGGACGGTTTCGCCATCCTCATAGGAAAATCTTACATTCTTGAACTCGATATCATAGTTATTGTTGGTCAGCTCCTCGCTTCCGGTCTGCTCATAGTGGGACAGGATCTCATCCATTCTCTCGCACTGGGTATCGGTTGCGATAAGGGCTGCAAAATTCTGCAGTGCAAGCTGCAATGGCTCGTACATTCTTGATACCACCAGAAGGTACATAAAGAAGGTGATCACACTTATCTCATTTTTCAAAAGAAGTGATGAACCAACAACAGCTACGGTTCCAATTCCGAACTTCAGTAACATTTGGGCACTGCACACAAAAGCAGCATTGAGGAACTCAGAAAAAATGTTATGAGACTCAACGGCCTTGATCTTCTTGTTAAGCCCTTCCATATATGAATCCTGGGCATTATAGGCCTTAAGGTCTCGCACTGTTTCCAGCGCTTCCTGTATTCCATCAAGGCAAGCAACTTTATATCTGCTTCCTGTTCTGTTTACTCTGTGCATAACATTTCTTGAAGTAAATACGATAATAAATGCTACAGGCAGCACCCATACTGCAGCTATGGCCATTCTTGCGTCGAAAAAGAAAAGACTGATAACCACCAGGGTAGTTGAAATAAATGCACCAACAAGCTCCGGCAACCAATGGGATGACGCTGTCTCAATCCTTGCACAGTCCGACATGATCGTATTGGTAAGGTCTGCAAGGTCTTTTTTTCCAAAGAAGGACAGAGGAATCCTGCGCAGTTTTTCTGCAAGGGAACGCCTTCTTACACCACTTTCAACGTAGGTTGAAAAGAATGTTGAATTGTACTGCAGATATTCAGTAAATGCTATTAGAAAAAGACATATGGCACCACCCAGTAAAAATATGGTCACATGATTCTTTGGAATTTCTCCGTTTAAAAGATCTCCTGTCATCATGAAAAGAATTCCCACCGGCATCATCTGTGCAAGGTTTGCCAGTGCACAGGCTCCGAAAGCCTTTATCATATCCTTTGCACCCTGCTCAGAGAGCGCGTATTTATGCTGTAACTTTTCTATCATCTTCCTGCTCCCTTCCCATCTTCCAGCTTACTGATTTCCTGTATTCATTCCACATGTGAGCGTAAATTCCGCCCTTTTGGAGAAGAGCATCGTGTTTTCCGCTCTCTGCGATCTTTCCGTCGGAAAGCACACAGATCTTGTCCGCATCAACCACAGTTGAAAGACGATGTGCAATCATGATCACGGTCTTGTCCTTGGACAGGTTGGCAAAGGCCTTCTGAACCATGATCTCATTGTCGGGATCGGCAAAGGCTGTAGCCTCGTCCAAAATAAGAATTGGAGCGTTCTTAAGGAAAGCCCTGGCGATTGAGATTCGCTGCGCTTCTCCGCCCGACACATAGGTTCCCTTGCTTCCAATCATGGTGTTAATGCCCTCAGGAAGCTTTTCGATAATATCCCAGCACATGGCGTCCTTAAGAGCCTTAATAACCTCATCTTCAGTGGCATCCGGATTTCCCATCCTGACATTGTCCAGAATCGACATCTTCAGGAGTTTGCTGTCCTGGAATACATAAGATACATGCTTCATCAGATCCGCTGAGGAAATATCTCTTACGTCAACGCCGCCAATCTTTATGCTGCCCTGTTTAACATCCCAGAACCTTGCGATGAGTGATGCCAGCGTGGTCTTACCTCCGCCTGAAGGACCCACAAATGCAACATGTTCTCCGGGCTTTATATCAAGACTTATGCCATCTATGGCATTGGCCTTCTGCTCGTCATAGGTAAAAACTATATTGTTGATCTGAATACCGCTGTCCTTAGGCTGCTTGGGATCAGAAGTCTCTTTTAACGGCTCCACATCAAGAAGTTCATACATTCTGCCCAGCGCATCATTAACAATCATCTGGCTCTCACCTGCATAGGCAACCTTCATGAGTGTAACCGTCAGGATCGGTGTGATGATTATGTAAAAGAGAATGTTGTAAACGAAAGTATCTGTAACACCGTTTCTTGTAAATATAAGACTGCAGGCAACCAGAGCTGCAAATAATGCATTCGCCGCTGTAGTAAAGCCTATCATCGGCATTCTCATGCCGATAGTGTAGGTGATAGTCCACTTTTCATACTTATCGATGGCGTCCTTGAATCTTTTAAAAGAAAAAACGGACTGTCCAAAGGTCTTTACCACCGGGATACCTCTGACATATTCAACAGCCTCGGCAGACATTTCATCCAAAGCATTCTGATATTCCTTCATGTCGTTTTGCATCTTTTCCCCCATCATGCCTCCCATCATGAGGAATGCAAGGCCTGCGGGGATAAGACATATAAGTCCTATCTTCCAGTCAAAGATAAGAAGCATCGCTATAAGGCCTACAGGGGTGGCGTAGCTTACTGCTTTGTCCGGAAGGCTGTGGGCCAGGAATGTTTCAGTGGCTGCACTGGACTCGGCTACGACCTTTCTGATCTTTCCACTGCCTTCGGATTCGATATATCCCATAGGCAGTTTCATAACATGTTCCATCATGGCTTTTCTCATATTTACCTGAACTCTAAAAGCCGCAATATGAGAGCACATCAGCGCTGCGATATAGATGATCATCGCAAGAAGGCTCATTCCTACGGCTCTCCAGCCATAGCTCACAATATGAGTTGCCTTCGAAAAATCAGGTCTGACCTCCACCACTTCTCTGATAATGCACCAGATATAATAGAAAGGCGCCAGTGCCACCAGAGCGCTTATGGCAGCAAGAATCCATGAGCTGATGGTAAAATACTTGTGATTACCTGCGTAATCAAGCAGTTGTGCAATAACACTTTTTTTCTTCTCCATAATCCTCTCTTTTCTCCCATTTAAAAATGTGCTGTCCTAGAACAATGTGCATATCCATGCTGCCAAGGCACAAGCAGCAGGAAATATGATAAATAGTTTTATCAGCTGACTTTTTAAGTTGAATCCGTACTTTCTGCCCTCAGTTACACCCTCAATCTCAGGAAAATAAAACTGAAAGAAGTGAAACTTCATGAGCAGAAAATAATCGAAGCAGACCATGTCGTAGATCTTATAAATCGCAAAGATCAGCATGAAACGTAAAAAGAACTGCAGGAAAGAATACCCGCTTCTAAAGCCGTCCCAGATAGATATGACCCCGACTCCGGCTATCAGAAGAATGCTGAATATAATGAGCGTCCAGCCGATTACTCTTGCTCCGTAGAAAAGCTCTTTTTCTCTTGGTCTGATCACGTCCCTGAATTCCTTAGGCGCTGATGAGAACAGCTTTTTATCCTGAACAAAAGCTACTGCAGCAAACATCATAATTGTGATCGCGACGCAAAATACAAGAGCTAAAAACAAGGTCAGTAGCATATCTTACTTCCTCCACACGTTAGCTATAACTAACATATACGTTATTTTTTTAACTCGATTTTGTCAATTGTTTTGGAGGCCTCACACCCCGGATATAATGAGAAAAATTATCAATTCCATAGGCGGCTCATATCCGATTTTAGTTTGTATAATTAATAATCAGAAAAAACATTGCACGTTTTTCTTGTGCAGAAAGGAATTAATTATGATCAATTGGAGTACATTAGGAAAAGTAGCCTGCGGATTTCTGATCGGAACAGCAGGCGTTAAAGTTCTTGGAAGTAAGGATGCCAAGAAGTGCTACACACATATAACTGCTGCAGCATACAGATGCAAGGATACATGCCTTGAGACATACACAAATATCAAGGAGAATTGTCAGGATATCAGCGCCGATGCAAAAGAGATCAACGAGAAAAGATACGTTGATGAAAGAGCAAAAGAAATAGAGGATGCAAAGGCTGTTCTGGCTAATGCTGAGGCAGAAGCAGCAAATGCTTAAATTGAAAGGCATATTATGAATTGTAAAATATTGCACGAAAATGGGGGACGTATGCGCGTACACATAGCTGTACGCCATATGTCTTCTTTTGAAGCTGATAAAATTCAGTATTATCTGGCTGCTCTTCCCTTTGTAAAAAAGGCTGATGTCAATGAGCGGACTTCAAATGCCATAGTTTACTATGACGCTTCCTACAGAAACGAACTGATTCAGGCTTTTTCTGAGTATAATGCTGGCATGGAGATTACTGTGCCCGAGCATACAGGCCGTGAACTGCGTATTGAGTACGAAGACAGAATGTTCTTCCACATTGCAGGAAAGCTTGTCCGAAGATTCATCATTCCGCTGCAGATAAGAAGAGTGATCATCTACTTAAAGGCCATTCCTTACATTATCAAGGGACTTAAGTGCTTACTCTCAGGCAAGATCGAGGTACCTATTCTTGATGCCACCAGCATTGCTGTCTCACTGCTAAGAGGTGACCATGCAACAGCAAGCAATGTTATGTTCCTTCTTGAAATGGGTGAGATGATGGAGGACTGGACTCACAAGAAGTCCGTTGATGACCTTGCTAGAGCCATGTCCCTCAATGTAGATAAAGTCTGGATGCTTTCTTCTGACGGTCAGGAAGTACTGGCTAATATCTCTGACATAAAAGAGAATGACAATATTGTAGTGCGAACCGGAACAATGATTCCTCTTGATGGAATCGTAAAGAGTGGTGACGCCCTAGTTAACCAGGCTGCCATGACCGGAGAATCCGAGCCTGTACATAAAGTCGAAGGGTCACTGGTATATGCCGGAACTGTTATTGATGAAGGCGAGCTCGTAATTACTGTACAGAAAGCCCAGGGTAAGGGACGGTATGACAGGATTGTGGCCATGATAGAGGAATCGGAGAAGCTCAAATCCGAGTCGGAAGCAAAGGCTGCACATCTTGCAGACAAGCTGGTTCCCTATACTTTTGGTGCTACTCTCCTCACCTGGCTTATTACAAGAAATGCAACCAAGGCAACGTCCATACTAATGGTTGATTTCTGCTGTGCGCTTAAGCTCGCAATGCCAATTTCAGTACTCTCTGCCATGAGGGAAGCAGGAAATCACAAGATTTCCGTAAAGGGCGGTAAGTTCCTTGAGGCCGTAGCTGAAGCAGATACGATTGTTTTTGATAAAACCGGAACTTTGACACATGCTACCCCAAAGGTGGCTAGGGTCGTCACTTTTGGTGGCCATGATGAGGACGAAATGCTGCGCCTGGCAGCGTGTCTTGAAGAGCACTACCCGCACTCGATCGCTAACGCTGTTGTAAAAGCTGCAGAGGAAAAAGGCCTTGTCCATGAAGAGAAACATACCAAAGCAACTTATATTGTTGCGCATGGAATATCAAGCACCATAGACAATCAAAAAGTGTGCATTGGCAGTCATCATTATATTTTTGAAGATGAGAAATGTTCTGTTCCGGATGGTGAAAATGAGCTTTTTGATTCTCTTCCGCCTGAGTATTCGCATCTTTACATGGCTATAGGTGAAGAACTTGCTGCAGTTATACTTATTGAGGATCCTCTGAGAGATGATGCACCGTCAGTAATAAGAAGATTAAAAGAAACCGGTTTTGAAAATGTTGTTATGATGACCGGAGACAGCGAAAGGACTGCCAGATCTGTTGCAGAAAAGGCAGGCGTAACAAGATATTTCTCGGAAGTTCTTCCGGAAGATAAGGCAAACTTCATAAGAAAAGAGCATGAAGCCGGCAGAAAAGTCATCATGATCGGCGATGGAATCAATGACTCCCCTGCTCTTTCCGAAGCAGATGCAGGAATAGCAGTCAGCACCGGAGCGTCCATTGCAAGGGAAATCGCTGATATAACCATATCTTCAGATGATCTGGGAGCTCTTTTAACACTAAGAAGTCTCAGCACTAAGCTGATTCGAAGGATCAATCTGAACTACAATTCCATAATCGGATTTAATTCATTCCTGATAATCATGGGAATGCTGGGAATCTTTACTCCCACAACCACTGCATTTCTTCACAATGCATCAACTATTGCTCTCAGCATGAAGAGCATGACAAACCTGCTTGATGAATGAGTTAAAATTCATCAAGAATTTGCCATATATACATCATAACAGAGAGTTTTCACTAAATAGCGATAACCATGTTATAATCTTTTTATGGAAAACAAAAAATCCCGCGTGCTTATCGTCGATGATATGCGTATAAACAGAATAGTGCTGGCGTCTATACTGGCGACACATGGAATCACCTCTGATCAGGCCGAAAGCGGCATAGAATGTATCGATCTGTGCAAGGCAAATGACTACGACCTGGTGCTGTTAGACCACCGCATGCCCGAGCTTGACGGAGTAGATACTCTTGTCAGGCTAAAAGAGATGTTTAAAGAGCGCGGAAAAGATGTTCCCATAATCTGTCACACTACAGAGGAAGGCCGAAGCAATGTAAATCTCTACAAAGCTGCCGGGTTTGCCGATGTATTGATAAAGCCCGTTGATCCAAGGGAACTCTACGAAGCCATCATGATGTACCTTGGGGATGAAAAGCATTCCTCTGACCCGGAAGAAGATACTTCTTACGACTCCGGCTTATCTGATGCTGAGATTGTAAACAGCGAAGGGTCCGGAGATCATGAAATTGATGTCAAAAAAGAAATAGAAAAGCTGCCTGTTTGGCTTAAGATCATCCCACAGCTTGATCTGGGCGCAGGTGTTACCAATTGTGGCGACTACGAGGATTATCTGGACGCCCTATATATCTTTTACTCTTCTGTGGATGAAAAAGCTGATGAGCTGGGATGCTTTCTTGAGTACGAAGACTGGACCATGTATGCCTTAAGAGTCCACTCTTTAAAGAGCATGGCAAGACTTGTTGGTGCCAAGAAACTTGGAAAAACCGCAGCAATGCTGGAAGCAGCTGCAAGAGAAGAAAACTACAGCCTCATAAAAAGAGAAACAGGCGACTTTCTAAAGGCCTACAGAGAATTTAAGAATTCCCTCTCTCCTATTGAGAATGAGGAGATATTTGCCAATAAAGCAAAAGAGTCTGATCGGGCATTACCTGTTATTTCCAATGATAATAACCCTTTCCACCGCCCTTCTATTCTTTATATCCAAAGCGGCGAGGGAATTGTCAAGAAGGGTATCGTAAATAATCTGACTGAGGCAAAGTTTAATGTCATTACAATACCTGATGAACCCGACAGGATCATTACCGGCAGAAATGAAGCTGACATTGTGATCTACAATCCCGGGTCCAATGACGCATCCAATATCGGCATAACAATGAATCTTCTGGGTGAAATATGTCAGGATGATTCCAAGATACTGTGCCTTACAGGAGAACTTACCGACATCAACAAAGCTATGGCGTCAAATGGCTCACACAGAGTCTCAAGGACCTATCCAAGGCCGGTTGATATCGGGACTTTTGTAAATGATATGGTCTTTTTTACCGAGCTGGAAACTGATTTCCACAGAAAAAAGACCATCTTTGTAGTTGATGATGATCCTGCGTATCTGTCAGTTATCCATCACTGGCTGAGTTCTCTTTACAACGTTCAGTGCTTTAACAGCGGAAGCGAGATGCTATCGGGGCTCTCCACGGTTACTCCCGACCTGTTATTGCTTGATCTGGAGATGCCCAAAATGGATGGCTTTGACCTTATGAAGATCATCCGCACAGATTATACTGATCCCAGAATCCCTATAATACTCCTTACAGGCAATAGCAATAAGGATATCGTATTCCACGTTCTTGAGTACAAACCAGACGGATATCTTCTTAAAACTTCGCCCAAGGAGAATATCCTTGACGTGATACACAGATTCTTTGCAGAATCCATGTTTAAGCTATCCCAGAAAGAGCTAAAGGAGTCAAAAGATGTTTGAATTTAAAAGGGTAGCGCCAGAGGAAACAGGCGTTGATCCAAGCAGTATAAAAAGAGTTTTAGAGACTTTAGATAAGAGAAATATTCCAATGCACAGCCTGCTCATCCTTAAGGATGACAGGCTGATTTTTGAGAAATACTATGCCCCTTATAAAAAAGACACCCTCCACAGGATGTTCTCAATAAGTAAGAGTTTCACTGCGGCGGCCATAGCTCTTTTGACCATGGAGGGGAAAGTAAGCCTTGATGATCCTATTGCGGACTATTTCCCCGAATATGTTAATGGTGACACTCACCCATACATCATGATGATGACTATCCGTAACATGCTCCAGATGCGGACCTGCCATGCATCCACCACTTATAAGGTCAACATGAAGGATGACTGGGTAAAGAGCTTTTTTACCGTGGCTCCAACTCATAAGCCAGGTACCATCTTCCACTACGACACCTCCGCAGCCCACGTTCTGTGCGCTCTTGTGGAGAAACTCTCCGGCACTGACATGCTAAGCTACATGAAAGAGCAGATGCTAAAGTACGTGGACTTTAGCTCTGATTCCTACATGGTAAAAGACCCCTTTGGGGTATCCATCGGCGGTTCCGGTCTTATGGCCACCCCAATGGACGTTCTTAAGTTCTTGTACATTTTAAGTAAGGGCGGCAGGATTGTTTGCAGCGACGGAGTAGAGAGAACTCTTTTACCAGAGGATTTCGTAAAAGAAGCCACATCAAACATCTCAGATACTTTTGTCACAGGTCCTGTCCCCAGTGAGATGCAGGGCTACGGCATGCAGATATGGCAGAATGAAAAGGGAGGTTTTGTCCTCTACGGCATGGGCGGACAGCTGGGGATCAGCATTCCCAAGGAGAACTTGCTGGTAATGACTACCGCTGACACTCAGGGAATCGCTGGCGGAAACCAGGTGATATATGATGCGATTTATGAGAATCTTTTG
>JAEEGK010017708.1_pt1 | contig 15493 bp, 12 predicted proteins | sample 8958771 | NCBI WGS metagenome assembly JAEEGK01 (sample SAMN16246547, study PRJNA631951) | gut metagenome | biome: gut microbiome; feature: rumen; material: SC-attached | host: Bos | place: Iran: Karaj | collected 2018-10
ATTATTAATAATATTATTTTTATTATTTAAATTATCTACTTTTTTATTTTTTTCTTTTTTCTTCTGAATAAACAAATCTTTATTAATATTTAAATTATTATTCCCATCACCATCAATAATAATAGTTTTCTTTAAATTAGAAGTTCTAAATAAATTACCTAAATATTTTAATTGCATTTCTTCTTTTAAATTTATTTTATTATTACAAATTACAGTGTGTCTATTTTTTTTATCATCTTCTTTATCAGTATAATTTGTAGGAAGAGCTCCATTTGATGTTCCTAATAAATTTGATGAAGTTTGATAAAATGGTTTTACAAAAGTTTGAGATGCTTTTTTTTTTAAATCTTCTTTTGATGATATTGAATGTCTTGTTTTTAATGTATTTTTAAATTCTTGTTTTTTATCTTTTAATGTCTTATTTTCTAATTTTGTATTTAATGGTATTCTTGGTGTTATACTTTGAGTTTGTTTATTTTTTGGTGTTGATTTTCTTTTGAATTTCATTTGATTTGATTTTATCATTATTATTAAATTTTTTAGTTTTTTATTCTTTTAATAAATATACAAAAATTAATAAAATAAAAATAACTTTTTAAAAAGTTTATTAGTAAAATATCATTTAAAACAATACAATTTTAAATAAAAAAATAATTAAAAATACATAAATTAAAAAAAAAACCCCTTCAAAAAAAAAATAAAAAAATATTTAACAAAAATCATTAAAAAAAAAACTTAAAAAAAACCTAAAAAAAATAAAAAAAAATAAAAAAAATGAAAATAGAAACCGAGGAAAGAATACCTTGTGCAAAAAAAAACGCTTTAGAACTTCGTCGTACACATTATTCCCTAGGAACAGGTCCAGGAACATACTTATCTCAATATAGGCATGATTACCCAGGATATCCATTTGACAATTTATCACCATTAGGAGATTCAGTAACAGCTCGTAAATCGACTTTTAAATTTGGTGACTACATATGTCCATATACAACAACAACAGGAGACCAAATAAAAGGAGCAGGAACAGGAACTCCATCAAAATTAGATGCAAGTGTTAAAAATGATTTAAGAAAAAGTCACTTTAATTTAGGAAGTAATAATCCAGATTTAATAAGTGAATATCGTGAAGAATATTATAAGAAACCATTTGATCCTTCTTCTCCTTTAAAAAGTGATTTAAGGACATCGAGTTATGTTTTCGGAAGTGATTTTCCTGATTATTTAACTGAACATAAAGATAGATATACTGCACCTAAATTACCTATTATTAATCCTTATAAAGTTAATACTGCTATGTTACAGAAGAATAATTATAATTTTGGTAATGATAAATCACCTTGGATTTCTACACAAAATCATGATTATACTCCTAAACCACTTTCTGAACCTTATAAAGATAAAAATAATAAATTAGATTCACTTAAATTTGGTGATGATGGACCTACTGGAAATACTATTTATAGAACTACTTATGTTCCTAAACCTATTAATCCTCCAAAATTATCAATGGAAACATTAAAAGATTTAAGAAGTAGTCATTTTGGTCTTGGTTCAGGTGATAATGATATGAATACTGTTTATTCTTTAGATTATACTAAACCAGAATTAGAAAAAAATGAAGAAATGGATCCTTTAAGATTAAGAAAATCACATTGGAATATTGGAGAAAAATATCCAACTTATGATAATTATGATACTACATATCGTGTTGTTCATACACCTAAAAAAAGAATTATTAATGAAATAAATCCTATTAAAAATAAGTCAAGTATACTTAAATCAGGTCCTGGATTATGGGAAAGTGAATTTAAAGGAAATTATACTCCAATTGAAGGTGATCCTTTCGATAAGAATTTACTTAATAAAATAATGAATGATAATAGAGGTGTTCATTGGGGATTAGGTGATCAAAAAGGTGATTATTCAACTACTTCTGGTGATGCTTATAGATATGATCCTAATTTAGCTCCTGGTGCTAGAGGGAGACTTAATCAAAGTATGAAGAATGATTTAAGGAATTGTCATTATAAATTAGGATATTCTGATGAACCTAATAAATCAACTTATGAAGTTAATTATATTCCTAGAGAATTAGAAGCTAAGTTAGGAAGAGATCCTGGACTTAGGAAAAGTCAAGTTAATATTGGTGGTGGACCTTTTACTGGAGATTCTACTTATCATGAAGATTATGTTCCTAAAGAGTTACCTGATATATTTGATTGTTAAAAATTTATTTTTTATTTTTTTTAGATTTTAATAATAATTGATTTTGTGAAAATGGTTTTTTTTTTCATATTTTTTATTTTTATCTTTTTTTGAGTTAAATTTATTATTTTTTTTTATAAATTTTGTTTATTATTATTAATAAATTTCATTTTTTTATTTTAATAAAAAGGTTTATTATAAATAATAATAAATTGTCAAAGTATTAAAATAAAAAAAAAAATAATTCAATAAACAAAAATTAACAATGGGTTGTGCATGTATATGCCCAAAAAACCAAGCAAATGAAATAGATAACGAGCACATAAAAGAAATAAGTAAAAATACCTCTATATAATCAAAATAAAATAAAAAACCAAAAATAAAAAAAAAATTATATAAAAACCTAATAGTAACGACATTAAAAAACAAACCAAAACTATACACAACAATAGTCCGAATCCAATCTCGTTTCCGTGGTTTAACAGCTCGTAAAAAATTATACACATCCCCTCCAAAAAATCCAATAAAGCAAATAAGTCCAAACATATCCTTAAGTAAATTTACAACAGTCCAAAATTCAAAAATAACAGACGAAGACATACGTCGTCTCTTCCAAAAATATCCTCCATTAAACGACGACATATTAGTAGAATTAAAGCAAACAGTCGAATACGAAAATCGTGCAATTTACTATGGTGAATGGTCATTATCTCCATATCAGCGTCATGGTCGTGGTATACAAATATGGACAGATGGTTCTCGTTATGAAGGTTATTGGAAGAATGATAAAGCGAATATAAAAGGTAAATTAATTCATGCTGATGGTGATATTTATGAAGGTGAATGGGAAGATGATAAAGCACATGGTTATGGTATTTATACTCATATTGATGGTGCTACTTATGAAGGTAATTGGAAAGAAGATAAACAAGATGGTGAAGGTAAAGAAAGTTGGCCTGATGGTGCTAGTTATGTTGGACAATATAAAGAAGGGAAAAAATCAGGTTTTGGGAAATTTAAATGGGCTGATGGAAGTGTCTATGAAGGAGAATTTATGGATAATAATATTTATGGGAAAGGAACTTATGTTTGGGGAGATCAAAGGAAATATGTTGGTACTTGGAAAAATAATAAAATGGATGGACAAGGAGTTTTTACTTGGCCTGATAATAGGAAGTATAATGGAGAATATAAAGATGATAAAAAAGATGGTTATGGGGTTTTTGAATGGAGTGATGGAAGGATGTATAAAGGTTTTTGGAAAAATGGGAAACAAAATGGAGAAGGTGAATTTTTTAATAGGGAAAAATGGAGGAAAGGGATTTGGAAAGATGGGAAGAGAGAAAAATGGGTTGATGAAGATGGAAATGAAAATGAAGATGATGATAATTAATTATATTTTTTTTTTTTAGAGTTTTATATTTTTTTTTGTAGATCGTTAATTTTTTTTTTTAAAGAATTCTAAATAAAAAAAATAATTATTTTCTTTCAAAAAAATTATAATTAGCTAAAATTAAAAAAAAATAAAAACTATAATTAATAAAAAAAAAATCCAAAAAAAAATTAAAAAAATTCGAAATAAATATTTAAATAATAAATTCAATATTTCTTTGAGCAGATTCTTGTTCAACCCAAGTTTTTTTTTTCAAAATTCTTATTTCTTTTTTCAACTAGACTCATATAAAATATCTTTAATTCAATAATATCTTTAATTTTAAAATTTAGATGTCAACTATCTAAGAATTAGTTAAAAAAATATATAAATAGCTTTTTCCAAAGAAACAGTTAGTTTGTTTATTTTTATAAATTATATTATTATATATAAATGGATAATTATGAAATATAAAAAGAAATTTTATATTTTGATTGCTTTATATTTTTAGTCTTTAAGTACAGGAATTATAATCTAACATTTAAAATATAATAACACCCATTAATATTAAAGAATAAAATTATTATTACTTTTTTTTTTTAACAAAACTGATATTATAAAAAAAATTATAAAAAAAAAAATCAACAATGAAAATTTATAAAATAATACTATTTTTAATAGCAATAAACTTTATTTAATGTGCATTAGTGATTGGATCCATAGAAAAAAATGGTTGTTTGAATTCAGAATTTCAATTCTCAATAACTGCTGATGCTAATAAAGATGAAATTACTTATAGTTTACAACTTACTGTAAAATTATCATCTCCTTCTAATGCTAATCCATCATGTACTTATGTGATTTTTCAAGGGGAAGATTTTGGTGATTCAGCAGTAATTGAAATAAGTTGTAAAATTACATCTGGCTTTAAGAATGTTCCAATTACTATTTCTGAAGTTAAATTTGATAGTATTCAAGGTGATTTAAGTAGAATTTCACAAACAAATAATTTATATAGTTGTGGTTCTGTGAGTGATTCTGAAATTGATTCTGAAAGTGGTTCTGGAAGTAGTTCTGGAAGTGGTTCTGGGAATGATTCTGGTAATGGTTCTGGGAATGGTTCTGGGAATGGCTCTGAAAGTGGAAATAATGAAGAAAATAATTCTGGAAAATTTATTCAATGAAGTGGATATTTACTTATGTTCATTTTATTTCTTTTTTAAATAATTATATTTCTTCTTTATACAATAAATTAGAGTAATTTTATATCTTTTTTAATCTTAATTAATTTTTCAAAATATATTTTGTAAATATTTTATTAAAATTATAAAACGTAAATTTTTAAAATTTATAATAGGAATAATATATAATTATATTTTTCATTTTTTTATTTTTTAATTTATGATTATTTAAAACTCTTTTATATATTTTTTAATAATAAAATATATAATTTTTTATTTTTTCAAATTATTTATTTTTTTTCAATTTAAAGTGTTACATTCAATAAAGTTACTTTAGAATTAATATTATCTCCATCTAAATTATTTTTAATAAAATTATTTCTTTTTTCAACAAAATAAAGAGGAGCAGGAATTTTAATACATTTAATATTATTATAACTTAAAAAAGTTAAATAATAAGTAAGTTTATAAATTTGATTAGCAGTCAAATCAGTATCATCATATAAAACAGTATAATGAGTTGCTGAATTAGTACCTTGATTACTAAAAGTAGAATTTAAATAAAAATCATAATAATTATCACTAGTAATTTCTTTATCTATAATTGTTCCAATTGGAATATTATCAATATAATTATAATCATCTTCTAATTCAAGAAACATTTTAATATCACATTGTTTATTTACTATTATCCAACATAATTTACTTTCTGAAAATATATTTTTTTTTTCTTGAGATTCTTTTAATGATAATTCTTTTTTTACTTTATTAATTGAATTTAATATTAATTGTAATTCATTATTAATTAAAAAATTCATCATTTGTTCATTTGCTCCACTTCTATAAATAATAATATTTTTACAATTTTTATTTTTTTTTATCATACATTTACCAATATTCATTAATGCTTTTGTTAAAATTTTTTCTAAATTAATTGAATAAATTGCAATTTCAAATTCAGATTCAGTAATTTCAGAAAAAAATGCATATTCACATAATTTTTTATTTACACTTATACATAAACTAGTTAAAATTTTATTTTTTTCAATTCTTAAACAACTATAAGAAATTATAATTGGATCTTCAATAAAAGAAAAATCACATTTATATAATTCATCTCCTTTTTTCCCCCAAATTTGATTTAAAATAAGAGTAAATTTACTTAAATTTTGTTTTAAATTATTATTATTATTATCATTACATAAAATAACTTGAGTTGGTATTTTTCTTTCAGAATTATTAAAAGCTTTTTTAAATTGTTTATATTTATCTCTATATTTTCTATTTAAAAATAAAAATGAAATATCAATTTTTTCTTTATATTTTTGTTTTAAATAATTAAGTAAATCTAAAATATAAAAATATAAATTTTCCTTATCTAAATCTTCTTTTATAATTTCAACATAAGGTTGATTTATTGTAATTCCAAGAGAATTTCCTGCAATTTTTATTTGATTAAATAAATTTTGTCCTTCTTCTTCATTTACTCCTAATAAAAATACTTCAATTGTTTTTAAATTTGGATTACCTGAATATGGAATTGTATCTATTATATTAATTGAACCATTATCATTTGGTTCTCTTCTTATATTCTTAAATTCAAGTATTGGAGATTTTAATTTATAACATTTTATTTTCTTTTGTTCAAAATTACCATTAAAGATATTTTCTAAAAAATTACTAATTTGATTTATATTTTTTGCTTCTAATATTTTTTTTCTTATTTCTAAAATATTTTTATATTTTTCAATTGGTTTTTGGACTAATCCTTTAATATTTATTTTTTTATTAAATAAATTTCCAACAACATATAATAATTCACAAGGAATAATTATTTTTTTTGCAAGATTTTTTGGAATTTTTCCATTTTTATCAATGTATCTTACTGCAAGTGGTGTTATTGATTGTTTTAAATTTATATTAAATTTATTATAATAATATTCACCTACATTTGTTTCTTTTCCATCACTATTAATAAATTTACAATTAAATGGATTTTCAAATATTAATTCTTCAATTTTAATTGTTTCTCCAGAATAAATTTTAATTCCTTTTTTATTTAAACAAGTATCAATAAAAATTTTATTTATTTCTTCTTTTGTTTTATTTTCATAATGTTTACAATAAAAATTATATAATTCAGAATAAGTATTTTCATTATATATAATATTTTTTGGTAGTAATTTTAAATAAATTGTATTTTTATCATAAATATTACAAATTGCTTTTAAACCAGGAATATATAAAGGTTTACAATTATTATAATATTTTTCTTCATTTAATAATGGAAGAGTATTTTTTGAAATATCAATATCTGAAATTTTATAGTAAACTGCTTTTTTTGAAATATCATCTCTTTTATATTTATTTTGAAATAATAATTTTGATATACAAACATTTAAAAAGTTTTTTATTAAATAATTTTCTTTATTTTCTTTTTCTAAATTTAGATTATGATATGTTAAAAGAGTAAATTTTTGAATAAAAGTTAAAATTATAATTTTTTTATTTTTATCTTCAATAACATTTTTTTTATCATTAACAAAATAATATTTAACATCATTGTTTTCATTATCTGATTCATAAACTAAAAAAAATTTTTTTAAATCTATATTTAAATCAATTTTATCTTTTAATTTACCAAAAAGTGTTAATCCATTAATAGTTTTTATTTCAAATATTTGATCTAACATTTCATGAAATAATCTTTTCTTTTTTATTTGTCTCATATAATTAATTTCATATATTTCATTGTCTTTTGGACAAATTTGATTAATAATAATTCCATATAAAAAAATACTATTTCCAATTTTATAAATAAATTTAATTCCATTATCTATCGAAAAAAGATTTGTTGTTATATTTAATTTAAATTCAATATCATTTTTATGTACAACTAAAAATTTTTTTTTTGAACAATTATTATTTAAATCTTGTTTTGAATTTATGTTTTCTGATAAAATATTCATGATTTTAATTAATTATATATTGTTAAATATTAATCTGAATTTGTAAACATATGAAATTAAAAAAGGTTAACTAATAAAATAGAAATAATTCATAATTGAATTTTAATTTTAATTAAATTATAAAAAAAATAAAAAAAAATTATAAAAGGAAGTTAAGACAAAAAATATTTTTTATTATATAATTGTAATTGAGCCAAAATATTATTGATAAATATAATAATTTTATTCAAATTCAAAATATTTAAATTATAGAAAGAATAATAAAATAATACTTTCTTTAAATTTTAATTAATAGATATATTTATATTGAATAAATAAAAATCTTCAAATATAAAAATTTATATTATGAAAGAATTTGTTTTAAATCAGAATAAACTCAAAATAAAATATACAAAATTAAGAAAATAGAAGAATAAAACAGTAAAATGATTAATAAATAAAATTAGTTTATAAGAAAATAGAAAGAAAATAATGAATAAAAGGAAAAATAAATGTAAATAAAAAAAGAATTATGTATTGAATAATAGATATTTAATTAAAATATTATTGTTTAACTATTTAAAAATTAAAAGATTCAAAATTAGGCATTAATAAATAAAAAATGATTTTAAAACAATAAAAATAATTTTTATAATATTATTTAATTAATAATAGATATAAATTGTAGATTTATTCATTTAAAAATTTTAAATATTTTTTATTAATAATAGTCTGATAACTTTGTTTTTTCATTAATTTAATTTTATAACATCTAACATCTTTTATTATAAGGTCATTAAAAATAATCAAATATATTTATAATACTTTTTAAATTTAATTTCTAATCTATTTTTTTAAAGAAATATAAATAATATAAAATAATATTAAATCAATTTAAATATATTAATTTAGATTTAAGTAATTTAATTGATTATTGTCCCAATAAAATTAATTTTGAAAATTACGTAATTTATTATAAAGGTTTAATTAATATCAAAATTTAAATATTATTTAAATAAACTAAGTTATTTTCTTTTTTTGTATTAATTTTGTTTTACTAAAACAAACACAATAAAAAACAAGCATTGTAATAATAAAAAATAATCCAATAAATATAATCAAAATATATTTGCCATAAAGATAAAAACTATTATCATCTTTATCAAAACCTAAATTCATATTATCAGAAATTTCATTATAAACATTTGTAAATTCTTCCATTTTAAAAGCAAATTCATCACTCTCAAAATCAGGAATTTTATCAAAAGAAATTAAATCTTTATAATTATCATCAAGTGAATTAATAAATTCTTTATTTTTTACTTTTTCTAAAATAATTCTTGTAACATTTTCTTTAATTAAAGAATAACAATTAGTTAAACTCATCATTATTAATTTATATTCAGCATTTTCTAATTGAGAAGAATAAATTTCAATAATTTTTTTATATTTAATAGAATCTTGTAACATTCTTAATCTATAAATAATTAAACAAGCTTTTGCTTTGTTTTTTTTTATTTCAGAATAATTAAAAACGAAATTAAAGACAAAAAAAAATGACAAAAATGAATATAAATTCATTTAATTTTGTTTTTAATAAAAATTTATTAAAATAAATATTTTTTTACTTTTACATATTACATCAATTATAAATATAAACCAATTACTAAGACTCTATTAATAACTTATGTGCAAAGAATCAAATCTTAAAAAAATATAATTAACTCAATAATGACTTTAAGGATTCATATTAAGCATATATAAAGAAAATTTAGGATATTGAATAAGCAATTTAGAAAATAATTTTTGACCAAAATTTAATTTTTGTAATTGAGGAATTAATGGAACTAACATTTGAAAAAATTTATCTTGTGTTTCTTCATCAGAACAATTAATTGCTTTTTGTACAACATAATTACCAAAATTATCAAGTAACATAGAATGAAAATTTTCTTCAATTAACATTTCTTTCATTACTTTATCTTTAATTAAATTATCTTCAAAACATTTTTCAACAACATTAGAACTAAATTTTTGATTTGAATAAAAACAAATATTTTTTGCAATTTGATCAATAATATTTTCTTTTATTTTCTCATCTTGAAATAAAACAATAGATTGAATACAATAATTTCCATATTGATCAGTAATTATAGAAACTAAATTATCATTAATTGATTTTATTATTTTTTTAACTCTATTTTCTTTCATAGTTTCAAAATATTTTTTTAAAAAAGAACATCCTTTTTTATTAGTAGCAATATCTAAAATTTGATTACAAAGTGATTCATGAACATTTTCAATTAAATTATTATCATTATTAATTAATTTATAAATTATATGAACTGAATTTGAATCATTTACAAATAAAGAAATATATGGTACTATTATTTTTACAAAAGCAGATAATAATTTATCACTTTTTAAAAAATCTATTAAATCTTGTAAAACTCTTGTTCCATATAAGTCAGTTGCTACATTTTGTATTACTGGAAATATAATTGCAATAAATTGAAGTAATTTACTTTCTGATAAGTAATTAAACATTTTTTTAATGAAATAATTACCAAATTGATCTGTTGATAATTCTTCCACATAACTTAAAATATTATTAAAAAATAAATTGTCTACTAATTCTGGATTATCTTCTATTTTTTTTTCGAGAAAACGACAACCACTTTGAATTTTTACTATTAAATGAGCCTGTTTTGCTAATTCTTCATCTGATAATGATGTGTAATTATAATTAAAATTTTTTTTTAAGAAATTAGAATTTTGAAAATTATTTAATCTTTGATTTGAATTTAATGATTTAATTATATCATTTGAACTGTAACTTCTATATGGATTTTTAAAATTATTATAAATATTGAAATTTTTATTATAATTATTTGGGTTGTTAAATTGATTATACATATAATTCATTTGATTTTGATTCATAAATTGTTGATAATAATTCATTTGTTGTTGATTGTAATATATGTTATTTAAAAATTCATTATAATTATTTTGAGGATTTATATTATTTCTTATGTTATTATTATTATTATTAAATTTTGTATTTGATGGTATGTTTTGATAATTTAAAAAGTCACTACTTTTTTTAGGTATATACATAGTTTTTTTTGGATATTCATTATTATTATAATTAAAAGGATTTTGACTATTTTCTTTATATTGATAATAATAATTATTATTATTAGAATTATTATTAATATTAATATTAACATTCATAGGTTGATTAACAAAATTATTATTATTATTATTATAAATATTATTATTATTATTAAATATATTTGACTTATAATAATTATTATTATTGATATTATAATCTACACCATATAAATTATTATTATTATTATAATTTAAATTGTTTTCTTCTTGTTTTGCATTATTTTTAAGAACTTCTTTAACAAAAGAAGATAATTTATCTTCATTTCCTTCATTTTCATCATCAGAAGAATCATTTTGAAATTCAAAAATTTTATTATTATTTTCTTCATTAATCTTATCTAATTCATTATCTTTTTCTTCATTATTCATTTGATTCATAAATAAAGAAAAACTATTTTTATTTTCAATTTCATTTTTTACTTTTTCAAAAGAACTATTATCATAATATTGAAAAATTGGACTTTCATTTATTTTTCTATAATAATTATTAGGAGAAAATTTTCCTCCTTTACAAAAAAGACTTTTACTTAAATAATTTGGTTTTTTTCCACTTCCAGGAGGAGGAAATTCTAAAAATTCTAAAGGAACTAATTGATTTAAGTTTATTTCACTTAAATTAAAATTGTTTTTTTTATATTTTTTTTTCTTTGTTTCATCATCATTTGATGTAGGAGAATCAAGAACTTTTTTTGATAATGAAATTGCATTTTTTGGAGTTGAATGACTAAATCTTTGTTTTGGTTTTATTTTTGATTCTGTTTTTTTTTCTTCTTGTCCTGTTAATACTTTTCTATTTGAACGTATTGAATTTTTTGAAGTTATTTTTTCCATATTTTATATTATTTTAATTCTAAAAATATCTGTATTTTAAATTTTTTTAAATTAATATTGCTTTTTTTTTAGATTTTTTAAATTATTTTTTTTTTATTTCGTGAAGTATTATATTTATAATTTTAATAAAAAAAAATATTAATTTAATATTTTATTATTAAAAATTTATAAATCTGATTATAAATAAAGATTAAACAAATAATTTTATATATTTAAAAAAAAATCATCATTATCATATATTTTCGTTATTAGAATTTAAAAAAATATAAAAAAAAAAATTAACTTATACAACAACCAAATACAATTTCATTATCTGTATATTTTAATATTAAAAAAAACTATAGAAAAAAAAGGAAAAAATTATAAAAACTTATTTTTCCTTTATTATAACAAAATTAGTTAATATTTGGATAAGATTCATTTACAGGAATAGTTTCATCAAAATCAATTTCATCAAATTGTTCTTCAATATTTTCTATATTTTCTATTTTTTCATCATTATTTTCATTCATCATTAGTTCATTAATAATATTTAAATCTTTTGGTATTTCTTGTGCTAAATTTATTATTGGTGGAATTGATAAATTAATTTCACTATTTTCTTTGCTTAATTCTTCAAAAATTATATTTTGTTTTTTTATTATTTTACTTATTTGATTTAATTCATTGTTATTTTCATTTAATTTTGTTTTTGAATTTCTTAATTTTATTGTTCTAATATTTCTTTTTAAATGATAAATTTCTTCTAATCTTTTTAATGTTGATTTTGATATATGAATTTTTAAAGATTCCTTTATTATTTTTTCTCTATATAAACTTGTTTTATTATCATTTTTAAATTTGATTTTTTTATTAAATAATTCAAAGAAATCTTCTTTTTTTTGAAAATTTAATATTGTTTCTTCATATGATTTAAAAAATGAAATACTGAAATTGAAAAGAAAATTAATTCCTAATGCAATTAAACAATCCCATAATCTAACTGTTATTGAAAAATCAAAAATATTTTCATATAAAGTTATTAATTGTAATTTAATCCAATCTTTAATTTCAATTTTTAATTTTTTAATTATTTTATAAATATTTGGTAATCTTTCTTTAACTAATTCTTTAATATAAAAACTAAATAAATCAATTTTTGAATTATCTTCAATAAAAAAATCTCTTATTGATAAACCATAAAAAGATGAAAATAAATATCTAAAAAATAAAAAAGATTCTTCTTCATCACAATCACTAACAATTAATATATTTTTAATAATATTTATCATTTCTTTTCTGTAAATTATTCCATTATCATATAATAAAGAAGTTTTTAATAATTTTATTAGAGAAATTAACCAATTATTATTATTTTTAATTAATTTAATATTAGATAAAATGTTTTTAGAATCTTCTTTAATTTCATTTTCTAAATCTTTATTAAGATACAAATTTAATAATTCATTATAAATAATAGAATTATTAATTTCAAATTTTGAATCAACTTCTAAATATTTATTTCTAGCAATACAAATCCAAAGTAACCATCTTAAATTATTTGGCGGTCCTTTTATTAAAATTTTTTGAAATTTTTTATGTTTAAAAATATTTAATTTATCAAATAAACCATTTATATTTAATTTAAAATCATAAAAATTTACATCAGAATTTGATCTTTTTGTATCTATTTGACTTTTAAATATTGTTGATTGAGATTTTAATGATGGATGTTTTAATGTATTATTATTAAATGTTGTTCTTTGTATTTTATCTATTGCTTTTATTACTTTAAAAATATTATTTTCATTTGGATCATTTTGAGTTGTTATTAATCTTGTTGAATTTTCGTTATTTTTATCTAATTTATTATAAAATTTATATTTAATAATCAATTCTGTAAAATTAAAAAAATCATTTTTTTATTTTATTATTTAAATTATCTTTTGAATGAATTGATTTTATGAATGTAGGAATTAAAATTGAATTATATTTTCTTTCTTTTGTTTCGCATAAACCCATTTTTAATTTTATATATAATAAAAAAATTAATATAAAGTCATTTTAATAATTTTTAAAAATATAAATATAATTTATTAATAAATTGCCTTTAAATAAATAATATTAGAAATATTGAATTAATTAAAATATTATAGAATAATACAGTGAGATACATATTTTTGCTTATAATAATTCAAATTTCCTATGTTAAAGTTCTTAAAAAAATTATCTATAAAAAAATAATTTAAATATAAAATGATTTATAAATAAATTCATTAAATTTTATGTTAAAAAAATTTTTCAAATATGGAAAAATATGGGATTGATAATTGGTTCAATTTCCAATAAAAAATAATTGAAAAATGAAAAATATAAATAAAAAAATATTAAAGATCAACGAAGTATATGAAAGAGAAGGTTATTTAGTACAATTATTTGATACAAATAAAGTAAAAGACGTTTTAAAACAATCATTACATATTCCTGAACAATCAACAATAAATAGATTATTGAAAAGTAGTGAATTTCTATCAAATAAATTATTTATTTTCATATCAAAAACTATTTTACAAGAAGAAATTCCATTTAAAAATTTAGAAGTTGTTCCAAAACAATTAGTCATTCTGAAAAATTTTTTGTAATGTTATAAGTTTGTGATTAACAACAGTATTTGATTCTTTAGAAGTTCCATATTTACTTTCAATTTTTGGATTTTAAGTTGTTTAAAAGAATTAGATAAAGAACATTCAATTAACAATCTTCAAAAAGTTCTTGATCGAATTTTTATTATAAAAAGTAATCAAAATATTGCATCATGTATAAAAACTGCAATTGATAAATTTAAAACTTTAAATGAAAAAGCTCAAAGAGTTTTTTATATTTTTTAAAATGGATTAGACGAAAAATTTTCTTTATTTAATGAATGGAAAAATAAAATATTTAATAATGGGAATCATTCTTTAGCTTTTATTTTTTCATAATCTCAAACAATAAAAAAAGAACAATCTCAATTTTTGATTCAATTCTGGGAGAAATTCAAATTATCATGTGAAGATAAACATTCATTTAATAGAAATGAATAAAAAACAATTTTATATTTTAAAATCAAAATGATTATCAAGTGATTGAGGAAAATATTGAGGTTGATATAAAAACAATTGTATTAGTACTTAGAAGAGTTAAAGAAAAAGATAATAATGATGAAATTGAAAAGGGTAATTTTGAAATAAAAAAATTAGGTTCTATATATGAAAGTATTGAAAATTTAGAGAAAATATTTTCAGATAATTCATTGAGGGAAATAAAAGAAGAACCTTATGTAAAAAAAATAAAATTAACACAAAAAAAAAAAAAATAAATAATTATATAAAAAAAAAAAAAAAAGTTCATATTAATTGTTAAAATATATATAAATAATAGATCAATTTGATATTAACTTACCATTACTATTAGTGAAATCAATGGCAAAATCAACAGCAAATTCAGTACCACCTAAAGTGAAACATGAGAAAGATAAGTCTTCCCTAATTTCAATACGGTTGAATGCTAACGTACCAGGTTTTTTATCATCCTTCTTTTTGTCTTTTTTCTTATCCTTATCATTAACTAAATCAAATTCTTTTTTACTTTTAATATCTTCAAAAGTAGCTTCAAATCCACCAATATAATCAGATTCAGTGTCTTTATCCCAATCGTAAACTAATTTAAATAATATAAAATTGATGATTAAAATCTTACAAAGACGGAAATCTAAAATATATATATATATATATATCGAATATCTAAACATTTATTTATAT
>JAEEGK010017709.1_pt1 | contig 15493 bp, 14 predicted proteins | sample 8958771 | NCBI WGS metagenome assembly JAEEGK01 (sample SAMN16246547, study PRJNA631951) | gut metagenome | biome: gut microbiome; feature: rumen; material: SC-attached | host: Bos | place: Iran: Karaj | collected 2018-10
TAAAAAGTACTTCTTAGATTTCTTAGGCCTCTTTGCTCCGTAGAGTGAACGTGACTGAAGACGTCCTTCTACACCAGCAGTATCCAAAGCTCCTCTAAGGATGTGGTAACGTACACCCGGAAGGTCCTTTACACGACCGCCCCTTACAAGCACGATTGAGTGCTCCTGGAGGTTGTGGCCTTCTCCCGGAATGTAAGCGTTCACCTCTTTAGCGTTTGAAAGACGTACACGGGCAACCTTACGCATAGCTGAGTTAGGTTTCTTAGGTGTGGTTGTGTACACACGCAAGCATACGCCACGCTTCTGAGGGCAAGCATCAAGGGCACGTGACTTGCTCTTAAGCTCGATTGTCTCGCGTCCTTTGCGAACTAATTGTTGAATTGTTGGCATAAATGATTGTTAGTAAATAATTTATGTTTCTTTACCCCATATTTTAGGGGGTGCAAATATACGAATAATCTGACAAAATGCAAAAAGGGGCGCAACAAATTGCACCCCTTTTACTTATGTATTATAAATACTTATCTTCTGAAGGCTGCGAATTCAACGTCTTTCTTGGCCCTTGCGGCAAGGTCTGCGTTGGCGTTTGCAAGTGCAAGGTTGGTGTTCATCTCACCCACATTGCCCTGACGGGCTGCTATGATGGCAAGGAGATACTTGACCTTTGGATCCTGGCAGTGTGCGGTTGCCTTTGCCTTGTCCAGCTGGTTGGTGAGGATATATGCCAGAACAGTGTTGTGGCAGCATCCCGGAACGTTTGCAAGCTCCTGGGCGGCCTTTGCGTAGTTGCCGTTGAGGATGTCAATGATACCCATATTGGCGTTGCCAATCTCATCGCCTGCGGCGGAGAAGCAATTTGCAGCGGTAACGAAGTCACCGTTGCGCATTGCGATGACGCCGGTGGCGTTCTTGAGGTCAGCGTCCTGTGTCTTTACCTTTGCGAACTCGCGGGCGGCCCTTGAGAGGTCTCCGGCCTGGAGGTAAGCGGCGCCAAGGTTGAACTGGGCCCTGTCGCTTCCAAAGCGGTCTATGGCCTGGTTGTAGATCTGGACCTTCTTGTTGAGGTCGTCTACGAGGGTGGCTACGTGAAGGAGGGCCTCCTCGTCAAGGACGTTGATGTTGTCGTTGAGGAGGGCCTTGAGCTCGTCCTCAGTGTAATTCTTGAATTCTACGTTGGCAATGAAGCGGGCGCGGCGAAGTTCAGGAAGGACCTCTCCCTTGAGCTCCTTGTAAACCTCGGACATATTCTTGATCTCGTTCTCGCGTACGGCGGGGTCGCTGTACATAGAAAGGACGCGGAGGATAAGGTCCTTGTCCTCAATGTTGGACTTGGAAACGAGCTCCTGGAAGCCCTCCCAGTCCTGACCGATGCTGGATACCACGGGATCTCCGGCATCACGCTTTCCGGTAACGGAAGACCAGGCCTTCTCGGCAGATCCGGCCCTTCTCTCTGAAAGGGTGTTGTTGAGCCTCTGGCCTCCGTCAGGGGATGCGTATGCCACGATTTCCGTTCCTGCAAGGGTCTTGCGCTCGTTGGCGGCAATCTCGTCCAGGGCGGCCTGGAAGTCCTTTATGGACTGGCTGGAAAGCTGTGAAGAACGAACGTCTGAAGAATTGATGGTATAGAGGATCTGGCCCTCTTCTGTCATACTGATGATCTCCTGGTAGTTGTCGGCCTTGAAAGGAACCAAGCCGTCCTGCTTTACAAGCATATAGGTGGTGTTGGCGCCGTCAGCCACCTTCCTTGTAGGAAGATATACGTAGCGGCCCTTGTAGCCCACTCTTCCGCGGAGCTCAAGGTAGCAGTCCTCCATTCCTTCCTGGTATGCGAAGCGTACCCTCTCGGCCACTGTGCCGCCGTCAGAAGGAACCACCTTGAAGTTGTCCTTTACCTTTTCTCCCTGATAGTAGAGGGTTGTGCCCTCAACCTCACGGTTGCCATATACTATTACTGGTGTAACCTCCAGGATGGCCTTTGGATGGAAGTATCCGTCAGGATATGTTACGTTGAGGTCAGCGTTGATCTGGCCTGCGACAACCTCAAGTACGGAAGGGTTGCATTCAACTATGACGTTCTCAGCCATCTTGGCCATCTGCTTGGCAGGTGCGCAGGCAACGGTGGCAATGCCCAAAAACGCCAATGTCAATAATTTCAGTGTCTTTTTCATTTTATACTATGTTATTTTTAATATTGTCGACAGCATACAAATATAGCCATAAAAATGCTATTTTTGCACAGAATTAAAATTTTGACTTGAGTAATACATGGATTCACAGGAATTACAAAAGCTGAAAAATAAGTTCGATATAATTGGCAACGATCCGGCGCTCAACAGGGCGCTGGAAACCGCCGTGGCCATAGCTCCCACAAACCTTACGGTGCTCATTACCGGAGAAAGTGGAGTAGGAAAGGAAAACATCCCCAAAATCATACATCAGAACAGTCTCCGCAAAAGCGGCAAATATCTTGCCGTGAACTGCGGCGCAATCCCTGAAGGAACCATCAACGCAGAACTCTTCGGACACGAAAAGGGATCTTTCACCGGCGCCATCGCAGAGCGCAAAGGCTACTTTGAAGTGGCCGACGGCGGCACCCTTTTCCTTGACGAGATTGGGGAACTCCCCAAGGACACCCAGGCAATGCTGCTGCGTGTGCTGCAGGACGGCGAATTCATCAAGGTTGGATCCTCAAAGGTGGAGAAGACTGACGTGAGGGTGATTGCCGCCACCAACATAAACCTTATGCACGCGGTAAGCACCGGAAAGTTCAGGGAGGACCTGTTCTACAGGCTCAACGCCGTCCAGATCACAATGCCTTCCCTGCGCGAGCGCAAGGACGACATCTACCTGCTGTTCCGCAAATTCTCCTCCGATTTCTCTGAACGATACGGAATGCGCAAGGTGAACCTCACACACGACGCCATTGCAATGCTTCGCGACTACAGGTGGCCGGGAAACATCCGCCAGCTGAAAAACGCCGCGGAATCCCTGACCGCCCTGGAATCCACCAGCATCTCAGGCGACGAGCACAGGATTGAGATAGACACGGAAACCCTGTCCAAATACATCCCCAAGGACGATCCCAACGCCCTTCCAGCCCTTGTCTCCGCTCCGCAGAGCAGTATGAGCTCCGACGACAAGCAAATGATTGTCAAGGCTTTGCTGGACCTCAAGCAGGAAGTGGACCGCCTCAAGAGCATAGTGGCCTCTAACGCCATAAAGCAGGCGGAACCCCAGATCCAGGAGCCCGAGGAAGTGGAATGGCAGGAGCCCGAACACAAGGAGGAGCCCCAGGAGGACCGCACGCTTTCCATCCAAGAGATAGAAAAAGAGAACATAGCCAGGGCCCTGGAGAAATTCGGAGGCAACCGCAAGCTTGCCGCAGAAGCCCTCGGCATTTCTGAAAGAACCCTTTACAGAAGACTGAAGAATGAGTAAACTGCCCCTCATAGCCTTTATGGCGGCTTGCGCGCTCTGCGTAAGCGCCTGCGGCATATATTCCTTCTCCGGAACCTCCATCCAGCCGGACGTGAACACCATTGCCATAGACTTCTTCGAGTACACCGCAACCAAGGTGAACCCAAGCCTGAGCAACGACATCACCGAAGCCCTGCGCGAGCAGTTCCGCAAGATGACAAAGCTGGAGCAGGTGGAAATTGACGGAGACCTGCACATAGAAGGCACCATAACCGGATACGACGTTTCCGCCACCGCCATCACGGCAAACGAGGTCGCTTCCCAGAACCGCCTCACGGTTTCCGCCAAGATTGTGTTCACCAACCGCCTCCACGAGGAGGACAACCTTGAGAAAAGTTTCTCGCAATACGCCGATTTCCCTTCCACCCAGTCCCTTGACGCCGTGGAAAACACCCTTTGCAAGGAAATCATAGACAAACTGGTAGAAGATATTTTCAACGCAACCGTAGCTCAATGGTAGACCTGGACAATATGCCTCTGGACGAACTCTCCGCCCTGGTGACCCGGTATCCGTGGTTCGGCGCGGCGCGAAAGGCCCTGTGCTGCCGCACAGGCCAGTTCGCTGACGCAGCCCTCTACGTCGTTGACCGCGGAATACTGGCAAAAGTGGCCGCGGAGGCGGGCGTATCGGCGCAGAGCGTCAAGGAATACGTGCGCAAGGCGCCAATGGAGCAGAAGGTGGTTGTGATTGGCGGGGATTATTTCTCCCAGGACGCGTATGACTCCGTGCGCTCCGCGCAGGAGGCTCCGGCTGCGCCGGTCGCAAAGAAGAAAGATCCTTCGGCTGCGCCTCAGGCTATGCCGCTGGATGACGTGTATATTACGGAAACGCTGGCGGAAATATATGCCCAACAGGGGTATTTGGAGCAGGCAAAGAACATTTATTCCAAACTAATCTTGCGTTATCCAGAAAAAAGTGCTTACTTTGCAACCCTTATCGAAAAACTGAATAATATTAATAATCAATAACTATGAACGCTATATTCACAATTCTTGTCGTTCTCATTATAATTGCGGCAGTTTTGCTGACTCTTGTGGTTCTTCTCCAGAACGGTAAAGGAGAGGGCATGGCTTCCAACTTCGTAGCCGGCAACCAGGCTTTCGGTGTTAGGCAGACAGCCGACATCCTTGAGAAAGTTACCTGGATCCTGGTATCCTTCATCCTTGTAGTTTCCGTCATCTCTTCCTTCACCCTTGGAACAAGCGGAAAGGACGTTGACGTTACCAACAGGATTGAGAACACCACCACTCAGGAAGCTCCTGCATTCCCTTCACCTACCGACGCACAGGCACCTGCAGCACCCGCTCAGGAGGCTCCTGCAGGCGAGTAATCTGCCATATTGTCAGTCCGGCAAGGGTCGGAATATAATTTGAGGCTTATCACCTGCCCGAGATTTCGGGCGGGTGTTTTTTTATTAATTGTAAAACAGTATGGAGAACAAATACGAATTTTTAAGCAAATACGCCATCAATCTCAACGATATGGCTGCAAAGGGTAAACTTGACCCTGTGATAGGCCGTGACGATGAAATACGACGGGTCCTCCAGATACTGAGCCGAAGGACCAAGAACAACCCTATCCTGGTGGGCGAGCCGGGTGTGGGCAAGACTGCGATTTCAGAAGGCATAGCCTTGAAGATAGTGGACGGAAACGTCCCGGAGAACCTGAAGTCCCGCAAGGTGTACTCCCTGGATATGGGAGCGCTGATAGCGGGAGCCAAATATCAGGGAGAATTTGAAGAGAGACTCAAGGGAGTGGTGAAGGAAGTAGTTGAAAGCGACGGGGAAATAATCCTGTTCATAGACGAGATCCACACCCTGGTTGGCGCGGGGCGCAGCTCCGGAGCAATGGACGCTTCAAATATTTTGAAGCCGGCCCTTGCGAGGGGCGAACTGCGCACCATAGGCTCCACCACCCTGGACGAGTTCCAGAAATACTTTGAGACCGACAAGGCCCTGGAGAGGCGTTTCCAGAAGGTGATGGTGGACGAGCCGTCGCCGGCGGAGTCCATAGCCATCCTGAGGGGCCTGAAGGAGAAATACGAGAACCATCACCGCGTAAAGATAGAGGACGACGCCCTCATTGCTGCGGTGAACCTCTCGCACAGGTACATCAACAACCGATTCCTGCCGGACAAGGCCATAGACCTTGTGGACGAGGCCGCATCCAAACTGCGTCTGGAGATGAACTCCGTGCCGGAGCCCATCGACGACCTCAACTCCCGCATACGCCAGCTTGAGATAGAGAAGGAGGCCATCAAGCGCGAAGGCGTCTCCCTCAAGATGGAGAAGATAGAGAGCGAGCTGGCTGAGCTGAGCGCAAAGCGCGAAGAGCTTATGACGCGATGGAAGAACGAGAAAGGCATCGTGACGGAACTTAACAATCTGCGCCAGCAGATAGAGGACTACAAGCGCGACGCGGCAATTGCGGAGCGCGCCGGAGACTACGGCAAGGTAGCCGAGCTCCGCTACGGCAAACTTGCCGGGGCCCAGGCGCGCCTGCAGGAACTTACCGCAAAGCAGGCGGAGATCAAGGACCCTATCATCACGGAGGCCGTGACCCCGGAAGACATCGCGGAGGTTGTAGCCCGCTGGACAGGCATCCCCGTAAGCCGTATGCTGGAGAGCGAGAAGGAGAAACTCCTCCGTATGGAGAGCGCGCTGCACAAGAGGGTAGTAGGCCAGGACAAGGCCATCGCGGCAGTGTCCAACGCCGTGCGCCGCTCCCGTGCTGGCCTTTCCAACGAGAAGAGGCCTATAGGATCTTTCCTGTTCCTGGGTTCAACGGGTGTGGGAAAGACAGAACTGGCAAAGGCCCTGGCGGAGTTCCTGTTCAATGACGAGAACCTCATAACCAGGATAGATATGAGCGAATACCAGGAAAGGCATACCGTAAGCAGGCTTGTTGGAGCGCCTCCGGGATACGTGGGATACGACGAGGGCGGCCAGCTGACCGAGGCCGTAAGGCGCAAGCCTTACTCCGTAGTCCTGCTGGACGAGATTGAGAAAGCCCATCCGGACGTGTTCAACGTGCTGCTCCAGGTACTGGACGACGGCCGTCTTACGGACAACAAGGGCCGCACGGTAGATTTCAAGAACACCATCCTCATTATGACTTCCAACCTCAAGGAAGAGGAGCTGAAGGCTGCGATGAGGCCGGAATTCCTGAACAGGATTGACGAGATTGTGGTATTCGACCAGCTCACCAAGGACGACATCAGGGAGATTGTACACATCCAGATGGACCTGCTGCAGAAGAAACTGGAGGACGACAACGTCCAGCTCAGCTACACTCCAGCCTTCGAAGACTATATGGTAGAGGAAGGCTACAGCCCTGAGTACGGCGCCCGCCCTGTCAAGCGTCTCATCCAGCGCGAGCTGGTTAACAAGCTTGCCAGCGAGATCCTTCAGGGAAGCATCCGCAAGGATTCCAAGATAACCGCCGATGCCAAAGACGGCAAGGTTATCCTGTCAAATGGATAATTGCAGGACTTTGCTTATATTTGTTATTCAGTAGCAGATATAGGCCAATGAGCATTGCAAACTTCTATACATTCTTGACAATCATGGCCATATGCGCCGTGATTGTCTTTTTTTGTCTCTACTTTGTAGATGCCGGCTACGGCAAGTTCTACAACAGCAAATGGGGCCCTTCCGTAAACAACCGCCTTGGCTGGGTGCTGATGGAGGCCCCTGTCTTTGTCGCAATGCTCATCCTGTGGCTGTGCTCCAACCGCAGGGGGGATGCCACGCGCCTGGTCTTCCTGCTGCTCTTTGAGCTGCATTACTTCCAGCGCTCCTTCATCTTCCCCCTGCTCATCCGCGGTGAAAGCCGTATGCCCGTATCCATAATCCTTATGGGCGTGCTCTTCAACACCCTCAACGCTTTTATGCAGGGCGGCTGGCTGTTCTACGTCTCCCCTGCCGATATGTACCCTCCGGAGTGGCTCCACAGTTTCCCGTTCTTCGCGGGAACCCTGCTGTTCTTTGCCGGAATGTTCATTAACATCCAGTCCGATTCCATCATCCGCAACCTGCGCCAGCCCGGAGACACGGCCCATTACCTGCCAACCGCCGGGATGTTCCGCTACGTAAGCTCCGCCAACTACTTTGGCGAAGTTCTGGAATGGACCGGATTCGCCATACTCACCTGGTCCTGGGCGGGCGCGGTCTTCGCCCTCTGGACCTTCGCCAACCTGGGCCCCCGCGCCGCACGCATCCACAAGCGCTACCAGCAGGAGTTCCCCACCCAGTTCGATGCCAAGAAAGTTAAACGAATCATACCCCTCTTATACTGATGCCTGAATCAAAGATATTCACCGAAGCCCACATAGGGCCCGTCACCCTCAAGAACCGCGTCATCCGTTCCGCGGCGTTCGAGAATATGGCCTACGGCAACCGCCCTTCCAAAGACCTGTTCGACTATCATACGGCCGTGGCGCGCGGCGGAGTGGGAATGACCACCGTGGCCTATGCCGCCGTATGCCAGTCCGGACTGTCCTTTGACGGCCAGCTGTGGATGCGCGAGGAGATTGTCCCAGAACTCAAGGAACTAACGGACGCCATCCACTCCTACGGCGCAAAGGCATCCATCCAGCTGGGGCACTGCGGCAATATGACGCACAGGGCCACCTGCGGATGTATGCCCGTGGGCGCCTCCGGAGGATTCAACCTGTACTCCCCCACCTTCGTGCGCTCCCTGCGCAAAGAAGAGATACTGCAGATAGTGGCGGACTTTGGCAATGCGGTGAACCTGGCGCGCAAGGCCGGCTTTGACTGCGTGGAAGTCCACGCCGGCCACGGCTACCTGATCAGCCAGTTCCTGTCGCCATATACCAACAGGCGCAAGGACGAGTTCGGCGGCAGCCTGGAGAACCGAATGCGCTTTATGCGGATGGTGATCAAGGAAGTGATGAAGGCCGCCGGGGACGATATGGGCGTGGTGGTAAAGGTGAATATGCACGACGGCTTCCGCCGCGGAATGCAGACTGAAGAGTGCCTGGAGGTGGCAAAGGAGCTGGAGCGGCTGGGCGTCCACGCGCTGGTGCTCACCGCAGGCTTCGTGAGCAAGGCGCCAATGGAGGTAATGCGCGGCGCAATGCCGCTCAAGACCCTGCGCCACTATATGGATTTCAAGAAGTTCTGGTGGCTAAAGGCGGGGCTGGCGCTGGCGGGACGCATCGTCATACCAACAGTGCCGTTCAAGGAGGGATACTTCCTGGACGAGGCCAAATTGTTCCGCGCCAACCTGTCGCTGCCGCTCATCTACGTGGGAGGCCTCATTTCCAAGGAGAAGATGGAGGAGGTTCTGGACGCAGGCTTCGAAGGCCTGCAGATGGCCCGCGCCCTTGTCCACGACACGGATTTCGTGAACAAGCTCAAGAGCGGAGAAGTCACCTGCAGCGAGTGCAAGCACTCCAATTACTGCATAGGGCGTATGTATACGCTGGAAATGAAGTGCCATTGCAATGTGGACAACCTTCCACGCAGGCTTGAGAGGGAAATTGCAAAAGCAGAAAAGGAATTATGACGGCTCTGATCACCGGAGGAAGTTCCGGGATGGGACTTGAATACGCGCGGCAGCTTGCCGCCAGGGGTTGCGAACTAGTAATTGTGAGCAACCGCCAGGAGGAGTTGCAAGCCGCGGCGGAAAAGGTTCGCGCGGATTACGGCGTGAGCGTGGTGCCCTGTTTCCTGGACCTTAGCGATTGGGATGCAGCGGACCGGCTGTATGATTTCTGTGCCCAGAAAGGCCTTAAGGTGGACATCCTGGTGCTGAACGCCGGGTTCTTTTTCTTCAAGGAACTGCAGGCGGAGGACTGCGGCCTGGCCAGCTCAATGATAGGGCTCCACGTGAACACCACCACCCGTATGTGCCTGCTGTTCGGCAACGATATGAAGAAGGCCGGCAAAGGCAACATAATAATAATGTCATCTATGGCCGCGGATATTCCGGCCCCGGGCATAACGATATATTCAGCCACAAAGTCCTTCCTCAAGAGCTTCGGCAAATCCCTATATTACGAGATGAAGCCATACGGCGTATGCGTAACCACCGTCCTGCCCGCCGCCATAGCAACCCCTTTGTACCGGCTGAGCGATAAATTGATGGACCTTGGGGTGAAGACAAAAGTTATCCGCACACCGCAGTCTCTGGTCCGCAGGGCACTCAAAGGAATGGACAGGGGCCGCAAAAGGGTTAAACCCGGCCTTATGAACGTCCTTCTGCCAGGACTGATAGCCATCCTGCCGGACGGCCTGATAAACGTACTCTGGAGAAAATGGAAGAGATAATCCCCGGCAGCATTATAGTGACCGGAGCAAGCGGAAGTATGGGCAAGGCAGCCGTGGAAGCGCTGGCCCGTAAGGGCCGCAGCGTGACAATGGCCTGCCGAAACCTGGAAAAAGGAGAAGCCGCGCGCCGCGATGTCCTGGCCAAGGTGCCTGGCGCAGCCATCAGGCTGCTGCCCCTTGACCTTGGCTCGCTTCGGTCCGTGCGCGCTTTCGCTGCCGCAGTTGCTGACAGCGCCCCTGCGGGGCTGCTGAACAACGCCGGCACAATGCCGCCCCGCTTCTCGCTCACGGAAGACGGTCTGGAGCAGACCGTCGCCGTGAACTACGCGGGGCCCTACCTGCTCACCCGCCTCCTGCTTGACAGCTTCGCCCCCGGCGCAAGCATAGTCAACGTAATCTCCCTCACCGCCAAATACGCCCGCATAGACCGTGGCCTGTTTGAGAAAGGCCCTGAGGATTTTCACCAGCTGCGCACCTACGCCGCCTCCAAACTGGCCTTGATGCTGTTCAGCATAGAACTGGCAAAACGCACTTCCCTGCGCGTGAATATGTCCGACCCTGGAATAGTGAATTCCAATATGATAGACCTTGGCCGCTGGTTCGACCCCCTGGCTGATGCCCTGTTCAAGCCGCTCTGCAAGCGGCCGGAACAAGGCATCGCCCCCGCAATATCCGCCCTGGAGAGCCCCCAGACAATGAAACTGTTCAAAAGGAACAAGTGCCTGGACGTCCCCGCGCGCTTCCTGGACAATCCTTTGGCGGGGTATTTGTGGGAAGAGACCGCCCGTAGGACAGGTTTATAATAATTTACTATCTTTGCACATTACACAATAATTGAATTATGAAAAGATTCTTCTATATCATTCTTGCGATGGCTTTAGCCTTCTCCTCTTGTGAGAAGCAGCCCGTAAACCAGGATCCCGGCAACGGCAACAATACTACCCCAAGTGGTCCCTCCACCCCCCAGGAGCCGGAGAAAAACTGGACATACTATTATGTCAACAACTTCGCCTATGACCTGATGGACACATACTATCTCTGGAAGAAAGAGATCAAGGCCCAGTTGATGGCCTGGACAGATCAGGAAGAACCCATCAAGAAGGTGGCGTCAATCAGATACAAAGACGATTCAGGTAACGACATAGACAAATGGACCCAGGTAACGGACGATTATAAGTCATTTATGGGAGACGTGACCGGTGTAACCACCACCTATGGCTACGATTTCTATGATTTCGCACAAGACAAGGAGAACACAAACAGGGTTCTTGCCACCGTACGTTATGTCTATCCCAACAGTCCTGCTTCAGAGGCCGGCCTCAAGCGCGGAGATGTCATTGTCCAAGTCAACGGAAAGGATATTCCTATTATATGGCAGGGAACCTCAGGCTCCCTTGACGTAGATTTCATCTATGACCAGATGGTGTACAGCAGCAATTGCACCCTGACACTCAAGGACGGCAGCAAAGTCTCTATGACCGCAAGGGAAATGGTTGAGAATCCTGTAATAATGTACAGGGTTCTGGACAATGGAGAGAAGAAGATAGGCTACCTTCACTACACCTCCTTCACCGCAGAATCCTGCGCTTCACTAATAGAGGCCTGCCGGTATTTCAAGTCAGAGGGCATAAAGGAACTTGTCCTTGACCTCAGGTACAACGGCGGCGGTGCCGTGGTTGCAGAGGAGGTGCTCATCTCAATGCTTGCACCAAGAGCCAATGTAGAGGCTGAAGACATCTTTGAGACAGAGGTTTATAATACCGATTATGCCGCTCAGATGATCAAAATGTACGGTCCTGAAGCAAATATCAGCAGGTTCTCTTTCCAGCACGACTTCAGGTTCGACGGCAAGGACTACCATTTCAATACTGAAGATGCAAACATCGGCCTGGAGAAGATTTACTGTATTGTAACCGGAGACAGCGCTTCCGCTTCAGAAGCCCTCATCTGCTGCCTCAAGCCCTTTATGCCTGTTGTATTGGTAGGAAAACAGACCTACGGCAAATACTGCGGAGGCTATATCATTGGTTCAGACGATTACTTCCAGGACATCATTGATTATTATACAGAGAATCACACCAATGACAGTGCAGAGGCCATTGAATTTGGAAAGAACGGACTCAAGTATGCCAAAAACTGGGGTCTTTACGTAATGTTCTCCCGCTATGCGGACAAGGACGGCGTCACCCTTTGTATGCCTAATGGAATCAAGCCTGACTACTCCGCAATGGACAACCCTCAGGACGGCTTCCAGCTTGGCGACCCCAACGAGACAATGCTCAAGATTGTTCTCAAGCGCGCAGGATTCACCGTTGCCGAGTCTTCAGGTACTCAGCAGCAGGCTCCGGCAAGGTATGATACCGGTGTAGAGATCAAGTTCCAGCGTCGTGAAAAACCTGGTATGGTAAGGGAACTTACTTCACTTCCAGGACATCGCCGTGATCCGCAGATACCACTGCTTTCCAATGATCGGTATACCCGGGCTGAGTAAGTCCCGCAGGAATACCCTCTGAATACTGTGAATGCCTGAAACTCCCGTCGGAGTTTTGGGCTTTTACATTTCCGTCTATGAACTTGACCAGCAGAGTCTCCTCCAGGTCTACCCAGTCCTGGAACTGCTGCTGGGCGGTTGCTATGCTGTATTCAGTGATTATCCTGTTAGCCGATGCCTTGTCTCCCTTGTTCAGGTAGTCCAGGGCAACCAGGTCGTTCTTCTGGACTTCCCCGAACATCTGGGCGTTCTCAAATGCGTCTATCCTCTCGCGCACGTATGCGGCCATATGGTTGTACATTTTGTAGCAGGCGTTGGCCACGCGGTTGCAGATCCAGAATGCGGAGGTAGGAGAGTAATGGAGCATATCTCCATTGCCAACGCGGAAGCACTCCGGAATGTCGGAAGAAGCGGTATAAATAGGTGTCACATAGGAAGTTGCGGCATCGTCACAGCCAAACCAGATGATTCCGCCAATCTCGTCGGGGAGATATCCGCGGGCCTGGCCCACGAACCAGAATCCAGTCTGCTGGGTGGCAATTGCCCTCTCGTTCACATAGGTCTTGCCGCCGGACTCGAACTCCATTGGCCTCCAGCGGTAAGGCAGGGCGTTTCCGCCTGCGCCAATGTCAGTGGTCATATCCATAGGAGTGCCCTCATAGTGGTCGCGCATCACATCGGCCACGTCCTTGACGGTAATCTTGCGGGAAGGCTTCACAAAGAGGGGCATCTCGCCCTTGAGGTCATATCCCATCGCATAGTTGAGCCACTCGCTTGCGGGGCGGGAAACCTCCTTGCCGGACTCGTCCATATAGGTGAAGACGCCGTCGCACAGGATGTTGAAGGCGGACCAGGCGCGGGCGTCGCAGCCGCGCACGGTGCCAAAGTCAAGCGGGCAGTAAGCGTCGCGGAATGAGAATTCCTCATCCTTGCCGCTGAAATACCCCTTCTTGCGGGCGAAGGTGATCACGTCCGGGGCGTAGAGGCAGTTCTCCGGATCGTTCAGGGGGAACCTTGTGATTCGGGACTGGTTTGCGTGGGCGCAGATGTATCCGTCAGGGACGCGCCTTGCCACCCAGACAATGCCCTTCTCCTCCGGGCCCTTGCCAATCAGGTCCATTACCCAGGCCTCCGTGCCGTCGGCAATGGAGAAACTCTCCCCTTCTGAAGGATAGCCAAACTCGTTTGCAAGGCTGACAATGATGTCAATTGCCTGGCGCGCGGTCCTTGCCCTCTGGAGGGTTACGTAGATAAGGGAACCGTAGTCCATAACTCCCGCAGGATCAGCGAGTTCCTCGCGTCCGCCATAGGTGGTTTCGCCAATCACAAGCTGGTGCTCGTTCATATTGCCCACGGTCTGATATGTATGCGCTATTTGCGGAATGCTTCCCAGCGGCTTGTATGTGTCCCACTCGCGTATGAACAGCGGGGTGCCCGCAGGCCAGTCGGCCGCCCTGTGATAATACAGTTCGCCAAAGAGCAGATGGGAATCCGCCGCATAGGATACCATACAGGATCCGTCGGCGCTGGCGCCCTTGGAGATGATTATGTTGGTGCAGGCATCGGACTTTGGTGTAAAGATTGCTGTAAGCATTATAGCAAACACACAGATTGCAGTTTTCCTTATCATTTTCGTTTTATCGTTTAAATGTTTAATTTTGTGTCCTGTTTCCGGACAAAGATAATTTTTTCCAGAATATGAAACTGAAATTGACCCTTATTTTGTTCCTTTGCGCATTGCTCGGCCCCTGCTGCCTCAAGGCAGGTGCCCAGGCTACCACACCTGAAGAGCAACTTAAAGAAATACAGAAGGGCATTGACGAGTCCGTAGAAAAGATGGCAGACAACTACAAGCTTGAAGACTGGCAGATCTTCTACGTAGATTCCATAATGACCCACGACTTCCTTGCAATGAACGAAGAGCTTCAGCAGCTTCAGAAAACAAAGGCCACCAACACGGAACTCTACCAGCAGATCCAGGACAAGTGGATGGACCAGATGTACGAGGCCTTCCACAAGGTCCTTGACGAAAAGCAATGGGCCCGCTACCTTAAGAACGGTGGGGAAAGGGAAAAGAAGAACCGGGAAAAGAGAGCGGCAAAAAGAGAAAAAAGTCAACAATAAATCAAGATGACAAGAGAAGAAATAGACCGCCTGCGCGCGCAGATCATAGAGCTTAAGTGCAAGACGGCCAAGGAAGTAGAAGAAGCGCGTATACGCTTCTTGGGCAAAAAGGGAGAGCTCACCCGCCTGTTCGATGAGTTCAGGCTTGTGGACAAAGAGCAGAAAAAGGAATTCGGAAAGGTTCTCAACGAACTCAAGCAGGCTGCAACCGCCAAGATTGAGCAGCTCAAGGAGATGGCCCAGGACGCAGCCGCGTCCCTGGCACCCAAGCAGGACCTTACAATGCCGGGAGACCCTTACGAACTGGGTTCCCGCCATCCGGTTTCAATAGTAAGGCAGGAGATTGTGGACATCTTCCGCAAATTTGGCTACGATGTGGCCGAAGGTCCGGAGATTGAGGACGACTATCATGTCTTCGAGGCCCTCAACTTCCCGCCCAACCACCCTGCCCGCGAAATGCAGGATACCTTCTTCGTGAGCACCGGTCACCTGAATCCGCTTCTTCTGAGAACCCATACCTCCTCCGTGCAGGTGCGCACGATGGAAAAGCAGTCCCTGCCCATCCGTGTGGTTTGCCCGGGCCGCGTCTTCCGCAACGAGGCCATCAGCGCCCGCGCCCACTGCATCTTCCACCAGGTGGAGGGTCTTTATATTGACAAGGATGTCACCTTCGCAGACCTCAAGCAGGCCATCCTGCTGTTTGCCCGCGAAATGTTCGGCCCGGACACCCAGATCCGTATGCGCCCTTCCTACTTCCCCTTCACGGAGCCTTCGGCCGAAGTGGACGTAAGCTGCAACATCTGCCACGGAAAGGGCTGCAACATCTGCAAAGGCACCGGCTGGCTGGAGATTATGGGCTGCGGCATGGTGGACCCCAACGTGCTCAAAGCCAGCGGCATAGATCCCAATGAATACAGCGGCTTCGCCTTCGGTATGGGTGTAGAGCGCATTGCCATGCTCAAGTGGCAGGTGAACGACCTCCGCCACTACTTTGAGAACGACATGCGCTTCCTGGGAGAGTTTGCCACCGCCACGGAAGTATAATCTTCCGGCCTCACGGTAATGCTGCACTAACCATCGGCGGTGTATCCGCCGGGGTTTTCAAAA
>JAEEGK010017710.1_pt1 | contig 15492 bp, 9 predicted proteins | sample 8958771 | NCBI WGS metagenome assembly JAEEGK01 (sample SAMN16246547, study PRJNA631951) | gut metagenome | biome: gut microbiome; feature: rumen; material: SC-attached | host: Bos | place: Iran: Karaj | collected 2018-10
TATAATTAAAAATATTTCCTTCTTCTTTTTTTTCTTCTAATTTATTAGTTTCTTTATTTTCATTAGTATAATTAAAAATAATTCCTTCTTCTTTTTTTTCTTCTAATTCATTATTTTCTTTATTTTCATTATTATTATCAAAAATATTTCCTTCTTCTTTTTTTTCTTCTAATTCATTATTTTCTTTATTATTATCAAAAATATTTCCTTCTTCTTTAAAAGTATATAGTTTATTTCCTTTATCAAACCTGTCAATAATATCATTATAAAAATTATCTTTATGTTCATCTTCATTTTCATTATTTTCTTTTTGATTATTTTCAATTGTATATTGTGGAAAATTGGTCATAGGTTCATTATTATTATCTACAATTATATTTAAACTCCCATTCATACATTTAATTTTATTTGTTAATGAAGGTTTTTCAATTATTGGACCTTTTGATTTTTTAATTTCACTTTTTTTCAAGTCTAATTCATTTTTTTCTTTTAAATTAACTTGATTACACATTCCTCCCATTTTATTATTATTTTTATTCATATTTTATTATTGAAATTATAATTTAAAATTAAAATATATTTAACCAATTAAAAATTTTTTTTAAATAAATTTTATTCTTTAATAAAAATTATTCAATATAAAATCCTCATATTTTATTTTTTTTCTTCATTTTTACCATCAATTTTCTTTTTTTCAATTCTATGAAAAGTAATTTCATGTCTTTTAAAATATTTTCTATTTTCAATATCAACAAGAACAAGACTAATCATATAATTAACACTTAATCTATTATTAGCATTTTCAATAGTAGGTGTAAAATCATAAGGTCTAAGATAAAATCTAATAGGAATAATTTCATTTTTAATAGGACCACCATCCATAATTTCATAAGCAATAATAACTTGATTAATAGGTTCAACTCCTTGTACATTATAAGTTTCTTTTTTCATAATTTGAACTTCCATTGATGTTAATCTAATTGAAACTTTTTTAAAAGTTACTCTTCCTACTAAAACTCCTTTAATATCATATTTTCTTGCATCTATTTCTAAAACTAATTGAAGCCAATCTTCAATTCCAACTTCTAATTTAATTGGTAAATTATCTTCTCCTAAAATTGTTTCTGGTTCAAAACTATATACTGCAAATTCTTGATCATATGTTAATGAACGAAATGAAGTATCTATTGTAAGTCTTAATAAATATGTTATATTTCTTAATTTTCCACGATATGTTTCATATTGTTTTTGTACTGAAGCAAATTTAAATGTATATGTATTTGTTTCTTTTGATAAAATTTGCATTGATTCTAATTCTGATGTTAATGATATGAATTTTAATGAATCTGATGCATCAGTTATACTTTGAATTACTCCTAAAAGTTCAATTTTTATTCCTTTGTGTTCAAATGTTTTTCCTTGTGGGATTTTTACTAATACTCTACCTGATACATCTTCTTTATCATATAAAAGAGGAAGACGTGTAATTTGACCATTTATTTCATATATTTTTGCTCTTTTTCTACCTGGTACTTCATCTATTATTATATCTACTTCAGGTTTTGTAAATAAACCAGAAAACATTTTTGATAAAATATATTTTTTTTTTTTTGATTATTTAACTAATAATATTTTTATTTATAAATAATTAAATTAAAAAATAATATAAATAAAAATAAAAAATCTATTCATTTAAGAGATAATTCTTTAAATATTATTTATTTAAATATTTAAATATTTAATCAAAATAGGAAATTAGGAAATATAAAAAGATAATCTTACATCATTCCACCCATTCCCATATTTCCCATTCCCATATTCATATTAGGATTCATTCCCATATTCATATTATTCATTCCCATATTCATATTATTCATTCCCATATTCATATTAGGATTCATTCCCATACCTTGATTAGAATTCATTCCCATACCACCTTGATAAACCATAAGTGAATTACTATTCATCATCATATCCATATTTAAACCTTGATTACTTTGTTCTTCTTTTTCTTTCTTTTCCTTCTCATCTTTAATATCTGCTTTCATTTGCATATGATCCATTCTCTTAGTTAAATCTCTTACAGTTTGAATCATAAATGGCATAACAAATTCCATCATATTATGTCTCCATGCTAATTCCATTGCAACATCAGGTTTTACAAATTCATAACATGTATATAAACATGCAGCAAAACATTCTTTATCTCCTACTTTAGCAAAGAATCTTAATAATTCATCTACTAATTCTGGTTTTTGACTTTCTAATGCTGAATCAATTGCATCTTTATAAAATTCTAATTTTTTTGATATTTCTATTGATTCATTATATTTTTTATTTGCTCTGTAAACTAATGCTGAAATTCTTCTAAATTCTAATAAAGGATGATTTTCAATTTTTTTAGCAAGAGGGATTTGATCAAATGATGAAAATTCTAATATTGAATTTTTAAGTGATTCTGGATCTTCTTCTTCAACATAAATTTCATTTAATGCTTCATTAACATCGAAATTATTATTTGATTGAACACTTTTTAAGAATGGAACTGCAAGATATAAAACACCTAATTTTCTTAATTCTGCAACTGTAGTAGATAAATCTACTTTTGGTGCAATAACTTTTAACATATCATTTAATAATTCAGGTTGTTCATTTACATAAAATCTTATTGATTCATTATATAAATTAGAATTAGTAACTTTTGATAATGTTTGACAAAATAAATCATGTTTCCAACATAAAGGTGAATGTTCCATCATTGTAGTTAAAGCATTATCAAATCCATTATAATGACTATAAAGGAATACAACTTCTTCCCATAAATAATTTTGTTCACATACTCTAATAACTTTTGGTACATTCATATTTTGATAATAATTTCTGCAATGATCCATTAATTTTTCTGGTAAATATTTAGCATATAAAATACCTAATTCAGTAATAATATGATTTCTTTCTCCTACTAAATTACTTTCAAAAAGTGAAATTAATTCACTATATGCACCATATTTTTCATATTCTTTAATTACTTCATCAACAATATCTGCTACTTGAATTACATTATTTCCTGCTTGAGCAGCTAATTTAAATTCACCTGCTTTAACACAAGCAAAACAAACTTCTTTCCAACATTTTTGAGTATTTGATTTTTTAGCTGCGATAAGTGCTTGAGTATAATTTTTTAAGTTAACATAACATGAAGCTAATCTTGCATTATTACCTAAATGTTCATAAATAATTTTTGCTGGTTCATAGAATTTTTCATCATATAATCTATCACCAATAATATTTAAATCATTAATATTACTTTGACCTAATAAAGTTTCTAATTCAGCTAATTTATTACATCTTGATAATGAATATACTAATTCGCAATCAATAAATTTATCTTTTTTAATAGCACGTGCCATAGTTAAGAATTTAATTAATTCTTCGAATTTTCCTTGTCTTTCTGCAGCATTAATAACATCAGCATACATTTCAGGATCATTTGCTTTAATAAAAGCATCAATTGCTTCATCAATTTGATCTTGATTTAAAAGTGCTCTACCTAATTTACCCCAAACTTCAGGTGTGTTAATTTTTTCTGCATAAATTGAAGCACGTTTTAAATCATTAATATATTTAATTAAAACATCAATTGCTAATGATGGTTCTTTAGTTTTTTGATCATAAATATAAAATGCTTCTTCATATAAACCATTTTCAATACATTTAATAGCAATATCACCACCATCATATTCATCTAATCTTGTTAAAAATGCTTTTACTTTAGTACCATCTGTTGTAATTGCAGTTAAAATAAGTAAATTTTGAAGTGATTTATTCTTTGAAAATTCATTATTATGTAAAACTAATTTTTCAAGTAAATCCATTAAATCAGCTTGTAAACCAGCTTCAATAAAAGCTTTAACAGTAACAGAAACTTCATCAGGATTTCTAGTATTAGGAAGAATAACTTGAATGACTTGATCAGTAACAGCTTTTTTATGTTCATTTTCATTTGTTAAAACTTTCTTCCATAATTCAGGATTTAAACTTTCAACAAGATATTGAGCTTGAGCTCTATACATAGCATTTTTATTAGTTAAAGCAATTAATTCATCATCACAAGTACCACCTGCTTTCTTATAAGCTAATAAAGCTAATTGAGGATCTCTATCTTCACAATATTGTCCAACTATTTTAGGATCATAATATTTATTATTCATTAAATAATCTTTTGCATTATTATTTGTTTCTACATAAATCATTGCAAGTGCATTATGTAATGCTGGTGTTGGATTTCCTTCATCTGCTCTATCTTCTAAGAATTTTTGAATAAGTTTTAATTTATGTCTTTTTAATACTTCATCTACTAAAGGTTCTATTGGACATGAACCACGTACTGTATTTAATATTTGTTTTATATAATTTTCATCACATTCTTCATCTAATAATGTTCCTATAATACGAGGACATGATTGTGGTCTTAATGTAAAAACATAATTTTCTAAGAATCTTGTTAATTTATTTTTATATAAGTATTTTGTTAATTGTTCAATATAATCATGTTTATCACATAAAATAATTAATGGTCTTGGATCTACTAATTTTTTCTCTAAGAAAAATTCCAAAACTTTTTGTGGATCATATGTATCAAAGTCTTTTACAATTCTACATACTTCTTGGAAATTATTTGTAATGACTCCAGCACAAATATATTTATACATTATTTCAGGATCATTAACTTGAGAAATAATTCTATTTAAAAACATATATAAACCATTATAATTACCATATGATTCGAATAATTTTACAAGTTCACTTAATGGAATTCTTTGTGAATATCTTACAGCAGCTTCAATAACAACATTTAAATTTTGAATTGGATTTAAATGTAATAATTCATGTAAGCAAATTAAACAATTTTCTGGTGTTAATCTTCCTAAATAATTGACTAAATATTCTGGATTAATCATATTTGCTCTAGCAATAATTCTTTTAATATCATTAATATCTGTATAATTTTCAAGACAAACTTGATATAATCCCATTTTTTCACAAATTTCAGCAATTTTTTTCTTATCATAATGAGTAAAAACATTAGATTCAAGAATCATTGATGCTGCTTTAGTATTTTCATATAAATTTAATTCTAAAATTTTAGTTTGTAAATAAGCATCTTCTGGTAAATTACCTTTTAAATATTCAACCATAAATGAAGTTAATTCTTGTATTTTTTGTCTACTTTGGAAAATTTCAACAATTTGATTAACATCAATTAATTTAGTTCCAGTATTTCTATTACAAATTAATTTACATAAATTAGCAGCAGCTTGTGGATTAGTATTAACAATATTTTTAAGTAAAGATACCCAATCAGGAGAATAATTATTTTGATTACAATAAGGTAAAATTTTATCAACTTGACCAGCAGCAGCAAAAGCTTCAATAATTTTTTCATGAGCAGAAGCACTTCCACTAGCCATTAAAATTTTAAGTGATAATTGTTGATCAACTCCTTTAACAAGTTCACTTAATTCTTCAGAACAAGTAAATTTATTTTCATTAAACCATTTATTAAGTAAATCAGTTCTATTTTGTGCAACTAAAGGTCTACTCATTTCAACAGATTCAATTTTATTTAATTTTCCATTTTCCATCATAGTTTGGAAATAAATTAAAATAGGTTGTGGATTTCCTTGTAAACTTTTAAAAGTATTAATAGTATTAATATTTCTTAAAGTATCTCCTGGAGTTTCTCTTGCAATTTTAGCAGCTTCTACATAATTACCTTGTTGCATATAAGTTTGAAAAGCTTGCATAAAAATATTTTCAGCACCAGGTAAACCATATCTTCCAGCCATTTTAGTAACTAATTCCATAATACCATTAACACCTTTACAGAAATTCATAACAAAAGGTATGAAATTATTTCTATCAATATCAACACCTAATACTTTACCTGATTTATTAATATATAACATTCCTCCAGTATTAGTATTTTTAGCACTAAATAAAAGTGAATCTTCTGATATTTTACATCTGAAAATTAAAACTCCTTTTGATACTTCATAAACATATAAATTACCAGAATTTGTAGCAAGGAATAAAACACCATAATTTTCTACAAAATCCATTAAAACAGGAAAATCATTATCAGCAGTCATTGCAACATCAGCAGAAACTTTAACTCTTTTAACAGGAGAAATATCAGTAACTATAATTTTATATTGATTCATATTAGCTTTCTTATCAACAAAACTTAATAAATTACTTGGAGTTTCATCAATACATTTTACATTACCAAAACAAGGACAAAAACCTTCAATAGGTTGAGAAGCATTTTGTTGTGTATTAAATAATTGAATATAACCAACAACCATATTTTGTCCTTGTGCATTTTTCATAGCAGAAATACCAGCAAGAGTAAACCATTGTAAATTATCAGCAGCTTTTAATCTCATAACAAAAACATTTGAATTAGCTAAATTACCTTGTCTATCAAAAATTTTTTTAGCAGGTGAATTCATATCATCAATACTTAATAAAAATACAGAAGTTGGTGAAACTAAACCAATAATAGAATTATTAATCCAAGTCCAGAAAGTAACATCAAAATTTACAGTTAAATCTTTTAATTTTGATTTTGAATCTAAATCATAAACTTGAATCATTAATGCATTATTATTCTTAGCTCGAACTGCCATTACATTTCTTGTTGGATGCATCATTACACCTTCTGCTGTTATTTTTCTTTTTGAAAATTCAAAATTTTTTCCTACGTCACATACTATTACATTTGCATTTCCTTGTTGGTCTACTTCTTTGGCACATATAAATTTGTCTGATTCAAATGCTAATACTCCATGTTTTATTAAGGAAGAATCAAAACCATGCTGTTGAAGCATTGTTATTTCTTTCATTTGAACTGGGAGTTGTTGTTGAGACATTTTTACTTTTTTTTTAGAATGATTTATTTTTTTGAATGGATATTTATATTATTTTTTATTTTTTTTTTTTAAATATTAAATTATTTTTTATTAGTTTTTGAATAGGTTATTTTTATAGATTTGAAATTTATATTATTTATTTAATTTATTTTTTAATTTTTAAAAATAAATATATTTAATATAAAACCTACTATTTAAAAAAGAAAAAATTCTTGTTGTCATAAAAATAAAAAAAAGAATTTATATATATTATATCAAATTAAAAAAATTTAACCCAAAATAATAAAAAACTACTTTTTTTTATTTTTTTCTAATTCTTTCTTTTTATTTAACTCTTCACTTAACTCTTCCCATTTTCTCAAATTAATTTTCATATTATCAGTATAATAACTCATTTCAGGAAGAAAATTAACTAAAATATCAAAAGAAGGAATAATAATACCTTTAATAAATCCAACTTGATTTCTCCCAATATCAATATTATTTCTATCATAAAGAAAATTAACACTAAATCCTTTTTCTTTTTCTTCATCACCTTGTCTCCAAAATTCTTGAGTTAATAAATAACTCCATTTATATGTTATTTTAAATAATTTTGTACTATGACTAATATCACCAATATGAATTAAATAATTTAAAACCTCTTGTTGTTCATTAAATAAATTATTTCCTGCATCACTTATAATTTTATCTGAATTAATTCCATTTTTAATATTTTTATTTTCAATTCTACTTTTCATTAATGCAATAATTCTACTATGATAAAACATATCTGTTGAAAATATTAAATCAATAATTCTTTTTCTAATATATGAAAAATCATTTTTTGAAATATTTCTAAAAATATTTAATTTATCATTTTTTAATAATTTAAATGTAAGAGTAATATGATAATTTTCAAGAATACTTTTATCATTATATGTTATTGCTAAATCAGTATACATTTTCATTTGATATTCATTATTATATCCTTTATGACCAACATCATGACATACTCCTGCAACTAATAAACTAATAATGTCTAATTTATTTAAAAATAAATAATCAATTGCATTTGATTTTGATATATAAATAAATAATGTTTGTAACATATCAATTGCATGTTTTTCTGTATGATAAATTGCTATTTTTGTATAATGTTCTTGTAATGCTTTTAAAAAATTAAATAATGTCATTGGATCTGAATAATAAATTATATCATATTTTTGTAATAAAATTTGTGATGCTAATGTAAAAGGATTTATATTTTTGTTTTTTTCATAAAAATCAAATACATTAAATTCAAATGAAAATAAATCATTTTCTATATATTCCATTTCATATTCATTTATATTTTTTAATATTGGTATTGATGATGAAAAAGATACTAATTTTTTAGGTGATTTTGAACTTAAATTTTTACTTGATTTTTTTTTTGTAGTTTTCAAAGATTTTTTCTTTTCTATATCAGTATTTCTTATTAATTTATTTTTATATATTTCATTATTATTATTAATATATGATTTTCTCCTTTCAATTTCTAATTTTATATTTAAATTATTATTTTTTTCAATTTTATTTATATAAGATCTTCTTCTTTCAATTTTATTTTCTAAATTTACATTTTGTATTATATTTATATTATTAAAATCTTTATTTTCTTCATTGTTATTATTATTTAGATTATTATTTATATTACTATTTGAATTATTATTATTTTCGGTATTTTCATCATCATTAAACTGAAAAATTTGATCACTATCTTCTTCACTGCTTTTATTATCTGAAAAAGAACTATTACTTGATATAGAATATACTTTTTTTTTATATTGAGATAAAATATGAGAAATATTATTTCTTACATTATCAGAAGAATGATAATCAACTGTTTGACTTCTTCTATTAATATTTGGATTAAAAATATCTTTTTGAGAATACATATTTAAAAATCCTAAAACTAATTTTAAATCATTTGTGCTTTCTTTTTCAAAATTAGTTTTATTTAATACTTCATATGAATATAATTTTTGACTTATTATTATTTTAAGTACCCAATTTACTTCTTCAGATAAAGGATTATTTTCTCCTAAAAAATTTATAACTTTTTTTAATATTTTTATCGCTTTTTCAAAAGGTGTTACTAATACTTTTTCAATTTCTATATCTTCATTTGATTTTAATTGAAACATAATTTTAAAATATTTTTTTAATTTATTATATTAGAAAATAACTTTCATATATTTTTTATTTAAATTACTATCCATATATATAAATATTCAATATAAAAAATACTTATTAGTTCAAAATATAAAATTTAAAAAAAATGAACAATGATGAAATTAATGATAATAAATTAAAACCAAGATCATTCTCTTCAAATCAAATTAAAAAAAATGATAATAAGTATAAAAAAATATTTAACTTTAACAATATATTAATTAATTTAGCATATCATTACCACTTTTATTAAAAGACTTCAGAAATATTAAAGCTACTTCAAAAAAAAGAAAAATAAAAACAGCGAATTCTGTTTCAGAAGAATATATTACCGAAGAGAATCAAAATTTAAAAAAATCTCTTTCAAAAATTCAAAATGATTTAGCAAGATCACAGAATAATATTGAGAATTTAAAATCTGAATTAATAAAAAAAAATCAAATTATAGATTCATTAGAAAATAAAAATAATGATGAAGATTTAAATATTGAAATATTAAATAATAGATATAATAAAATACAAAAAGATTTTGAAAAAAAACAAAATGAATTAAATGAATTAAAAAAAGCTCAAAAAATTCCAAAATATAATGAATTAATAATACAAAATAAATTATTAAATGATCAATGTAATAAACTAAATTATTTATATTTAAATACTCAAGAAAAATTAATGCAATATGAAGGAGGAATAAAAGAATTAGTAAGGTTAAAAGAAAATGTTTCAAAACAAGATTTTATGATATTAAATTTTCAAGAAAATTATACTAAAGCACAAAAAGAAATTTATAGTAAAAATAAAGAAATTCAAAAATTAATAAAAAATATACATGAAAAACAAGAAATTATTGATGTTATAAAGAAAAAATTAGAAAATCAATATCAACTTAATGAAAGATTATTAAAAGAAACAGAAAATATAAATAATACAAAACAATATATAGAAATGAAAAAAGATTTAGAAACTAAATTATCATATGCAAAAAATGATTCGATTTATTATAAAGATGAAGTAGAAAGAAAAAATGAAGAAATAAAAAAAATAAAAAAAAAATTAGATTTATATGAACCAAAACAAAATAATAAAGAAGTTTTAATGAGTCAAATTTATGAATTAAAGAACAAATTAAGTATTGAAAAAGAAAAGAATTTATCTTTAACTGAAAAAATAAAAAATTTAGAAAAAATAAAATATAATAATCCAAGATATGGAGAAGAAAAATATCATAAAGCAAACTTAAGTCAAAAATATATGAAATATCATATGTCAAAAAAATCAACAATTGATGAAGAAGATGAAGATTGTGATATTATGTCTGAATATTCTTTAAATGAATTTATTTATATATTAACAAAATGTTTTGAAGCAAGACAAATTGATTTAACTACAATAGAATCTAAAATTTTTATAAATGAAGTTTTTAATTTATTTAATTCAAAAGAAAATTATAGAAATTTTATCTTGAAAATTGCAAGTAATTTATGTATGCTATTAAATATGTAAAAAATAATTTTTTTATATAATTTTATAGAAGGAAATCAAAAGATCAATTAGATGTTTTATCATTTTTAAGAACTTTTGTATTAAATAATGTAGTAGAACAAAAATTATCAATTGAGCAATTTAAACAAAATTTTCTTAATTTATTTCAAGATATTATATTATATAATAGTACTCAAGAAGAAACATTTAATAAAAGATTAGTTAAATTCTTTAATAATAAAAAAAAAGGTTTATTTGAAGAATTTCAATTTTTTGACGAAAATAGCACTGGAATAATTTCTTTTGTTATTCTTAAAAAAATAATAAGTCATTTACAAATTAATATTAAAAATGATTTATTAGAATATTTAATTTATATGATGAAAAAATCTAATAATTCAATTGGATTAAAACAATTAGATTATTCTAATTTTTTAGAATTAATTAATAATAATAAATACACTAAAGAAGAATTAGAATCATATAAAGATGATGATGAGTCAATTATTGAAATAAAAAATGAAGATTATATTAAAATTGTAAATGATATTATACAAAAAATGAAAAATTACTTAAAAAGTAATAATCAAAATTTGGATTATTTTTTTAAAAGATTTGTTGTTGATAACAATTCAATTGATTTAGGAAAAGTTGTAGATGTACTTAAATCAGATTTTAAAATAGAATTAAATCAAATTGAAATATTTTGTTTATTTTCAAAATATAAAATTGAAAATGAAGAAAATAATAATATAAATGATGAAATTATTAATTATCAAAAGTTAAAAAGTGATATTGAAAATAAAAAAGATAATAATATAATATTTGAAATATCAAAACCAATAAATGAAATAATTGGAAAAGGAGAAAAAATAAACAATTCTTTTATTGAATTATTTACTGAAGGAATTAAAAAGAAAAATCAAAGTATTGAAAGAGCCTTTTTTACTTTTCATGGTAAAATGACTTTAAAGAAAATAAATGAAAATAATTATGAAAGATATCTTGATTTAGAAACATTTAAAATAATGTTAAAGGATTATGATATTAATATTAATAATAATATATTAAATAACTTTTTATTAAATACTGAAAATATTTTTGAAAATGGAAAAATAAATGTGGATAATTTTACAACATTATTTGACAATGAAATAAAAGAAAATACTCCAAATGATTATATTGATTTTGATGAGTAAGTTTATTTTATTAATTTTATTTAGAGGATATAATGAGTCTGAAAGTTTTCGAGAAATAGAAAAAGTAATTCAAGATTAAAAAAAATATTTAAATATATATATTTATTCAATATATCTTTTTTTATATTCAAACAAATAAAATAAATAAGTATTTTATTTCAATATATCAAAAATGTTTATAATCAAACTTTATATTAAAATATATATAATAATTTAAAAATAGTAAATTTTAAAAAGTTAAATTTTTCTAAAGAACATAACATAAGGTCTTAAATTATGAATAGTTTCATTTCCAACTGAAATTACTTTAGAATCATCTAAATAATACCAATTTTTTTTTTCTTTTTCTTTACAATAACAAATATAATGTCCTTCACTTGCTTGATTTCCTTTATGAATAATTAATCCAATTAATTCATATTTATAATTTTCATTTTGTAAAAAAGGAGAAAAATAACTTTTTTTAATATCTAAAATTTCATCAAAAATTAAAGGATCTCTAATTTTAATAATTTTAAATAGTTTTTTATCATAATAAAATCCTTTAACTCTTATAATAAGAATTTGAGGAATTTTTTCAATAAAAGTTTGTGTATATTTTTCACTGCCTTCTATTTTTTTTCTAGAAAAAAATATATCTAACATACCATTTAAAGTTTTTGATTCTACATTTAATCCTAAAATAAAAAAAGGCTCAATTTGACAATTTGAAACTGATTTTCCTTTTTCTGATATATCTTGTTTTATTATTCCTTGAAATACTTTTCCTAATTCTGAAGTTTCAAAATTTGATATTGAGTTTACTTGTTTCATTCTTTTTCCTCCTTTTTTAACTTCTTCCCATTCCCCTTCTTCATTATTATTATTTAATATCTCATTTTTATTATTAAATAAATCTTTATATTTAGATTCTATTTGAATCATTTCTAAATTTAAATTATCTAAAAGAAATACTAAAAATTCATGAGCATCATTTTGATTTCCTGATTGATCAAATCTATAAACTATTTCTTTTAAAAAATTTGATGCTATAGATGTATTTTTAACTAATAAATTATATTAATGAATATTATTATTTACTTTTATAACTACTTATTATTTCTTGTAATCTTGATAATATTGGGTAATCAAACATTAAATTATCTTCATTTTCTATTATTTTATACATTTTATTTAAAATTTCTAAAAATTCATTTATTGATGTCAATATTTGTATTACTACATTTGAATAACATGAATTACCAAAATTTTTTAATCCTTTAAAATTATTATTAATATTATTTTGAATATTATCAAAATTTGGTTTTGTCTTTTTTCCCTTTTTCTTTTTATCATTATCAATTTCATTAAATAAATCTTTTAAATTATTAGGTTTATTTTTTCCTTTTTTATCCATTTTAAAATTTAATAAATTTAAAAGCACATAATTTATAATAAAAAAAAATGGACTATTTTGAAAGTACACCTTATATTTTGAATCAAAAATTAGATTTTATAAAAAGAGAAAATAGGCCATCATTAGATGATTATTATCAAACATATGATAATTTAAATACAACTTTACCAGATATGAAATATCATTTTTCATATTTGAAAAAACAAGTCAAAGGATTAAATGATTCATTAAATACATCTTTTTTTGGAAATTTTTCAACAAATTCAACTTTAATGAATAATACTCAATATCAAAGTTTTTATACAATACCAAATAATAACTTTTCATATCAAGTAAGATATAATGAAAATAATAATATTCCTAATTTTCAAAACAATTATAATTATAATTCAACACAAATTAATTCTAATTATATTAATAATAATATGAATAATTATAATAATTTAAATAATCAAATTAATTCAAATAATAATTTTCAACAACCAGTCTTAAATAATATTTCATATCAAATGAAATCTACTTCAAATAATGAAAATAATAATTTTTCTCCTTCTTCAGTTGGTGGAATTATCAGTAATGATTTAGAAAAAGGAGTTCAAGAAAGAAATTTAATACTAGATAAATATGAAGAATTATTTAAAGAAGGTTATAATAAATTAACTAATTTAAAAAATGAAAATTCTGCTTTAAAACAAAATTTAAATAAATTAAAAAAAGATAATCCTAAATTGAATGAAGAAAATGAAGAAGAAGAGAATGAAAATGATAATGAAATAAATGAAATTCAAACAGTATTAAAAAATAAAAATGTTCAAAAAATTCCTCAAAATGATGTTAAAATTAATTGGGTTGAATTAAGAAATTTAAATGATGAAATAAATAATTTAAGAAAAGAAAATTTAAAAAATCAACAAAAATATGAAATTAAACTTAATGAATTAAAAAACAAAATTGATCAATTAGAAAATAGAATTGAAAGTCAAAATCAATAAAAAAATAAATTTTTATTAATCTTAATTATATATTAATTATTTTTATTTAAACAAATCCATTTTTTGTCGAGTAAAATAAGAATGAAAAAAAATTTAAATATATATTGAAACTTACATATTATTAAAATTATTAATTAGCATATTTAATAGCTCTTCTAATTCCTAAATAAATTCCAATAAAAAATGAAATAATTAAAGAAATTATATTCATTTTTTCACAGATTTTATAATTTTTAATATAAGGTTTAATAAATTGATCAATACTTTTATCCAAGCAATTTTCTTTTTCATATAAATCATCCATTATACCAGGATGAAAAGTAATTAATGAAAATATCATTGCACATATTATAAATTCAATAATTGAAACAACCATTAATAATGGTTTAACATAATTAGGTAAAGTTTCCTTACCATTATTAATTTTGATATAAGAAACAATAAATTTTTCTAAGTATAATAAAATTAAAATAACTTGAATAATTAATCCAAACATTAACCATTTTTTCCCATTTATAATATTTAAAATTAATAAATCATTTTCTTCTTTTATTATTTCAAATTTATTTTTAAAACTACAATTAGGATTACTTTTATTTAATCCATAATACATTTTACCATATAATGTAATAGTTTCATTTCCATTATAATCAGTATTATTATTATCTTTTATCAAAAGTGATAAATTCATTGTAAGAATTTTAAATGAATTAGGGTCAACTGCATTATTAGTACATGTATTATTTGTAAGATTAAATTTATTACATTTTGGGTCTAAATAAGGTTCATTTATACTGAATATATAAGAAGAAAAATAATAATGTTTACCATTTGAATTATTATACATATATTTATTTAAATCTTCACTAATGTTTGATTCAGAGAATTTAAATGAATTATTTAATGAATCAATGGTAATATTTGAATTTTCATTTGATAAAGATCTAAATATTGATAAATAATTATTATTTCCTCCTATTAATTTACTACAAATTATAGAACCATTAACTTTTGTTATATTAAATGTTGTATTGAAAGCCATTTTCTTTTTTTCTTCTGGAGAATTTAATTCAAAAAAATTAGAAACTTCTTCTGTTTTATTTTCTATAAAAATATCTTCAAATAAATTAAAACTATTATTTATACAATTTTTTATATCATTATTTAAATAAGAATAAAGCTTATTTTTATTATCCTTTTTACAATTTAGACAAAATATATCTGGATTAATTTGATTAGACCAATTTTCAAATAAATAGGAAAAATAAAAAGTATCAATTGAAAATTCAAAT
>JAEEGK010017711.1_pt1 | contig 15492 bp, 15 predicted proteins | sample 8958771 | NCBI WGS metagenome assembly JAEEGK01 (sample SAMN16246547, study PRJNA631951) | gut metagenome | biome: gut microbiome; feature: rumen; material: SC-attached | host: Bos | place: Iran: Karaj | collected 2018-10
TTTAAAGAAATTCCTATTCTATTAATTCCATTAACTTTCATTCTTTTTTTAATTAAATTTAATTCACTAACAATATTATTATTTAAAACATTATTAGAACTATTATTTCTTTTTTTGAAAAATAAATTATTATTTCTTGAAATAAAAGGTTTCATAAATAGGAGAATAGTAATTTCTTTTTTTTTAATGCAAAATAATTCTTTTAGAAGAAATCATTTTTGTATTTGAAAAAGTATTTTTATTATTTTTATTAGTTTCTATAGTAGAAGTATCATTTCTTTTTGGCTATTTTTTCATCAATTCTAATTTCAATTTTTTAAATTCAAATAAGTTATTATTTGAAGAATTTGCAATATCTAAGTAATCATTTCACATTTAAAATAATTATAATTTGAATTCATTTTTGTCAAATTAAATTTATATTTAATTAAAAAATAAAACAAGAAAAAAAAAATATTTAAAAATAATTATTTTCACCTAAAGCTAAATAAATGATTGACAATGAAAAACAAAATACTTAAACAAATATCAATAAAAAAGTTCAATTTATAACAATTTTTTTCAAACTTCTAATGCTTTTATCCCATTCATTTATACATCTCATAAGAATTAATTATAAAGTTTCATGATAATTATCGTTGTAAATATTAGTTTTAAAATATCCAGAACAAAGCTTTATCTTCACTAAATTTCATCTTATCAATTTTCTTTTAAATCCAATTAAAACAAAATGAGTTTTAGCTTTTCATTTTTATAACAAGCTTTCTCAGAAATATTCTATTATTAATATTATAAAAAACTATTTCAATTGATTTTTAAATTTCGATAAAAAACACGTTAATCCTTATAATTTATTATTAAAGAAATTTTTTTTAAAAAACAAAAAAAGATGAAAAAATCTTTCTTTTTTACTTATTTTCATATGTTTTACACAATTATTTTCTTTCAAGAATAATAAAAAATTCCTTTGTAAAATTACTTACAAAAAATAAAAAAATTAAAATTTTTAATTTATATTATACATATTTTTTTTAAAGAAATTTCATTAAAAAATGGGAAATGGAAATGTAAAAAAAATATTTAAAATATATAGTGTTGTAAATTATTAAATAAAGAAGAAGAAGACAAAAATGAAATGAAAACAGGGAAAAAAAAGAACACAAATAAATTAATAACAGATTCAGAAAATATAGATGATATAAAAAATCATGTTTTAAAAACTCCAAATTTAAATCTTAATAAAAATGAAAATATGAAAAATATATTAAATGAAGAAAAAAATGATATAGAAAGAATAAAAGAAGTAATGGATAAAAGTAAAATATTAAAAATAGAAATTATAAGTTCAAGTATTGAACCAAAAGGAAATTGTTTAATAATAAATCCTTTAGGTTTAACAACTAGTCAAAGAGAAGAAAAAGACGGAATCACTTTTTTTGGTTATGAAAAAAATAAAAACACAAATTCAATAGATTATATAATTGAACCAAAAGGAGATAAATGTGATGAAAGATTTTATGGAAAACATTTTCAAATAAACTTTAATTATTTAGATTTAAATTATTATATAAAAGATTTAGGTCATGGCTTTGGAACTTTTATTAAAATAATAAATTGGATAGAAATAAAGAATAATTATTTATTAAACATAGGAGAAAATTATATTGTGTTTACAATAGGTTTAGAAGATGAAATTTTATTAAGTGAAAATTATTCAAATAATAATAAAGAAAATTATGAAAAAATGTTAAATGTTAAAATTTTTTCAGGAGATATTAAACATGGAATTGTGTCTTTTTTTCCTGAAAAAAGTCCTATAACAATAGGAAGAAGTTCAGATTGTGAAATATTAATTGATGATAATATGTTATCTAGAGTTCATTGTACTATTGAGTTTAAAAATGATAAATGGTATATTATCGATGGAGTAATTAATGAAGATGGTAATATTAAAAATTCTACTAATGGAACTTGGATTTATGCTTTTGAAGATACTTTAATTAAAGATAAAATGACTTTTAAAGCTAATCATAATTTATTTATCTGCTCTTTAATTGATAAAGATGAAGCTTAATAATCTTAAGTTTTTTTTTGTTATTTTTTATATTTTATTTATAAATATATTCAAATTTAATATTTTATTTATTTAATTTTACTTCTAAGACTTTTTTATTTTTTTTAAAAGATATTAACGATATTATTATTTATGATAAATTAAAAGTTGTTTTGATTTTTTAAAATAATGTTTTAAAGTGTTTTTAAATTTTTATTGTTTTTATCATCTTTTGATAAATGTAATATTAGTATTCCTATTAAAATAATTAAAATAAAAATTCCAACAATAATTAAAATTAAATAAATTTTAATTTTTTTTCTTCTTTCATTTACATCAACATTTAAATCTAAATCAGGAAGTGAATTATTTAAATTATTTTCCTTAGAAAATTTATCTTGAATTTCAACTTTTTGAATAATATCACTTTGATTATCAATTTCATTTTTTGAATGAGAAAATTTATAATCATTACTTCCATCAGTGATTAATTCAGTTTTTTGTTTATTATCTTCAAAAAAATTTTCATTATCAAATCCTAAATTTATTGCATTATTTGCTTTTTTATTAATATACTTATCCTTATATTCATTAAATTTCAATTGTAAATTCTGAAATTCAAGTTTATAATTTTTTAATTTATTTCCAAATTGTTGTTGTAAATTTAATTTATTCATTTCTTCTTCCATTATTCTTATATTATCTTCTCCTTCATTCATTATTGAATTTGCAGTTAATAAAACATTTTCTATTTTATCTCTTGATAAAGTTGAAAAGCTTTTTATTAAATTATTAAAATTTACTATAAGAGAATTTAAATTATCTTCATTTTGTAAAAGTAATTCAGACATTTCAAATATAAAAAATTGAAAAAAATTTTATATAAAATAATTAATATATTATTAATTGCAATAATTCTTAATTTTCAAACTAACTTTTAATAAATTTATCTTATTTAACTTATAAACCTTCATCTCCTTCAACTTCATTAAGTCCACTAAACATTCCATTTATATCATTTGCCAATTTATCATCATCATTAATATTATTTTTATCCTTTAATTTATTTTCATTTTTATCTTTTTCAATCTTAACATTCACTTCTTCAAAATTCCAATTAATTTTTCCTTTTTTTTTTTTCTTTTCCTGTTTATTTTCAATAGTATGAGGAAACTAAAAAAAATAAAAAAAATATAAAATACTCTTTCCTGAACAGTTAAACATCCTTTGAGTACATTTTCTAAAATATAATCTTTATCCTTAGCTTTATCAAAAAATTTTTTATTAATATCTAAAACTTCTTTTGCAGAAGGTCTGAGATTAGGATCTTTAACTAAACAGCATTTAACAAAATCTTTAAATTCTTGACTCCAATTAAAAACTTTATCATCTAAAGTAGGAATAGGACCATCAACTAAACTTTTAGTGAATTCAAAAGGACTTAAACCAATAAAAGGAGGTTTTCCACATGCAACTTCAATAGCAGTAATACCTAAACTCCAAATATCAACTTTATAATCATATGACATTCCCATTGCAACTTCAGGAGCCATCCAACAAAGACTTCCAACATAAGAATCATTTCCTCCTTTTTTAATTGATGCTGATATTCCATAATCTCCTAACCTACATGATCCATCACTTGCAAAAAATATATTTGATGCTTTTATATCTCTGTGAAAAAATTTATGAGAATTCATACAATCTAAAGCTATTAAACATGATTTAAATATTGTTGATATTGCCACTTCATCATGTAAACCATGAGAATATTTAAATGACATTATTATTGATAAATCTCCATATGACATTAAAGGCATTACTATATTTAATGTATTTCCTTTTGTTATTGCTATGTAACAACGGATTAAATTTGGGTGAATCATTTTAGCCATTATTGTTATTTCATTCTTTTAATATTTTATTTTGAAAAGCGTTTAAAATTTATGATTTATATAATTTATTCTTACTCCTAAATATGAAAGTTTACGGTCTTCTATATTATCTAAATTTATAGATTTTACAGCAACATGTTCACCTAAGTGAGAACCTTTTGTGATTATTGCTTCAAAGATTAAACCGTAAGAACCTTTACCTATTATACGAATTTTTTCATAGTATTTCATATCATTTGGGTATGCTGAGTTTTTGTCTAAAGTATTTTTCATTTTTTTAAAATTTATATATATTTTTTTAATTTTATTTTTATTTATTTATTTTAAACTTCATTTGAATGTTTTTTTATATTTCTTTTATTTATAAACTCCTTTTTTTTTGGTTTAAAGGAAATGGGTTTTGTTTAATTTAAGGAACTTTGAAAATTTTGGTTTATTAGAGTTTTTATTTTTTTTATTTTTTTAATTGTGGATGAAAAGATAAATATAATTTTAATTATTTTTCTTTAATTTAATGTTTGAGTCATACCATTTTTATTTTAATGAAAATATATTTTTAAAAAATATGAATCTAAAAATATTTTAATTTTTTAAATTAATATTTAATAAAATAAAAAGCAAATAAAATATATATTCAAAATTTAATATTAAAAAAGAAATTTTATTTTTCAAACATTTTTCCAACTCTATCTTTATAATTACTATAAGTTATTTAATATCTATTATTTTTTTGAAATATTATATAAAATAAGATAATGAAAATTTAAAAAAACAATGAAAAAGAATATATTAAAAAAATTGTTTTTTACTTTATTCTATTTCTTAACCTCTCAACAAAGGAATGTGATTATCCAACATTAACGGTCAACAGATAATCTCCAATGACTTATTATCATTTTTTAAATTATCGAAATAATAGATTTTAAGTGTATCTAATAAATATAAATTATCACTTAAATCTATTAAAAATAATGTACTTGAATTTGTCAAAATTATATCTATTAATCATATGGGATTTTAGCATTACATTTTATTTGTTAAAAATTATTTTCAAATAAATATTTTTTTTTTCTTCTTTCAGTAATTTACTTATTTAAATTGTTTTTAGTTCATAAAGAGTAAAAGAATATTTATATTCAAAAAATTTATTATCTAAAGGTATTTTTTAATTAAATATTGATAATTTAAATTTGCTTTTTATAAACTAAAAATCTTTTTTATAAAAAATGTAGATATATTTTTTAAATCAGTAACTAGATTCTTATTAAAAGACATTATACAATTCAAATTAAGAAAAGTAAAAAATAAAATCCAAAGTTATTACTGGGATAAAATATTCATTAAACTAAGATAGTCAATAAATCATTTTTTTCTTTTTCATCTTTATAATTATAATTTCTCTAAATTTAAATTTTGTTCCCACTAAAAAGAACATAAATTTGAAAGAATATAATTTTATTTACTTATATTTTCCTAATTTTATTATACTTTAATTATTAATTGGAAAATTTAGTATATTCTTTGATTTGAAAATAATTATTTCACACTTAATATTTTCTCTTAAAAAAATTAATAATTAAAGAAATTATTTTATAAATTTTTCATAAAAAGTAATTTATTTTTAAAGGAAAAGGTTTTTTTTAATTTATTTTTAAAATATTTAATACTCATATTATGGAAGATGAAGACAAAAAATTACCTTTGAATTATCTTTTTAAGATAAAAATAGAAGAAAAAGAAATTATTTTTAATTCAAATAATATATTAATATATGAATTTCCAAATTTCAATGAAAAATATATAATTTGTTTAAGAATGAATAAGTAAATTGTATTCAATTATTAAAATGTAGTTTTTTAATGTTAATGACTAATAAAAATACCAAAACTCTTTTAATTGAAAAAGATAAAATCAAAAATAAATATATTAACAATGATAATTCAATTCATTTAATTGAACTTCAAAATAATGTTTTGTCAATGTTAAAATTAAATTCTGTTTGTTTTAAGAAAAAAATGAAAGAAAATGCGAGTTTAAAGCACTGAAAACACAAATACTTTTTATTATAAAAAAAATTACATTTTTATGAGGATAAAAATGTTTTTACAAATAATCTCAATAATTTAGAAAGAAATCTTGATTTAATGAAAATGAACAAAGATATAATTGTTTTTCATAATTCAAAATTTATATAATATTTAGTGTGATCAAAAAATATTTCATCATTTCAAATTAAATATCCAAGATATTTTGATGGCATCTTAACAAGAATTCCAAATGAGATCTTTATGGAGAAAAATATTATTAATTCAATTTCAATTAAATTTGGAATAATTGAGAAAAAATAAATTCTTCAAAATTCAATTTGTGTTTCTATTATTTTATAAAACAAAAATATAATTTGTGCTTCAAAGAACTTAGAAAATTGTGATGTTTTTTATATGAATAATGTTTGACTTTAAAGATGAATGAAAACCTCATTTAAAAAAAAAGCCAAATTTTAAATTGATTATGAAAGAGATAGAACGGTTTTTATATAAGAATAACTTTTAGCCAATTTTGGTTTTTATATTTATATATCTTTTAAAAAAAATTGAATTGAACATAAATGAAAAGATAATGAATAAAAAATCAATATTTGATTATTCTTTCTTTTGAAAAAAAATTTAAAAATTTTATTCAAAAAAAATAAACAATAATTAATTCAAAAAACCAAATAATTAAATTGTTATCAAATAAAAAATTTATTAAAAAATGGGATGTGTAAAGTCTTCTCGGGAAATAACAGTAAAAAAACAAACATTAATTGAAAGTAAAACAAAAGAAGAAAAAGATCAAAGTATAGGAGTTAAAAATTTTATAAAAGGCCCAGAAAAAAATTTAGAAGATAATTATAAAATCTTATCAAAAATTGGAAAAGGTGCTTTTGGAAAAGTATATGAAGTTAAAAATAAAAAAACAAATCAAATAAGAGCAATGAAAACTATAAAAAAATCAGAAAATAATGAAGAAAATGAAGAATTATTAAATGAAATAGAAATTATGATTAAATTAGAACATCCAAATATAATAAAAATATATGATTATTATCTTGATAAAGATAATTATTATATTATAATGGAATATATTTCAGGAGGAGAGTTATTAGAATATATAAACAAAGAAAAAATTTTTTCAGAAAGAAAAACAAAAATAATAATGAGTCAACTTTTACATGCTTTAAATTACTTACATTCTAATAATATTGTTCATAGAGATATTAAACCAGAAAATATTTTAATAGAAAAATCCAAAGCAAATTATCCTTTTGAAAATGAGTTAGGAATAAATGTAAAATTAATAGATTTCGGAACATGTTATTTACTTAAAAATAATAATTACTTAACTTTAAAAGTAGGAAGTCCTTATTACATTGCTCCTGAAGTTTTAAAAAAAAAATATAATAATAAATGTGATATATGGTCATCTGGAGTAATAATGTATATTTTATTATTAGGTTATCCTCCTTTTAATGGCACTTCTGAACAAGAAATTTTTAAAAAAATTAAAAAAGGTAAAATAGAAAAAGACACACCAGAATGGAGAAAAATATCTCATAATGCACAAGATCTTTTAAGTAAAATGTTAGAAAAAAATTATGAAAAGAGATTATCTGCAAGTGAGTGTTTAAGTCATCCTTGGATAACAGAAGTAGAAAATTATCCCAGAAGAAGAATAGGAAATTCTATGATGAGTACTGTTTTAAAAAGAATTTATAATTTTAATGTTAAAGAAAAATTCCAACAAGCTGTTATTGTTTATATTGTTCATTATTTACTTTCTAATGATGATATTAGAGAATTAGAAAATGCTTTTATTAAATTAGATAATGATAGAGATGGAAAATTAACTTATGATGAAATTAAAGAAGGTTATTTAAAATATTTTGGTGATGTTAATGATGAAAAATTAAAAAATATTCTTCATCAAATTAATAATAATTATGATGGATTTATTAGTTATGAAGAATTTATTAGATGTTCAATTGAATATAAAACTTTAATTAATGATAAAAATTTAAAATTAGCTTTTGAACAATTTGATACTGATAATGATGGTAAATTATCTATTGATGAAATAAAAAATATTTTAGGAGATCCTAGTGATGATTATATTGAAAACTTTTTAAAACAAATTGATTTAAATGAAGAAGATGGTATTTCTTTTAATAAATTTAAAGAAATAATGAAAGATAGTTTAAATGAAAAAAAAGAGAAAAAGTTAATTAAAGAATGAACTAAATATTCAAGATTGATATTTTGTTTTGGAAAATATATTTTTTTCTTTTAAAATTTTATACGTGATGGTAATAATTTTATGAAGAAAAATTTGACAAAATTTTCATAGATAATTCAAAGGAATTTTATTTATGATTTTTATTCTTTAAAAAAAATGAAAGTTATAATGATAATTAAATAACATTTAAAATAAAAGCTTTATTACAAAGAATAATATTTTTATTAGAAAAAACAAAAAAAGAAATGTTTATATAAAATGAAATAATAATAATCAATATACTTTTTATTAATTATTAAATTAATTTACTAATAAATTAATCTATTTATTTAAACTATTCATCATAAAAAATGAAGAAAAAAGAAATATCAACGAATTCAATAATCAAACATTTATGTGCAATAGAAAAAGAAGAAAAATTAAATGAGAAAGAGTCTCAAAATTATGCAACAGATATTTTAATAAATCAAAAAAAATCAATTATTATTCATTTAATACATTCAATTTTTAAAAAAGAATCAACAAAAAATCAAATAAGTGAATCATTACATATAATAAAATTATTTTATATTTTAGATCCAAAAAATACAAAGTTAAGAGTAGATCAAGTAATAATAAAAGAAGATTTTGCAAATAATTTATTAAATTTTTTTTTTAATTTATCAAATGAAGAAATAATGTTATATGAAGATATTTTTTTTATTTTATTCCAAATTTATCCTAAATTAAACAATGAAAACTTAAACAAAAATATTATAAATAAATTCTTTAATTCTATAGACTTAATAAATGAAGAAAGTAATTTTTCTTCTCTTTTTTATATTTTAATGAATATAAACAATTTAAAACAAAAAGAGTTTTTTTTAATAAGAAGTCAACATGAAAATTATAGAATTATTGATGAATATGCTTTAAAAGAATTAAATAAAACTAAAAATGAAAATGATATGCTTAAAATACTTTTTTATATTTATGTTATTGTATCAGATAAAAGTAAATGTAATTTATATAGAAATGATATAGAAATTTTAATTGATGAATTACTTTATTTAATGGATGATAATGGAAATAAAGATATACAAATTTTTGTTATTAATGTTATACTTGAAATTATTTCTAATGAAGTTTTTCATTTATATAAAGTTGAAGAAATACAAAATTTATTCAATAATATTATTGAGTCTGATGAATCTGATAATATTAAAGATTTATGTAAAAAAGGAATAAATATTATCAATAAGAATTAAAATAATTATTTGTCAAAAAAATAATATTTTTTTTTTTTAATTAAAAAGAATTTTTGAATTTTTAATTTTTTTTAAGAATTTATATGTTTTGTGGGATGGGAATATAAAAATAAAATATTTAATAAAAGTTTACTATTACTTGAATTTTTTTTGTTTTTTTTATGAAAAAAATTTTTTAAGAATGTTAAAAAGAGAATATTATAATTATCAAAATTATAATATTTCTTTAATAATAATTCGTAGAGCAAAGTTTAACATTTTTTTTTTAATTTTTCTGATAAAGAATAAATAAGATTTAAATATTTTATAATCAATAATAAATGATAAAGTAATTATTAATATATATATATTATTAATTGTTTTAATCAAAAAATACCAAAAAAATAAAAAAATAAAGAAAAAAGATAAACTGAAAATTATCTAATAATAAAAAGGTTGAATTAAATCAGATTAAAAAAAATTAAAAAATTATGAAAATATTATTTTATTTCTAAATTAAAAGTTGATTTTAAAAAAAAATAAAAAGATTAATTGTAATAAGATTCAAGAATCAGAAAATCAATTCAAAAATTTCGAAGAATATAAAAAAGAAAGAGACTAATTAAATATATTATTGAAAAATTAAAAAATAAATTGTAGAAATGAAAAAAATGAATGAATAAAAAACATCAAATTTTATCATGAATAAAAACTAAATTCTTGTTTAAAGGATTTAATTTTTTTTTAGGGACAATCAAATAATATTTTACATCAAAGAAATACTTAATAATTTATAAAGCATTACACAAAAATATATTTATTAATTGATTTACATATTTACTAAAAAGATATATTATTGAAATTATTTTGACAAAAAATAAAATAGTTATTTAAATCTATATAATTATTTTTTTGATAAGAAGATAAGGAATATTCTGAAAAAAATTTAATAATAATCTTATAATTTAATTATATTATGTTTACAACTTACTTATTATGAATATAAATTATTTTTCTTTTTATTTTCTTGAACAAAATAAAATTTTTTCTTAACAATTTTTTAAATCGACTTTGAAAAAATATTTGAAAAATCATAATTATTTTTCATAATCCAAATAATTCAAAAATTTTAAGGGTTTGAGATGTTTTATAAAAATTAAACATCTTCTAAATAATTGTTGTAATACTCCATCTTTATTATTTAATTGCCACTTTCTTAAAGCATATAACAATTTATCTGTTTTTGATGAATCATTTTTCATAAATAAATTAAGTAAAATTTGATTAATTTTATTCATATTTTTCTTTTGTTTTTTATCTTTAATTTTTCTAACAAAATTTTGAATTATAATTGCATCTCTATTATTTTATCAGTAACATTTTTTCATTTATTTAAATAATTTCTTAATAAACTCTTTAAAAAAGAAAAAGTGTTTTATATATAAAAGATATTTTACTTTTTGATACTATGACTCAAACAAAAGAAAATTTAATTTTTTATTAAAGATTTATTTATTGTGATTATGGACAATTAATATTTTCCGAAAAAGAAGATTTAACTAGTTTAGAAAGTTCATTCTATGAAAATAATGAAAATTTATATGAAAAAATACAATTAAAAAGAAGATTATTTTAAGAAAAATATAATTTTTCAATATGGATAATACTAAAAGACAAGTTATGTGCTTTAGAAAAATATTTAAATTATCAAGATGATGTTATAAAAGTTTTAGTGAAAAAAATCGAACAATTAAAAAACAAAAATAAAGAAGACCCAGATATAAAATTATTATGTTATAGATTATTTGATTATTTAATAAGAAATCAATCAAATAATTTAGAATTTAGATTTCATCACAGATATCATAAATTATTTGATATAAATCATTCAGACCCATATGATAATGGGAATACATTATTAATTATTGCAACAAAGGAAAATCACTTAATTTAGTGAAATTTTTTTTAGATAAAGCAAAAAATCCTTTGCAAATGATTTTGGAAATACATCAATGCATTATGCTATTAGTCATAAATGCTTTGAAATTTCTGATATTTTAAAAAAAAATGGAGCAAGAGAAGATATTGCTAATTTTAAAGGATTAATTCCTTGGGAATGTGATAATGGAGTAGAAGGATAATTCAAAATATTTTTATATTTTTAATAATATAATTGTTTGTCAAGATATAAATGTATAATTGATTGATATTTTACTTATTATATATTTTAATAATATGTTTAAAAATAAAATTTTGTTTTTTAATGAAAAAGTATTTATAAATTTAATTTAATTTATAATATAGTAAATAAATATGAAATAGAGAAACATTTGTTTCAATCTTTTATATCTTTTCAATTCAGGGATAATTAAAATTATAATTATAGTTTTGCTTCTTTTGATATTTCATATTTTTTGCTTATAATTTCATTTGATATCTATTTATCTTCACATAATCCATTCATTAATTTACAAAATTATTGTAGGTTAAATTTATTTTATATATAAATGTATCTTTCCTATTTGAAATATATGTAATTTTACTGTTATTCATATATTATTCTATGAATTTCTAAATTATTCAATATAGATTTAAATTTAAAAATCCAATAATTGGTTTGTATAAATAAGTGATATTTTGACAAATTTGTATAATTTATCAAAGGAGATTTATCTACTTTATAATTAATATTTCTTTAAATTCAATATACTTTTTCACAAATTTAATTACTAATTGTTCTATAAAAATAAGAATATTAAAGATTCTAGTAATTATAGATAAAAACTTTTTTCTGATTCTTGGATGAAAATTTGAAAAAATATTTTCAATAACATAAAAACACCAAATAAGACTCATACTTAACTATTAAACAAAAAAAGAATTATATTTATTGGAATTATTCAATTATTAATTCTTGTTATTTTATTTATTTACTGTTTTTTCCTTTGAATAGTGAAAAAATTTTTATTAGAAAAGAATAGAATTTTTATCAAATATCAATTAATTATACAATATCTTATTATTTTTCTTTAAATTAGATATCAAAATTTGTAAAATGATTTTGAAAAGGAAAGATAAATGAGAAAAATTTTGTTTTCTTGTTTTAATTCAATAAATTTACCTTTATTATAATTATTTTTTTATAAAAATTGTACATCATTTTATTTCAAAGCTCAATTAAGAGAGTAATTTAAGAAAATAAATTTAGAGTTCATCATATCCATTTCATAAAATTCTTAGAATATGGAATAACTTTTATAAATTATTTAGTAATATTCATATTTTATAAAGAAATAATTTTAATATATTATTATTTAATTATCTTTTCTTCTCAATTTTTAATATTTATAATTTATCAATTATTTTGAACATTATTTGATAAATTATTTTTTTAAAATCAATTTGTCAAAAAAATTTCAGTCATTTTCCTATAGTTTCATCCTATTAATACAATTGATCATTAAATTAAATAAAATTTTTATTCAAATTTTATCTTAACTTTAAAAACAATTTCACTTAATTTAAAAGGAAAATCAAAGTAACTTAATTTATAAAAACTTCATTCAATTATTAAACTGAAATATTTTAATTTTCAATAATTTAAAAAAAATATATCATTCTTTAACTAATTTTATTATTTTCAAATATTCTAAAATTTTCATATCACCTTTTATATTTATTATTAAAAATTGATTAAAAGAATTCTTTTAGATGATAAAATCAAATAAAAATCAATGACTAAATAAAAATGAAAAATATGAAAAAAAAAAAATTGAAAGAAATGAATTATGTTTGAAACTAAACATTAATAGTCTGAAACTGAAACTGAAATTAAAAAAAATATAAAAAAATAATAAAAAACAAAAACCATTTTTATTAACCAAAAATAGGTATCCCATTTAAAAAATATTTATTTAATAATCCTTAATATTTATTGTTTTAACCTTTCACAAAATTCAATTCTTTCTTTATTAGGACCTTCAACAACAAAGTATTTAATTCCATGTTCCCAATAAGGAAGTGGATTAACTTGATAAGTTAATAAAGTAAATCCTTTTTTTTTAACAATTTCAAATAATTTATCAATATCATGAACATCAATTGCAATATGATTAATTGCACCATCTTCCATTGCAGCACCTTCACGATCATAAGTTTCTACAATTAAATTTCCATTTTGTAAAAAACAAACGTTTTGACCGTTATTACATAATCTTTGGGCAATTTTAAATCCAATTGATAAATAAAACTTAATTGATTTTTCAATGTCTAATGTTGGAACTCCCATGTGATTTAACCCAGTACAATAATCTGAAATATTTTTTTCTTCCATTTTTATTAATTAATTGTTTTGTTTTATAATATTTTTATATTTTATATTTGTTTAAAGATTTTAAAATAAAAATAATTGAAATAATTTTAAAGATGATAAATAATCTATTTTATAAAGATAAATTGTTAATTTAAATAATATAATATCATTAATTATAATATAAGTTTATTTTTCATATTCTTTTGAAAAAGATTTTAAATTACTTAAAGATCCATTTCCACTTTTACTCATTTTTTTACTGTTATTAACATTTATAGAAAAAAGAGAATAATTACTTTTCTCTTTTCTTAAACAAAATTTACTACTCGAAGCAGCATTTGAAATTATTTTATTATATTTTAAATAATTATAATTAGATTTATAACCTATTTTATTATTATAATTAACTCCATTACTAAAATATTTTTTAATTATATCAACTTTTTTATTTTCTTCAATATTATTTATTGAATTATTCTTTAAATTATTTTTTGATTTTTTATTTTTTTTTTTAACAGAAAAATCGCCAAATATTTTATTATAAGAATATGTAAAAATATCATTTTCATTTATATTTTTTTTTTTATTGTCCTTAAAGTTTTTATGTGATTTCATATCGTATGACATACTATTATTATGTTTAGTACTTTTATTTTTTTTATTTCTAAATGAATGATTTATATTTTGTTTGATTATTAAATTTAAAGATTTTAAACTTTTATCTTGACCATTTTTTTTTATTGCAATTGAAATTGAATTTAAATCATTAGAATCCATAATCATTTTATTTAATTTTTCTATTTCATTATTAAGATTAGAAATTAAAATTTCGTTGTTTTTTTTTTCTTTTTCTAAATTAGATATTACTTTTTTTAAATTTGAATTTTCTCTTCTTAGAATTTCAATTTCATTTTCTTTTCTATCATTATTTAAAAATTCTCCTTCATCATATTTTAATTTCTCTTTTAATTCCTCAAATTCAATTTCCATTTCCATATAATTTCTTAAAGTTTTTTCAAATGAATCTTTTTGAATTTTATAAATTAATATTTGTTTAATATAATATCTTAATTGATTTTCTAATTTTCTTAAATGATTTTCATATATATTATTTTCATTTATATAATTTTTTTTTCCTTTTTCTTTAACACTTTTAATTTGTGATTCTTCAATTTTTTTATTTATTAATATAGGAATTGATTCTTTAATATAATTTAAAATTGTTGAAATTTCTGTTCTAAAAATTAATTCCTCATATTCATTTTGTTCAATTATAATTTTTTTTCCATTTATTTCTTCTTTTATTTTTAAATATAATTCATAAACTTTTATTCTATTTTCATATTCATCTTTTGTAATTTCTATTATTGGATTAATCATTTTTTTTTTTTTAAATAGAATTTATCTTATTACAATAAATTAATTAAAAATTATTCTTGAGAAAATAAATAAATTTTTTTTTAAGTAATTTAAGATTATTAAGTTTTTTGAATAAAAAAATATAATAATTATAAAAATGATTAATCAAGAAGAATACATTTCATTATTTGTTCAATCGATATTTGATGGTGAAAATCTAGAAGATAAAATTAATGAGAAATTAAGAAATAAAATTTTAAATGAAAATTCAAAAGAAGCTGAAAAAAAAAAGAAGAACAAAATTCTGAAAAAAAAAAAAAAAATAAAGATAAAAAAGAAGATACTTTAAAAAAAAAAAAAAAAATAAATAAA
>JAEEGK010017712.1_pt1 | contig 15492 bp, 11 predicted proteins | sample 8958771 | NCBI WGS metagenome assembly JAEEGK01 (sample SAMN16246547, study PRJNA631951) | gut metagenome | biome: gut microbiome; feature: rumen; material: SC-attached | host: Bos | place: Iran: Karaj | collected 2018-10
CGCTATATGGACGATACGTTGATATTCGCCAACGATAAGGATGCGTTGCTCTCCATTGTAGCCCAATACGAATCATTCCTTAATGAAATACTTGATTTACAGATACATACGCCAATAGTAAACCGCACACATTTTGGCGTGCCTTTCCTTGGATATGTGGTTTTCCCAGGCAGAATCCATCTTGCGCACCGTAGCCGCCGTAGATTCCGCCGCCGTTTGCAGACGCTTGAACGCAAATTCTATCTTCATGGTATTGCAGAAAGGGAACTGTCGTTCCGTGTGCAATGTCTGTATGCCTTTGTCAATCACGCCGACGCCGAAAATTATAAGAGGGAGATAATTTTGTCAGGGCATAAGTAGTAACTCTTTTTTTCAATTTTTATTTGTATCTTTGTGCCGGAGTACGCCAAGGAAGGCTCCGCCCGTGTCCTGCGCGGCGGTAGTTGGAACAACAATGCGCGGAACTGTCGCGTGTCAAACCGCAACTACAACCAACCCGACAACAGGAACAACAACATTGGGTTTCGTCTTTCCCTCAGCCCTCAGTAGATTAGGTAAGTGAAACCGTAAAAATCTTTGTGGACACGGCGTATATTTCCTGCCCGCCGGGGCAACCCGCCGGCGAATCATCTCATGGCGCGGCTTGTGTTAGTAGGCGTGGATGCCGAAGGCGCGGGCTGCGTTTTTTCAATATAATTTTATACGAATTTATTTTCGTCATAGTGTTGTATTTTGCGAAAAAATATTTATTTTTGCAGGAAAATAAAAAACACTTGATGCAGGTTATGTCGAAAGGAAATAACATATTCAAACGTTTCGATGAAATAGTCGATGATGCAGGTAATGGGCTTTGGTATGCGAAGCATTGTTATCTGTGTTATCTTGATATGTTTACAGCAGAGGAACGCAATTTGATTGCCCATTTCAAAAAATATTATAAAAAATACAACTACAATATAAGAGTACTCTCTACTTATGATGATGAACAAATCTATACCATTGATAGGTTTATTTCATTTGTAGAGGATTTGCCCAGCAATAGGTTCACTGGAGGTCTGCAATGTCTTTTTAGCCGTCGACGAGCCACACGAAAGTGTGAAATGGAAAACCGTCAAAAGAAAAAGCGTGAGATTGAGTTGTTGGAGTCCGTGTACAAAAATGGGTGGATTACAGAGGTGGACTACCAACTCCAGTTAAAAAAGTTGGATGATAAGTACAATTAGTTTTTGAGGTGGTTAAGCAATAAAAAAAACATAGACTTATATTATGGCAAGTAAAAACAACATATTCAAACGCTTTGACCGCGTGATGGACAATGCAGACAAGGGCAAGCCATACGCTGTGTATTGTTATAAGCGTTTCGCTGAGAATTTTTCAAAAGCTGACATCGATTTAATTGAAAAATTCAGAGCTGTTTATGCTGCTAAGCAGGATAATCTTGTCTCGGCTATTCAATCATTTGATGAAAAGGAAGCGATTGTCATTCGTAGATTCATGGACTTTGCGCAAGATTTGCCCGCCACCAAATTTACTGGTTGGATGCGGAGGATTTTTGGCGTTTCGTTCAAAGACAAGCAAAAAAACGAGACAAAAAGTTACGAAGATGCCATCAAGGATGGCGACATCAGCAGTTATATATCCAAACGTTGGCGCGAACAACGTAGATATTTCAGCAACAAGTCGCAGCAGTCTCAACGCAAATTTCATAACAATCAGATTGCGATAATCGTTCTTAGTGCGGTATCGGTTCTCATTCTTTCTCTTGACATAGATTCCACCATTCGAGACAGATATAACTCTAATTTGGAACAGGATGCTAAATATGTGTACGATTCGCTTCAACATGTTTACGATTCAGTACGTATTGTGTATAACATCAATGTTTTGCGTCAAGACAGAAATAGAGAAGAGTACGAAAAGTTGAGCAATGATTCTATTCTTAATAAAGAACTCCAAAAAAAGAATAGAGAAGAGTATGATACGCTAAGGAATGAGTATGAATTGCTTAAAGCAAAGGAAGTCAGTGCCCCTGATTTTGACGTTATTAAAGCAAAATTGGACAATAAATCGTGGTATCATCCTGATTTATTCAGCTGGAACAAGTTAATATGTGCTGTGTTATCGTTTATTGTTGTTATTATATCTGGTATAGACAAACTTAAGCAACATCAACTTGAATGGACGAAAAACCGTAATGCCACCGAAAGGCTCAAGAATGAAATTGCGAAATACAAGTTTGGCGTTGATCCCTATCAACCTATTGATCCTGAAGAGTTGAATCTAATTGAAAAAGCTGAACATGGAGGTGGCAACGACACAGATAATAAGAAAAAATCTGGCAAAGTTTCCCAAAATGCACGTCTTTTTGTTGAACGCGTAGAAACTATCATTAGCAATGATGTGGATGAATTTCTCAACAACAAAAGGAGTCTTTCGGATTTTGAAGGGAAAAAAGATTCTATGACTACATCGCATAATGGTAAAAAACATCCTCAAGGTGAAACGCCACCTCAAGGTGAAACGTCGCCTCAGGGTTGATAAAAAGTTTTGTCAGTTTGCGTAATTAATATTAACCAAAACAAAAACAAGCCGAAGTTCACCACTTCGGCTTGCTTTATTTTATACAACAGGAGCAAAAAAACTACTCCAACGCCTGCCTAATATCAGCAATCAAATCCTCCTTGTCCTCCAATCCGCACGACATTCTTACAAGTCCTGCGGGGATGCCGGCGGCGTTGAGTTGCTCGTCGGTCATCTGACGGTGTGTGGAGGTCGCGGGGTTGAGGCAACAGGTGCGCGCATCGGCGACGTGGGTCTCGATGGCGGCGAGGCGGAGTTTTTTCATAAATGCCTCCGCAGCGGGACGACCGCCCTTGATTACAAACGAAACCACGCCGCAACCGCCGTTGGGCAGGTATTTCTGCGCGAGGGCGTAGTATTTGTCGGATTTCAATCCTGAATAACTTACCTTCTCCACTTTTGGGTGCTTCTCCAAAAATTCTGCGACAGCCTGTCCGTTTTCAACGTGGCGCGGCATACGCACGTGCAACGATTCGAGACCGAGGTTGAGGAGGAAGGCGTTTTGTGGGCTCTGGATGCTGCCAAAGTCGCGCATAAGTTGTGCGGTTGCCTTGGTGATGAATGCGCCTGCGTTGCCAAACTTCTCGGCGTAGGTGATGCCGTGGTACGAGTCGTCGGGGGTGCAGAGACCGGGGAACTTGTCGGCATGCGCCATCCAATCAAACTTGCCCGAATCAACGATGCAGCCGCCGACAGCCGCGCCGTGTCCGTCCATATATTTTGTGGTGGAGTGTGTAACGATGTCAGCGCCCCATTCTATCGGGCGGCAGTTGACGGGGGTGGGGAAGGTGTTGTCAACGATGAGCGGTACGCCGTGCGCGTGTGCTGCCTTGGCAAATTTTTCGATGTCAAGGACGGTGAGCGCGGGGTTGGCGATGGTCTCGCCAAAGACAGCGCGGGTGTTGTCCTGGAATGCTGCGTTGAGCTCGTCCTCGGTGCAGTCGGGGCTTACAAATGTTACCTTGATGCCCATCTTTGCCATTGTGACTGCAATCAAATTGAACGTGCCGCCATATATCGATGACGACGATACGATGTGGCTGCCGCACTCGCAGATGTTGAACAGCGCGAAGAAGTTAGCCGCCTGACCCGACGATGTCAACATTGCCGCCGTTCCGCCTTCGAGGGCTGCAATCTTGGCTGCAACGTAGTCATTGGTGGGGTTTTGGAGGCGGGTGTAGAAGTAGCCCGACGCTTCGAGGTCAAAGAGTTTGCCCATATCCTCCGACGTATTGTATTTGAACGTAGTCGATTGGATGATAGGAATTTGGCGCGGTTCGCCGTTGCCCGGCGTGTAGCCCGCCTGAACGCATTTGGTGTTGATTTTGTATTCGCTCATTTTATTTGAAATTTGTGATATGTTTACGGCGCAAAGATAATCATTTTATTTTGTTTGCCCGAAAAAAAGTCGTTGATTGCACCCTGAAATCGCCAATTGACGGCAAAAATCTTTTTACGCAAATTACGTACCCCGCCCTTACGCAATATTTTGGTAATTTTGCAGCGTAAAAAATACAACATCAAATCACAAATGGAACCTTTGAAGCACGAATGTGGCGTCGCAATGATCCGCCTGTTGAAACCCCTGAAATATTATCAGGAGAAGTATGGCACGTGGCGTTATCCTATCAACAAACTCTATCTTATGATGGAGAAACAGCACAACCGGGGTCAGGAGGCGGCGGGCATCGGCTGCCTGAAACTCGAATGTGAACCCGGCGAGGAGTATATGTTCAGGGAGCGTGCGCTCGGCGCGGGGGCGATTACGGAGATTTTTGGCACGGTCAATTCCTACTTCAAGGACTTGACGCCCGAACAGGAGCGCGACGTGGATTTCGTGCAGAAAAACAAGAAGTTTGTGGGCGAGATTTACCTCGGTCACCTGCGCTATTCCACTACGGGCAAGAGTGGCCTCGACTATGTGCATCCCTTTGCGCGTCGCAACAATTGGCGCGCCCGCAACCTCTGCATCTGCGGCAATTTCAATATGGCTAATTTTGAGGACATTTTTGACGAGATAACCGCCGAGGGTCAGTATCCGAGGTTCAAGTCAGACACTTACATCATCCTCGAACAACTTGGCCATCGCCTTGACTGTGAGAGCGAAAGACTCTTTGACGAGGCGCGTTGCTGCAACCTTTCGGGCGTTGACGCCACCAAGTATATCGACGACAATATGCACCGCCAAATCCGCAAGATGCTCAAAGATTCGTCCAAAAATTGGGACGGCGGGTATGTGATGTGCGGTTTTACGGGCAGCGGCGAGTGTTTTGCGGTGCGCGACCCGTGGGGCATACGTCCGGCGTATTATTACAAGGATGATGAGATTGTGGTGCTTGCGTCGGAGCGTCCCGTATTGCAGACTACATTCAATCTCGAAGTCAATGACATAAAGGAACTTATGCCCGGCGACGCGCTTACAATAAGTCGCGACGGCGAGGTGGTGGTCGCCAACCTGAGGATGCCCGGCGAGAGGAAGTCGTGTTCATTTGAGAGGATATATTTTAGCCGTGGGTCCGATGCGGAGATTTACCGCGAGCGCAAGGCGTTGGGCGAATTGTTGGTGAATCCAATCCTCAAAGCCATCGACGGCGACATCAAGAATACTGTATTTTCATTCATCCCCAATACCGCCGAGGTGGCGTATTACGGAATGTTGGAGGGTTTCAATAAGTACCACCACGAGAGGAAGATAGAACAGATACTCGCCCTCGGTCACAAGCCTACGCGCACAGAATTGGAGGAGATTTGCCATAGTTACATCCGCAGCGAAAAGGTCGCCATCAAGGACATCAAACTCCGCACTTTCATTACTGAAAACAATTCGCGCAACGACCTTGCCGCCCACGTTTATGACATCACTTACGGCAGTCTGCGCCCGTATGAGGACAATCTTGTTATCATCGATGATTCCATTGTGCGCGGCACCACATTGCGCGAGAGCGTCATCCGCATCCTCGACCGCCTGCACCCGAAGAAAATTGTGATTGTAAGTAGTGCGCCGCAAATACGTTATCCTGATTATTATGGCATCGATATGAGCCATCTGAGCGAGTTTATTGCCTTCAAGGCGGCGATAGAACTCCGCCGCGACCGTGGCGAAATCAATTTGGTGAAGGATGTCTATGACAAGTGCATCGAACAGCGCAACCGTCCCAAGACTGCGATGTGCAATCACGTCAAGAAGATTTATGAGGGTTTTTCGGACGATGACATCAGCCGCAAGATTGTTGATTTGCTCCGTCCGTCGGATGTCTCCACTGATATTGAGATTGTCTTCCAAACCATCGACAACCTTCACGCCGCCATCCCCAACCACACCGGCGATTGGTATTTTTCCGGCGATTATCCCACCCCTGCGGGCGTCAAGAGGGTTTCGGAGGCGTTTGTGGAGTATGCGAGGGAAGAGTTTGGATGGTAGAGGGATGCAGGCGGCTAATAATTAATTAAGCCGCCGCACCTTGCATCCTATGTTCGCACCAATCGATGATAAAGTTCATTGTATCGATGCTGTCGCGGGCAATGCTTACTTTTTTTTCTCCATCGTAACCCATATAAAGGTGCATTGTGTTGTAGCCTGATACAACATAGTTGAGCAACTTCTTGTCCGCTTTGGAAGCCGCCTCTTTGTAGTCGTCGATGTCTTTACGTCTGCCGCGTTGTTTCTTGATACCCAATGCGTAATCCAACGCAATCATACAGCCTGTCCACATTGCGTGACCTGCAAGTTTCACATATTTGCTGTCTTGATAGAAGTTGTCTTCTTTTATAGCTTTGTCCCGCAAAAGTTCTTTTGCATTGTCAAGGTAACGACGCGCCTCTAATATAGGATCTTTCTGTTCCATTTTTTTGCTTTTTATTGTGTGATTGTTATGGCGCAAATGTACGAAAGTTTTTTGAAGATGGAAATTTTTTTGTGTTTTATTTTATCTTTTTTGTTCCAAAATCTTTCAATCAAAGTGCTTTTTTGTAAAGTTTACTTTGATTTATAACTCGTTATAAATCAATCTATTGCGGAATTGGATACACGGTTGCAAGGGATTCTAATTTCGTTTCGATACACGTTTGCAAGGGATTCATTTCCCGCCAAAATATCCGCACACTCTCTTGACCCCTTCCACGACGTTCTCCCTTTGCGTCGCGAGGTTGATGCGCATACAGTGCTCGCCGTCGTCGCCGTAGAGGGTGCCGGCGTTGATCCATACTTTTGCGTCGGAAATCATTGCGTGTTCGGCGTTGTGGGCGTTGTTGATGAGGCTGTGGAAATTCACCCACATCAGGTACGTGCCTTCTTGCGGCGTTATTGTGGCGGAGGGCAGGAGTTTGGAGAACAAGTCCTTGGCGGTCAGGTAGTTGTTGTAGATGTAATCGTTGAGCGAATCGAGCCACTCTTTGCAGCGCGGGTCGGTGTAGGCGGTCATTAGTGCAATTACGCCAAAGGGATTGACGTCGCAGACTTCGTTGATATTGATGGCGCGGTCTATTTTGCGGCGGGTCTTGGGACAGCGGCAAATGATGTTTGCGATTTGCAGACCGGCGATGTTGAACGCCTTTGACGGCGACGTGCATACCGCGTAATTGCCTTTTACAGACTCGTCCAACGTGCCAAATGGCGTGTATTGGAATCCGGGCATCATAATTTCGCAGTGGATTTCGTCGGAAATTACAAAAACGTCGTTGTCCTTGCAAATCTGCGCCATCCGTGTGAGTTCGTCGCGAGTCCAAACCCTCGAAGTAGGGTTGTGCGGATTGCAGAGCAAGAATACGCGTGTCTTCGGGTCTTGGCATTGCGCCTCAAAATCCTCAAAATCAATCGTGTACCTGCCGTTTTTGTCGGCTTTGAGACTTGAAGTAGCCACCTGACAGCCGTTGTTGCGGATTGAGGAGTAGAAACAATTGTAAACGGGACTTGTCATCAGGACTTTTTCACCGGGCAGTGTCAACGCCTTGATAATCGCCGAGATAGCCGGTACGACGCCGCTCGTGTAGATGATTTCCTTGGGTTCGATGTGCCATCCGTGCCATTTGCCAAACCATTGACACACAGCCTCAAAATATTCTTTTGGCACTTTGGTGTAACCAAACACTCCGTGCGCGACGCGCTCCTGCAACGCCTCCACAATTGGCTGCGCCGTCCTGAAATCCATATCCGCTATCCACATCGGGATCAGCGTCTCGTCGTCCTGAACATCCCACTTGTAACAGTTTGAGTTCCTGCGTATTACTTTCTCGTCAAAGTTCATTTTTGTTTCAAACGTTAATTGTTTTTGATACCGCCTTGCGGCGGCATTTTTTTTCAACATAAATTAAACGAATTGTAACGAATTAAAACGAATAATTAATTTATGAAATTCGTTTTTATTCGTTTTTATTCGCTTAAATTTTCGTTTATAAAAACCCCTCAAACGCCGTCAGACGTTTGTCGTTCTCGTTGTTATCACGCAATCGGCCGGGGGCTTGATGTTGGCGTCGATGATGATTTCGCCGACGGAGTCGGCGTGGATGCTGCCGGTGCGCGGGTTTTTGATGCTTGTGACGTGGCCGTTGATGGTGGCGTTGACATCAGAATATTCAAAAGCCAAGTCGGCGTCGTCGCGCAGACGGCAATTTTCCAACACGAGGTTTTCGCAATAGCAAAGCGGCTGAGTCTCACCAATCAGGCAGTTGACAAGGCGGACATTTTTGCTGTGCCACGCAAGGTACTCGCCAATGATTTCCGAATCATAGACGGTGACATTTTCGCTGTTCCAAAATGCGTCTTTCGAGTAAATCTTGGAATTGCGGATTTCGATGTTTTTGCAATATTGGAAACCGTAATTGCCATTTTGAGTGTAATTGCTGATTTTCACGTTGTTGCAATGCATAAATATGTAAGGCGCATTGTTGGCTTCCACATTGTCTATCGTGACGTCGTCGCAGTGCCAAAAAGTCTCCTGCGCGTCGGTGATTTTCACGTTTTGGAGGTGGAGGCGTCGGCTGTCACGAAACATCTTGGGCGCGTCGATGACGGTGTCGGTCATATTGAGGTCGTTGGAATACCACAACGCCGCCCTCGCCCCGGGTGCAAAATTGCAGTGCCTCACATTGAAGCCGTCAGTAATCCAAAACGGATATTTGCCCTCGAATGTGCAGTGCTCGGCGGTGATGTTGCGGGTCTCCTTCAATGCCGATTCGCCAGCGTGTATCGTTACGTTGCGCAGCAGGAGGTCGCTTGTGTGATAGAGGGGACGCTCGCCCTCGTACTCTTGGTTTTCTATGATTTTCATATTCTGTCTGATTGTCGATGCAAAATTACTAAAATTATTGACTTTTGAAAAAAAAAAAAGTTTAGGGGATATAGCACTGATTTTTTTTCCATTATTTTCGGTGTAATATTTGCATTAGTAAGATTTGTTGACTAATTTTGCATTTTAAAAAAATTGCCCAACCGTCGCCTGCAAAAATTATGTTAGTGAACCTATACAAGCGGAAATTCAAGGTGTTCCTCGCTGACGTGTCGCCCGACATGTCGGAGTGGAGGGGACGGTTGTGCAAAGTGCTTTCCAATGCCGGGATAGCCGTGGAGGTCGATATGCAGTCAGCCGATTGCAGCGTGCACATCCTCGGCAAGTCCGACATCTATTCGGAAGGCGGCGATGGCTACAATACGCCCGCAGGCGCTCAATTCCGTGCCGCCAAAAAGCTGTGCGGCAAGGATTTCAAGATTTTCGTGTGGAATCCGCTTGGCTCGTTGGGTACTATCAATTCTTACATCAACGACATCCGCCGCGACATCGTGGAAAATACCGTCTATTCGGACCGCACGTCGCCCATCATCTTCGTTGAGGACATCCGCAATATAATGAACGCCAAGCAGCAGGAGAGCCGCCGGCACGAACCCGCCGACATTTTCTTCCTGTACAACGAACTTGACAGCGACTCCGCAATTGACATCTACAATATGCTCAAGGATTTCCAGAGCGTGCAGCGGCTCGGCATCAGCATTTCGAGCGGCGTCGATTACAATACCTTCGTCCTCGAGCAGCTCGCCGACAGCAAGATTGGCGTCGTGTATTACAACTACGCGAGCGACTGGGCTGTCTCGTTTGCGCAGCAGATTTGGAAGGACAGCGGCGGCAAGAGTGCGCCGACACCACTGGTAATTGTGGGCAACAATCAACACGCTGAGCGCCATCAACTCACTGTGTTGCAAAACATTATAGATTGCATTCTTGACGAACAGCGGCGTATTCCGCTCGACATCAAAGTATTTTTGGATAAAAAAATTAAGAAATGAAAACCGGCATCTGTCCATATCCCGGCCTGCGGCCCTTTGCCGAAGAGGAGGCAATCTTCTTCAAAGGGCGAGATTTGCACATCCGTCAGATAGTCAAAATGTTGGAGCAAAACAAGATGGCTTTCATAACGGGTGCTTCGGGCGACGGCAAGTCGTCGATGGTGTATGCCGGCGTCATTCCATACATCCGCGCGGGTTTTTCGACGGCGGAGTACAATAGCTGGGCTTTCTGCGACTTCAAGCCGCAGCGCAACCCCCTCGAAAGCCTTGCCATAAGCGTTTCAGAACAATTGCAAGTGCCTTACGACCAAGTGATTGAAAGGCTGAAAAATGGTTTTTCAGGTCTTGTGGACGTTTACAAGCAATCCAACTGCTGGGTCAAGGACGCCCCCGACGCCAAAAACCGTGGCAAAAACCTCGTCGTGGTAGCCGACCAGTTTGAGGAGGTATTCACGATGAACGAAAATTTTCACAACGGCACGCCGAGCGAAGACACCTACACCACCGTCAACATCCTCTTGGAGACCGTCAGGCTGTCGATAATCGAGAATCTGCCTGTCTTTGTGATTTTTACGATGAGGAGCGATTACATCTCGCAATGCACCGTGTTCAGGGATTTGCCCGAATTTATCGCGTACAGCCAATTTTTCGTGCCGCAATTGAAACGCACCGAAATCCTGCAAGTAATTGAGGAGCCGGCACTTTTGGCGGGCGGCAGCGTGTCGTCGCGCCTTTCGGAAGTATTGATCAACAATCTGACTTCTGGTTTTGACCAACTGCCTGTGTTGCAGCACACATTGAACCTGCTCTGGAAAATGGCTGACAACGGCGCAGAGCCGCTCGACCTCATCCACCTTGCTAAAATTGCCGGTATGCCAAAAGACCTTCTCGGCGAGGACGAGCGCGAGGAGTACAACCGTTGGTATATGCAATTGCCTTATTATCAGAAAAAATACTACGAACATCCCGACATCGACAATGTGCTCAATGCACACGCCGGGTCGCTCTATGAATCGGCATACGATTATTACATGAAAAATGCCGATTGGGCAGACAAGACCATCACGCCCGAGGAATCCAAACTGATAATCAAGACCGCCTTCACGAGCCTCACCAAGATCGACAACAACCGTCAGGTGCGCAACCGCTGCACCCTCAGCGAGATTACGGGCATCATCAATAGGCCCAACATCACCACCGCCACGGTATGCGCTGTGCTCAATATATTCCGCGACGAAGACAATACTTTGCTCCGTCCCTTTGCCAACCACGAGAGCCTCAAGTCGCAGTACCTCAGCGGCGACACCGTGCTCGACATCACGCACGAGGCTCTGATACGAAATTGGCAGATGCTCTCCGAATGGAACCACGAGGAGTACGAAAACCTCAAGATTTATAATGATTACAATACTCAGGTGCAGCGTTGGGCTGACAGCGGACGGCAACCCGAATTCCTTCTCGCGTCAGGCAACTACGCCCTCTTCAGCCGTTGGTACGAGGAGTGCCGCCCCAACAAGTATTGGATTCTGAAAAACGACGATACTCAACGCCCCGAACAGGAAAAAATACATTCGGCAGCCAACCGCATCGCCCTCTGTGACGCTTACATGGAGCAGAGTCACGCCGCACTCGTAGCCGCCGAAAAGTCGCACCGCCGCAAGTGGGCTATGGTTATAGTCGGACTTTTGGTGTTCATTGCGGGATTGCTCATACTTTCCAATTGGGCTATTATTGAAATGAATAATGCCGAACAACAGAAGGAGATTGCCGAAGAAAAAGAACATATTGCCGACAGTATCGGCAATGTCGCACGTAAGCAGCGAGATTCTTTGAAATTTTTGTTTTATGATGTCACGATAGAAAAAATGCGGTCAGATTCAGCTACACAGGCGGCTATCGACGCCAAATTGCAATCAGACGAAGATCGACGTGATGCGATAGTGGCAAAGAACATTGCAGAAGCGGCATTGGACAGTGCAGAGCGAAGCAACCGCCGCGCCGAACGTAATTACCGTCTTGCCGAAGAGCGGCGCAAGGATGCCGAGGAGAAGAGTCAGAAGTTAAGCAAACAAATTCAACTCACCGACTCCGCCAACGCGAAGGCTCGACGTCTTTATTATGTCGCGCTCTGCAACACTTTGGCTATGAAAGCCAAAAACCAATACGAGGACAAGTCGCTAAACCTCCGCCTTGCCAAGACCGCTTGCGAAATGAGCCGCAAGGGTGGCGAAGAATCCAAAAACGCCGACCTCTACGACGCGATGGTGTTTGCAATGGAGCAAAACAAGTTGATTAGTCCATTGAAACTTGGCGATGGAGAGCAAAAGGCGTTGAGCATAGACAGTGATGGCACGATTAATACTTTTGGCGACGATGGCTCTTCATGCCAATACGCCGTGTCGCCTAATGGCACTATCAAGCAGACGGGGCGTATTGCCGATTTTGAGAGCAAAGTCCCGGTGGAAAACGCCATTTTTGCCGCGCCGTCGCTCGTAGTGAGCTGTGGCAAAGACCGCAAGTCGTATATCATCGACCTCAATCGAAACACCCGCACTCAATTGCCATGTGACGATGATTATGTAGTGGCAGCCTCTCAATCGCCTGACCGCAAACAATGCGCCGTGGCTTATACTTACGGCAAGGTGGTCTCCATGCCATTGGACGGCTCTGCAACGCCATACGAGAAGGATTTTGGCACGATGGTAACGGATGTTTGTCATTTGGGCGACTATATTTATGTGCTTGCCCACGATGGCAGGCTCTTAAAATGGAATCCAAAAACCGACAACCTGACCACCGTGCTGCCCGCTAATGGAAAGCAACACGCTTTCTGTGTGGCGTCAATCCCCGACAAGAGGAAACTCGCGGTATGTTTTAGCGACGGCGGCGTGCAAATGATTAATCTCAATGACGACAGCAAGGGCGAATGGGTGGCTGGCGGACACGCAAAACTTGAACACGCCGTCTATTCGCCTGAGACCGGCATACTTGCGCTCTCGTCGGCTGACAAGCGCATCGCGCTCTTGAATACCAACGACTTGCAGGAAAAACCGCTTTTCATCGAGGAGCACAGCCTCGGTAATAGCAAGGTCAAGAGTATGACTTTTGACAATAAGGGCACTCTGTACGCCATCACAGACGACAACCGTCTGCGGCATTGGGAGACCGACCCCAATAAGTATGCGTCCGCGCTTGCGGCTATGAACCTGCCGCCTCTCACAGATACCGAATGGGATTTGATTGTGGGGCGTGAGTTCACACAGGAATAATGTTTTTATTAATGCTGACTATAATGAATTTTACGATACTCGAAATAATATTGATGGTAACGACGGCGGTGGCAATCGTGGTCGCAATAGTCGTGATATTGACGCGGCGGCGGTTTGTCTCCAAGACTGCGCGGCGCATGGACGGTCTATACACCTCCCAAATCCGCGACTGTGAGAGTGAAATCCGCCGCCTCAACACTCTCCTCGACGACGAGACCCGCCGCAACAAGGATGCGCAGTTGTCATCGAAATCCGAAGCAATAGCCCAAGCCGTTGATTTGGAGAAAATCGCCGCCGAACAGAAATCTCTCGAAGGTCAGCAGCAGGAACTCTCCGAGCGCAACCAAGTGTTGTGGGACATAAGTGTTTCCATTGAAAAGGAGCGTCAACACATCCAAACCCTCAAAAATAAAATCGAATCGCAGCACCGCGCCGTGACGTCGAGCATTGAATATGCAAAACTAATCCAAGACGCCGTGCTTCCGGCAGAATACATCCTCAAAGAGTCGTTTGCCGATGTGTTTCTGTTTTGGAGGCCGAGGGACATTGTTTCGGGCGATTTTTATTGGATGAAGCGCATTGGCGACACTGTGATTTTCACGGTTGCCGACTGCACTGGACACGGCGTGCCGGGCGCGTTTATGAGTATGCTTGGCGTTGCATTCCTCAATGAAATTTGCGTTGAATTTACGCACGGCACTCGCCCCTCGCAAATCCTCGAAAAGATGCGCCGCAAGGTGATAGCCACTCTCCAACAGAGCCTCAATGCGGATACGCAGAGCGACGGCATGGATATGGCGTTGTGCGTGCTCGACCTCACCAATAAAAAAATGCAATTTTCGGGCGCCAACAATGGATTGTTGCACGTGCGCGGCACTACGCTCACGGAATACAAGCCGGTAAAGAATCCTATCGCGATATATCCGAGGCTCAGGCCGTTTGAGGATAGCGATGTCGATATTCAGAGCGGCGACTACGTGTATATGTATTCCGACGGATACGCCGATCAGTTTAGCGACGACCATCAGAAGTTCACCAACTTCCGTTTCCGCCAGCTCATAGTCGATATTAACACCAAGACCAAATCCGCCGCCGAGCAGTACGCGCTCCTCAATGAGCATTTTGAAAAATGGCGCGGCTCCCAGGCTCAGCTCGATGATGTGTTGGTGGGCGGATATTGTATAAAATAGTTTTTTGCATGATAATGAAAGGTTTTTTACATATATTTTTGATAATGACTTTTGCAATCTCGGCAGTGCAGACCGCCCACGCGCAGGGCGACACGCTAAGCCAGTTGCAAAGGCTTGAAGACTTATATTCCGCCTGCAAGTACGACCAAGTGTTGCAACTTTCGCAGCAACTCGGCGACAGCCACGCTCTCACCAAGGATGAAAACCTCCAGCGGCTCAAATTCACCGTCGCCGCCTACATGGATTTCGGCTACCGTCGCGAGGCTGACAGCACGGCAAGGCTGTTTTATGAGAAATATCCGTTTTATGAAATAAAGCCCGACGACCCCCAGCCATTCAAGGCTACATTGGGCAATTATTATACTATGCCAAAATTTTCGGTGTGGATGGCGTCGTCAAAAAACTTCACCGTGCCTATATTGGACACCGTGCGTTCCATTGTTGACACTATATCAAAAGAGCCAGATTACAAAATCGATGGAATAATGGTGCAGATAGGGTTTGAGTTTCGTCCGGTGAAGGTGTTGACGGTTTCTATTGCGCCGTCTTTCGCATCATACGAAATGGAGCGTACAATTGTGCGCAGAGAGCGTGCCACTTTCCATTATAACGAATCGTTCCGCACTTTTGCTCTTCCGGTGATTGTGGAGGCGGGGCTGTTCACGGGGCGCGAGCGTTGGGTGCCGTCGGTGTATGCCGGTATGCAGATTAAATACCTCATCAGCTGCAAGTACAACGCATACACTGAGGCTAAGGGCAGCTACACGGAAGTACCCGAAATGAAGGATTGTTCTGACTTCAAAAACCGCCTCAACTATTCCGTACTCGGTGGCGCAAGAATCAACTTGAACCTGCGTCGGACAACGTTTTTCGCCGATTTGGGCATGACGTTCGATATGAAGACTTTTAATGCCTCTGGCAAATTGTTTGACAACCGCGAGCTCATCTACCAAAATTTATACGTCCCGGATGTGTTCAGGTTGTTAGATTTTTCATTGAAGCTCGGCATCAAGATAAATCTGCAATACAAGACCATTGCAAGGCATCATTACGGTTATAATAATTAATACGCTGACAATGAAGATATTAAGATATATATTGATAATTATAATCCCGGCTCTGATTCTCTTGGGCTGCAAGGAGACCACGTATCCCGATTGTGATGCGGAGAAGCTGC
>JAEEGK010017713.1_pt1 | contig 15492 bp, 16 predicted proteins | sample 8958771 | NCBI WGS metagenome assembly JAEEGK01 (sample SAMN16246547, study PRJNA631951) | gut metagenome | biome: gut microbiome; feature: rumen; material: SC-attached | host: Bos | place: Iran: Karaj | collected 2018-10
ATCTGTGCTGCTCTACTTTATCGCAACATTTGTTTTCTGTTCCATATTTGCAATGTTTCACGGCGCAAAACCGTCGCTCGGAGTGACTGATGAGTTTATGAAGATCGTTTTTGGCTACAATATGAATTACCTTCCGTATAAGGATCTTATGTTGATCGTGTTCGTCGTGCCTGTCGCCGTGACGATCGGGATATGTCTTGTGCAGATGCTCATGAGCTTTATAATCTCACCAGTTACGAGTTTTGCAATTGCTTGTGCCGTTTATATCCTATCTGCGTATTACACAGCTTGGTTCTTTCCTGGAAGTTACACCATGTGGGTCAGAAGTTCGTATTTCGATGCGAGAGGACTCAGTCCGTTAAGCGGCCTGCTGATAGCAGCGGTCATGGCGGTTGTGGTCGTTGTCTCGGGGAAGATGTACTTTGATCAGAAGGACATTATTTAGCAAGGCGGTGGCACATATGAAGAAAGCTTCACTTATCGTTATGGCGTTATTTGTAGTTGCATCTGTCATTGGAGTGATGGTGATCGAGAAAAACAGAAAGTCTCCGCAGAACCGTTTTCTCGAGACTTCGCAGACGGTAAAACAGACGGATGGTTACGTTCCTGTCAAGATCTTAAATAATGAAGGAAATCTTCAGTATGAGTTCTTGTCATATGAGTTTGTTGATGACAAGGACATTGAAAAACAAACGAAATATAAAGCGGAATACTTTATAGAGGGTAAAGTTCCGCCTTCGGATTATGTGGTGAAGTGGACTGATTATGATGCAATGGCAAAGGATTATCCGAAGTTTGACGAGTGGAGAAAAAGCGATTGCACAAAAGGAATGACTAATGCGGAATATGAAGAGTTCATGCGCATACATGAACCCGAATACACTATCGATAAACATGTTAAGACAAAGTATCTGTTTGTGAAATGCAGGATCACTTATATTGGAGGCGGCCGAAAAAAAGTGCCTATGGACGACTTCAATTTGTTTTTCATGTGCGGAAACGATTATCGTGGATGCGGCGATATTGACTGCTATTTTGATCATCCTCAGCCCGCCTTGTGGGAAGATGGCCGGACTTGTGATTTCTTCTGGTACCGGTTTGATAAAGTGGGCGACAGTTTGGAATGTGTATTAGGCTTCAGGTTAATAGGTGATGATATTGATCTGTCGCAAGAGTATATATACTATGTCGGATTTCAACCGAGTGTCACCTATGATAATGACCAATTCAACCCCGCGATCGACAAAAAATGCGTTGCACTGAATGATCTTCCCCAAATGTAAATAACTTTTCAGTTAAGAAAATGTACTGGTCAGACATTGTCTGGCCAATTTTCTTTGCAACCGTATTTGTATTTCGTGTAATACTGATGATACATCTTTCGTGTATGATACAACTGTAAGCGTAAGGAGGCTGCGTTATGTCATACAGATTATTGATCGTTGAAGATACACCAGCACTGCTTCAGGCCATAAGTGTCTTTTTTCGTGAGAAAGGCGCCGGAATCTGGACAGTTGTGACATCGTCAAACGGAAATGAAGCTCTTGAGCTGGTCAGGAGTGAAGAATTCGATCTTATGATCTTAGACATAATGCTTCCCGGTGCATCGGGTTTTGATATCTGCAGGGCAGCACGTCAAAAGGGAGACTGCCCGATCATATTCCTGACGGCATTGGGCGCCGAATCCGAGATAATGAAGGGGTATGAGACCGGGTGCGACGATTACGTGGTCAAGCCGTTTTCGATACGCCATCTCTATGCCAAGAGCCTTGCCCTTCTTAAGCGCGCTAAGGGCGGGAAAACAGCGGAAACATTATCTTGCGGAGCCATTACGATAAACACTCAGACCATGACCGTCACAGTCAATGGTAAAGAGGCCGACATCAGGTCAAAAGAGTATTTCCTGCTCATGTATCTTCTTGAAAACAAGAATGCCACATTGTCCCGTGAACGCATTCTGGATAGGGTATGGGGAGAAAACTTTGATGTTAATGACAGGATCGTAGATAACGCCATAAGCAGATTAAGAACGGACCTGGGCGAGGCCTCCAAACAGATAAAGACAGTGATCGGCAGAGGTTATAAGATCACGGAGGCTTAATATGACAACTCGCAGAAAAGTAATAAGGAAACCGAGTTTTATAATCACATATTCGATCAGTTTTGTGATCGTCTTTCTTGTTCTCGGATGTATAGGGCTATTGATCTACAGTAATGCCGAAACGAGGCATCAGGATGCTAACAACCGTTTCAGGTTAGGATCAGAACTTGAACTGACCGAAAAAATATGTGGTTACTTCGATAAAGAAAGAGTTACGAGAGAGGATATCGTAAAGGCAAAAGAACTTATTCTTTCGCATTATACGGACACGGCACAATACACACAGGTCCTGGTAAACGGTGAACCGATTGTCGATGCCGGTCAGACTGCCACTATGAGATACATCAGCGGATTTGGTCAGTACTATATGCTCGAACTGGCTGACAATAAGTATTTGAAGTGTTTCAATGCACCGGAAAGCAAAAAACTGCAATGTGAGATCAAGTATTCTGAGGACGGTATGGAAGTCAAGCAACAGCCTGCCGTAGCTTTCGTATGCGATGAGTTTTATGCGGATTTTACTAACTGTAAGTTCATACCGGTCGTTTATAGAGAAATCTACGAGACCGAAGGCTACGGGCCTGAGGTAAAGATAACGCCTGAATCAAAAGATATAGAAGGCTATATGCTTGTTAAGCCTGCCAACGTCAAAGATAAGGGTGATCTGAACGATACGACACACGGTTTGATCATGGGCTACAGCGGCACGATAGACGCGGGTTTGCTTACACAGGAAGAAGGAATGCGCGGATATAGAACGATCGAGATCAAGCAGACACCTCTGATCATGCCGCGATTCAATGCGGTTTACGGAACTTATATACTTATCGGAATATGTTTGTGGGAAGTTTGTTCGCTGCTTTTTGCTCTGATCCCCGCTTCCGTCAAATATAACACCGATAAACGCAACTATGAGATCTATGAATACCGCATAAAGACTACTAATGCCATGGCGCATGATCTTAAAACACCGATTGCTTCCATCACTGCATACACGGAGTTGCTGGAAAACAATGTCGATGCCGAAAACCGTGAACTTTATCTTGCCAAGATAAGTGAAACGGCAGCCCAGATGAATAACAGTGTCAATAACATCCTGCAGTTTTCGCGTTCTGAGAATTCATCGGTCCCATTATCAAAGAGTGAAGTGAAGGTTGAGGAGATCATTCACGGCATAATAAGTGATAACGAACAAAAGATAAGCGACAAAGGCCTTAAGGTGGACTTTGATAAAAAGACAGCCCCGGTGCTCAATACGGATAAGGAACTCTTCCGTCAGGCTCTGGGAAATCTGATCAACAATGCCGTACTTTATGCTAAGGCGGATACTTCAGTCATTATCGAATGCAATGATGAGGGGATAAAGATCACTAATGTCATGGCAGAACCTATAGATGACATCAGTAAGCTCAAGGAGCCCTTTGTCAAGGGTAGCTCATCAAGGGAAAACGGCGGAACCGGACTTGGACTTGCCATAGCTGAAAATGATCTGGCAATGCTCGGATATAAGCTTGATGTAAGGATGGAAGACGGAAGATTTGTTGCAACTGTAAAGATTTGAGTTAGAAGCGGCTCATATAATAGGGTCTGAAATATTCAAGGCGAGGTTCAATTAAGAATCTCGCTTTATATTTGATATTATATTTTTCGGATTGCGAAAAAAGTTTGTAACGTTTTTCAAACTCGTGCGTTAGTAAGGTGAAAGGAGGAAAGAAATGCTTTTCGAAGAGATCTATGAGAACTATTACAAAGACGTTTACCGTTTTTGCTTAAGCCTTACAAAGGCTGATGACTCTGCCGAAGATCTGGCACAGGAGACATTTGTTAAGGCTTTAGTGGCGATAGGTTCTTTTGACGGTTCCAAAGACGTAAGAGAATGGCTTTTCACTATCGCAAAGAACACCTTTTTGAGCGAATGCCGGAAAAGAAAATGGATCGCCGATGAGGAAGTGTCAGAGGAGATCCCTGCTGCAGAAGGAGATTTCATAGAAGTTATCTCTGACAAGGAAACGGCAGTTCTGATCCATAAATATCTCCACGGCATGAAAGAACCATACAAGGAAGTGTTTCACCTCAGGGTATTCGGAGAACTGGAATTCGAGCAGATAGGTGACATTTTCGGTAAGAGTGCCAGCTGGGCCCGCGTGACCTTTTACCGTGCAAAAAACGAGATAAGAAAGTTTATGTCTGAGAATGGAGAGTTATAACATGAGAATCAAATGTGATGTAATAAATGATCTTCTGCCTTTATATGTTGACGACGTTCTTTCGGATGCGTCCCGAGAACTGGTGGATGAGCATATTAAGGAGTGCGGAAGCTGCAGAAAGACACTTGAAAACATGTCCGGGAAAGTCAGCATTCCCGTAAGTCCCGAGCTGAGGAAGGATGATACAAAGCCCATAAAGGGTTTAAAGAAGATCGTGACAAAATGGAAATGGCTGACAGCTATTGTCATCGTTCTTGCTGTCCTGGCAATCTTATTTCTGTTCTTCTTGTATGCAGCTCAAAAACAGATAGAGATCCCTTATGAAGGTCAGAATTTTACTTTGGAACTAAAAGAAGACAAGTATTGCATCGTATATCACGGCAAAGGACATTTTGGGTTCAGTGCCGATGGTAACAACGGCGAATATAACATTGAATTCTATACGACTTTATTGGATAAGATCACTGATCCCATAAAGCCTGTTTTCCGAAAACTTTTTAATATGAAAGAATACGATTACATTCCTTTTAGTGAAAAAGGGACGATCACCAAGCTAACCACCCGTGACGGAAAAGTGATCTGGGAAGCAAACGAAGAAGAGCTGAAGGCATACAAAGAATGGGTTGCTTCGCATCCGGATGACTGGCGTGTCCGCAAACATGAAATAGTGGTGTATGATTAAGATACATCAACAATTCAATAATCCGAACTATAATTAAATCCAAGGAAAGCAGAAATGCTTTTGGGCTGGCCGTAAGGTCTTTGGTCCACCGACTGGCGGGGAATTACCCCGCCATTTCTTTGGCTTCAAGGGGAAGTAATTGAAATCGGATTAAATATCAAGCATCATAATAGATGGATATAGATGATATGTGATATTAGATGATTATCCTTCTTGGATACACTTAATAACCCAAAGCTGAAAGAGAACATAAAAAAATGAAAAAAAATATTGGTGTTGATCATGTTAGTGCTTAATATCGGTTTGTCGCTGATTGTCACTATAATTGTTAAGCAATATGGAATTAAAAACTTTTATGATTCATACAAAGGTTCTGTTACGCTGGCAGAAAATATCGAATTATCGGATGAATTTACAATTCAGTTAAACGGGAAACCGGTTTTTATTCCTAAAGGAACAAAAGGCACTGTCTCATATATTGTCAACTATTATAGTAGTAACTGTTTAAGTGTAAGTTTTGATCTCGATGATGGAAGCGAATTTGGTGCTGCAGTGCCGATTGATGGAAAAGTAAATTATGAAGGCCTGCAAATTGATTTGAAAAAGTTGGAATCTTCGGAAAAAAATAGTTGCTGAATATAGAAAAGCTGAACAAAAGATAAACAGTAAGATTAAAACGACTGAGGTCTTGGCAGGTGTATTGACTTTTATCATTCTTTCTGTAGTAATCGTAATTTTCCTTTCTAGGATATTGAGTACGAATGACTAATTCCAATGTCCGATTTTCGGAGAATTGCCTTTTTGCAGAACGATTAGGTTCTATTATTGTTACTCTTGATTTATTTAAAGACACCGCTTCTGCGGTGTCTTTTGTATATTTATCAATAATTATCCTATCTTACCCTAATGCAGAAATAGTCTGCAGATAATCAGAACACTTTATCTCTAGTTTGGGCTCCAATGGAGTCAAAGTTTATTTCTTACAACAATACCCATTTTGATCGTTAGCTTTTTGGCTTTTTTTGTTAGTATTTTCATTGTGAAGGTTTTCCTTTAATGAATATATTGTTAAGGTGGGTATTTTCGATGTCATCCATAAAAAAAGTTGTTTTGACGTTTGTTGTGATTGTTGTGCTAGCTGGAATAGGCTATGGTTTGTATTCGCAGGTGATAGTGCCGACTGCTTTCGAAGCTACCGAAGTTGAAGTTGATGATTTAGAAAAAACAGACGAGTTCGTTACTACATTTGCAAAAGAATGCGATGCCGGAATGCGCCCTGATACAGATTATCCGGTTTCATATTCTGGAAAGTTACCGAGTGACAATCCAACTGATTATAAGATCGCATACTGTTATTTCAAGGGAGTAAACAGGAGTTTTCTTGATAACTATAATGTTTTGGCAGATTTTGGAGATGCTTCAAAATACAAAGAGAATATTATATTTGCATGTAATTCCGATGCAGCATCCTGTATGAGATTGTCAAGACGAGATGAACGTGGTGCGAAGGTAATTCTAGTGCTTTATACAGGAAACCTATCCGAGGCACAGATAAGAGAGTTAATACAAAGTGTCACCTTTACCGTAAAAGCAAAAGGTGACTTTACCGGAACCAGATCTCAGACAATTTCTTATAAAATGTGTGACAAAATAGAATTTGTGCCTGTCTCTGAAGAATAAATTCGCATGATTACTTGCAATATTATAGACAAAGCCTCGGGAATCCGAGGCTTGTTTTGTCGTAGGAATAATGGCGCGAAATTACTCGAAAAAACATAAATGGATTATAAGAATAACTCAAAGACTATTCTTACTCATATAAAGAACTGCCCAAGAGTCATCTCTTAGGGCAGTTTTTCTATTCTATTCGGATATTTTCAGGATATTGTTATTCCGAAAAAAACACACCGTTGATTTCAACACCTTTTATGTTATCTATTTTTAGAACAGTTCCAAAGTTATACGAGAAATAGCCGCTTCCAAACCATCCTATTGACGTTTGACCAAATACCTTACCGGTGATCGGAAGTGACAGAATATCCGTTCTTTCACCGTCAGATGAGACTACAACAAAGCTGTTTATATCTATTTCGGTTAAATCCTCATCTTCAGGGTGTGTCCAATTTTTATCCATCCGGCTCACACCGTAAGGAGTAAGCGTGATTTGTGTACCATCTTTTGCATGAAGTGTTTTGGTCGGTACATTTATCTTGTTGATCAGATCAAAGTATATACCGTCGTAATACGTGTAATCTTCAACAACTCTATTTCCATAACCGTCAGTCTCGCCTGTCTCAACATATTCAAAGAACACTACCCTTTTCGGACGGGAACTGTCTATATATGAATTGCGCACCGGATAAGAGAACTCTATTGAGATCTCACCGTTACTCTCAGCTTTTCCGAAAGAGACTTCATCTAATCCGCCGCTCGCCCGCTCTCCGGTATCAGCATAGACAACTTTAGTCTCTCTTGCCATGAATTTGATATGTTCTTTAGCTTCTTCCGTCAACGCAGTCAGTGTATAAACACCCTGTATAAAGTTTCCGTCACACATCTCAACATCAACAGTTAACCTGATGTTTTTATTCTCGACTGTATAACCGTTCGCGAGAAGACGCTCTTCCAGTTTCTGTACGCCGTCCTCAGTGTAGTAAATACTCACTTTATCTCGGTGTGTGATAAGTGTATAAGCAAAAACACCTGCAGGTATGATCAATGCCATAGCAGCTGCAACAATGACTCCAATACTTACCCTTTTTCTTAAACTTGTAACATGTCTTTTCGGAACATCCTGATACTCATTTACAAACCGCTCGTCGATCCTGCCGGTTATTTTCATAAAATCCTGTTCGTTCATAGCGATCCTTCCTTTCTGATTATGTGCTTTCTCAATTCCGCTCTCATACGGTGCAGCATTGTTTTAACTTTGCTCTGAGAGAAACCCGTTCTCTTTGCGATTTCCGCGATTGGCTCGTTGTACCAATACCGCCCCAGAAAGACTGCGCGCTTGTCTTTGGTGAGAGTGACAAGGAATCCGTTAATGCACTCTGCGATTTCCTCGCTGCGTTCGTCAGTAATGTTGCTGTTATCAGGAATACACTCATTCATTTCCTGAGTCAGTTCCACGAGCTGAGCCGATCGTTTCTGCGCCGTGTTTTTCTTTATTACATCCAGAGCTGCATTACGGCAAAGAGCGGCAAGATAGGCAAACAGATTGTCAGGACGATTTGGCGGGATGGTATCCCAGGCGCGGGCATATGTATCATTAACACACTCTTCCGCATCTCTTTCGTCTGAAAGAAAACGCATTGCAAACCTTAACAGCCGGCCATTATAGTTTGACATTGTCTCTGTGATCGCATTCTCGTTCCGTTCGAAATACAAGGCGATTATCTCTTTATCGTCCAACTTACTGTCACCTCCTTTCGCTCTTTCCCTATAAGTAGATTTTTATACCGAAATGGTTACAAATGAAGGGGATAATATATTAAATGTCAGAGTAATAAGTAAACAAGGTGATGGTATTCTGGCGGAAGCGATATCAGGTTATAGCGGAAAAGATGGTTTGCAATATATTGTTGATTGGGATGAGCAAGGTAATGTAAACATATATATAAAGACTCCTGATCAAGTAATTAAAAGCTTAGATCTCGAAGCAGCTGTTCGAGTTCAAATTATTGAAACCAAGTTCAAATTATGGTATTTTTGAACTTGAAAAGAGAGCGTTGAACTAGGAAGGTGTATCTATGCGACAATTCGATTATAAAAAACTGGCGAAGAGACAATGGGACAATGAGATTGTCTTGTTGTGTTCGAAAATTCATGAATGCAAAGGGCGCCAAGAGCTCTTTATCAGACAAAAACCTGCTCAATTGGATAGATTGATAGAAATTGCACGTATTCAGAGTACCGAAGCTTCTAACCGAATAGAAGGTATTGTTACGACAGATACGCGAATGAAGCAGTTGATGACGGAAAAGACGACTCCAAGGAACAGGGATGAGAAAGAAATCCTCGGATATCGTGATGTCTTGAATACTATTCATGAGAGCCATGATTTCATTGATATTGCACCCAATCATATTCTTCAATTGCATAGGGATCTATTAAAACGTGCCGGAGTATCCTATGGTGGAAACTTTAAAAATGTACAGAACTACATTAAAGAAATAAGACCGGACGGAACAGAAGTAATACGTTTTACTCCACTTGCACCTCATGAGACGCCTAGTGCTATTGAACGGCTCTGTCATAGTTATTGTGAAACACTGGCTCTGGAGATCGTGGATCCCCTGATACTTATTCCTTCTTTTATCTGTGATTTCCTGTGTATTCATCCTTTTAATGACGGAAATGGCAGAATGAGCAGATTGCTTACATTACTACTTTTGTATAAGACCGGGTATGAAGTCGGCAAATACATAAGTATTGAAAAGCAGATAGAGACAACAAAGGATGTATATTATGACGTTCTTCAGGAAATAGATCACGGATGGCATGAGGAACAGAATGATCCTACACCGTTCATAAAGTATATGCTTCAAATGATCTTAGCATGCTACATGGAGTTTGAGGAACGTGTCGGCATAATGGATGCCATTGGTGTTAAGAGTTCTGCATACGATGTCGTTAAATCTTATGTTGATAATAAGCTGGGCAAGTTCAATGCTGCAGATGTGCTTGCAAATTGTCCTTCTATCGGCAGAACGTCTGTGTTCAATGCGCTGAAGAAACTGGTTGAAGAGGGGTATATTAAAAAATTTGGTGAGAAGCAACAAGCTTATTATGTGAAGAAAAGCTCCTCAATATGGTAGTTCAAAGAACGAAAATCAAGTTCAAAAGATTTGACATTTGAACTTAATATGTTTTGAGTGAACACTTTCGAATAGTTTAGGAAATCACGAATTAACCATACTTTTAGAAATTATAAAGCGGTGGTTAAACCTATCGAAAAGCCGAAAACAAGCAATGTTATAATTCTTAAGAAAAACCCCTTAGAACAGATAATCATGACTGATGAACCCGTAAAGAATAAAAGAATCACTATCGGCAAGGTAATATTACTATTATTGATTGCCATCTTTGTCTTCATAATGTTTCCTCGAAGAAATAGTGTGTTGGATGGAGGCACCGTATACTACGAGAGTTGGCCGCTTGGTATTGTATATTCGGTTGAAAAACTACACGAATTTGTCCATGAAAAGAACAATAACTACATCAGAAAAGGGATTAGAATTCGCATTTTAAATAAGATAGTATACGAAGATTCTTATGTGGATTATGATCACCCGCTCTCGAATGGTCATAGTCCTGAGTATTATGAGGCTAGTCGTCAACTTGAATCAGCTTTGGGTAATACTAAAAGCGAATCAGAGGTTCCTTCGAATAGAGTCTCTTCAGCAATAAAATAATAAATACTTGTTCGCACATAGATTCTGATCACCCGGCATTTTTTGAACACTCTTCCGAAGCAGATGCACATTCAGAATAGACTTAAGGTCTGTTAATAACAATTTGGGCAATATTGATTTTACTTACCAGTGGATCATTTAGGTCTTCAAACACCTGTAATAGTCAACACATCAAGTCTTGAAATGCCTGTTTTCTCGATGTCGCCAAAATGGCGCGCGCCAAAAAGAGGTCTGGTGCTTTATAATCACATTGAGCGATGAAATACTGAAGCCATCAACAAATCTATCGAAAGGAAGTGATTGTATGGATTTCGGTGAAAAAATCAAATCCCTTCGCGAAGCAAAAGGCATGACGCAGCAAAAGCTCGCTGACCAGTTGTTTGTTACGCGGCAAACAGTATCAAAATGGGAAGTGGGTAGCCGCTATCCGGATCTTCTTACAACAAAGAGCCTCGCGGATATTCTCGGAGCATCAATAGATGACCTGGTATCCGATGAAGAAACCTATGTTAATAAACGACAAGCACTGCTAGCAAACGTAAAAAGGGACATGATAGCAGCAACCTTCTATCCCGTGATCCTTTTGTTCTGCATTATTCCTTTGCTATTACTGTTGGATGATGATCCCTACTATTGGTTCACTCATATAGTTGATAAAAACGCATATTTAGATATCCAAGACCTCGGATGGTGGAGCTTAGTTTATTTCGGATATATTCTCTTCTTTGCAGCTATAGCAGTTTTGGCTGTGGCAGGTCTTTTTGCAATTTGGCGCAAGGAATTAAGCATTAAAAATGTCACAATCATGGGGATTATTACTTATGCTTACACAGGAATGAACGCACTGTACACGATACTTGCGCCATTCACTTTGGATTATTACGCACAGCAGCATGTAGCAGAAGGGATCATATTATATGTTGTGACGGGCTGTCTGGTCCTTGCCTGCATATGTGGAGTTTATGCAACATATAAGCAGTTTATAGCCGTTGAAAAACAAAGTTCTTCAAAAACAGTGTTCTTTAATGTATTCGTTTACGTATTAATGCTATTGAACTACACGATGTTCATAAATACTCACTACACAGCGGATGTGGATTTGTTCCTTCACCATGGCAGCGTAATATCAGTACTCATGCTGCTTAGTGTCATAACTGTTATCTCGAACCGTTACAAGACCGCTAAAGTTCAAAAAGAGGAAATCCCCGTCGAGGTGACAGCAGTAGACAGCAATGCTTGATATAGATTAATTAAGTCTTCTAAGCAAAAAGATAACGGCCGGACTTTCAATCCGGTCGTTATCTTTTTGGGCATGTTTATGTGCTTCTGTTTTTATCGCTTGTTTTCTCCATTTCAAGCGATAAAGTGATCTGATTAATAACGGGATTCTCATCAAGTTCCGGTGTTTTCCAGCCGTTTGCCTTCCGTGTGTCCAGTATCAGGGGGAACCCGGATTAGTCTGTTTTTACATGCGTTTCAACACTCGAATAACCACCTTCCCAAAACTGTTTGACGACGAGCCCCTGGCAAAAACTACATTGCTATGTTGTTTTTGCCGAAAAAAAGATTTATAATTCTCTTGGCTAAAACGGAGGTTACGACCATGTATTATCACAGACAATTAGAGAAGACTGTTTTGAAGGCAGCAGATGAGTTTGCATGTGTCACCCTTTATGGAGCCAGACAGACGGGTAAATCAACAATGGTGAGAACCATGTTTGAGAATATCGAATATGTAACAATGGACAACAGCAGAGAGCGGACACTTGCAAAACAAGATCCTGAGTTATTTCTTGAGTCGCACGGAATTCCATTGATCATAGATGAGATTCAGAAAGTCGATACTTTGATGGAAGCCATCAAGATCAAAATTGATGAAGCAAAGCTTAACGCTGTAAAGACCGGTGAAAAAATCGGGTTGATGTATATTCTGACAGGTTCTAATACACATGAGATTAGGCAGAAAGCTTCTGAGACTTTGGCAGGAAGAACTGCGATAATCGAAGTCGGATCACTTACAGAGTGTGAGAAGAGGCAAATCGAGGGCGAAGCTTTTGTTCCTGATATTGAAAGAATCAAAAGTAAAAAAGCGAAACTAGTGGCAAAAAACAGATTTGAAGTCTTTGAAGAGATATTCAAAGGCGGTATGCCCGAATATTGGATAAATAAACCGGACAGAACTACTTTTTTCGAGAGTTACATAACTACATATCTGGAAAAAGATGTAAGTAAACTGATCAATGTAGACAAAATGGATGACTTCCGCAGGTTTATGATGATAACCGCACTTAGAACAGGTCAGCAAGTAGATTATACGGATATAGGACGGGCAGTAGGTATAGATTCCAGGACAGCAAAAGGGTGGATATCTATACTCGAAGCATCAGGAATAATAATGCTTTTACAGCCATACGCGAATAATCTGACTAAGAGGATCATTAAAACTCCTAAGCTGTATTTCCTTGATACGGGATTGTGTGCATATCTGTGCGGATGGTCAGACTCTAAGATCTTGGAAGCATCACCAATGGCTGGAGCGTTCTTTGAAACTTATGTTGTAAGTGAAATTGTCAAAAGTCTGCGTAATGACGGAAAAAGAATTGAGTATACCCTGTACTATTACAGAGACAGAGATCAGAAAGAGGTGGATATCCTATATATTAAGGATCAGACGATTTATCCGATCGAAATCAAAAAAGGCATAGGAAAGGATAATGCAGACAAGAACTTCAGTATCCTTGATCAATACAAAATGCCGATTGCAACAGGATTGATTATCGATTCGGGAGATTCAATAATTCCTCTTAACAGAAATGCATATTATTGTCCTGTTGGTATGATTGGGCTATAGTTGAGTATCTTTGCCGATCAGAATAGCGAGATTTCTGCTCCAAGCTCCCGAGAAAACCCGGGAGCTTTATAATGCGTATTATCGAAAATAGGTTGAATAATAGCTATTATCCGACTATAATAAGTAGCGAGGAGGTGACGATTATGATGATCAGCACAGATACATTAATATCAATTACGGAAGCAAATCAAAACTTCTCGAAGGTTGCCAGGCTTGTAGATGAGAAAGGCGCAGCTGTGATCATGAAGAATAACGCTCCCAAATATATAGTGATTGAGTTTAGCCAAATACAGGAAAGTGCAGAATCCGCAGATAAAGCTGCGGTATCTTTAGCCAAAAACTTGATCAATAATAAAAAGTGACTATATATAAAAAATATCGTCACATCATCACAGTCGTCACATAAGCCTTTTTGGTTGATAAATATCCTATTTAGCACAGACAGATCATCCATTCCGAGTTGAGAACAGTGAGCATTCAAAACTCCAAAGAGTTTAGAACACTCACCGATTCACAACTCTACATTATTGCACGTTCCTATTCATTCCGCGCTACCGCTTAGATTGCCACCCGCGACTTAGGGGGCGTAACCCCTTGCATCGCGGCTGGCGAGGAAGTGAGATTATCATGAACAAATGTACGGATGAGGGACATTAATGGAACAGTAAGCAGGTTATACTGATAACAGAAAAGCTTTGATTGAAAATGAGGAATGAGGAAAGGAAATGCATATACAGAAAAAAGGCTCAGCTTATAAGGTGTATGTGAGCGTGGGATATGATGGCAAAAAGCATAAGTTTCGCACATCAACATTCAGGCCGCCCAAAGGATTAACGCCCACACAATTAAGGAGGGCGGTACTTGAATTTGCAGAAGCCTTTGAACGAAAAGTTAAAGGCGGAGCAAATGTCAAATATCTAAACATGACTTTTAAGAGTTTTTGCACGGAAGTCTATTATAAGAATCACCTGAATAATCTTAAGCCGAAGACTGCAAGCGGATATAAGATAGTGATTGAGAATAGGCTAATACCGTATTTTGGAGCAATGCAGATCAAAAACATAAGACCGCTCGATATACGTGGATGGTTGGCAAATCTTGAAAGAAGGGATGGCAAAGATGAGAAGCTGTCTCGAAATACTTCCGGAAGTTGGTTCCGGACATTATCTGCGGTTCTGGGAAAAGCATATGAATGGGAGATCATAGATGAAAATCCTTGCAGGCGCATCAAGAGCCCTGCAAAAACTCATTCGGATGTTAATGCATTACAACTTGAGGATGTTCGTAAGATCATTACCAAACTTCCCGAATATCATGACATGCGTGCCAAAATGTTTATTTTGCTTGTGCTGAACACGGGTATTCGTGAGGGAGAAGCAGCCGGCCTTGAGTGGCGGGATATAGATTATGACAAACACCTAATATCTATTACGCGAACATCACAATATATCCCTGGTACCGGAATGATCGAAAGCACTCCCAAGAGCGATTCTTCAGTCAGAACTATACCGATAACGGAAAACCTTATTAAAGAATTCAAACTCTATAGAGAATGGCAGGATAAGGAAATTGAAAAACTTGGTGAGTTTTATCAGGGCAATCCTGGAGACGAAGCCAGATTGTTTACAACATGGGAAGGACTGCCGGTATTTGACAGTACATTCAGAAGCTGGCTAAACAAGTTTCTGGAATGGTGTGAAGTGCCACATGTAACGGTTCATGGGTTAAGACATACTTTTGCGAGTATTTTGATAGCAAACGGAACAGATCCGAGAACCGCAGCGGCGCTTTTGGGACAAAGTTCACCAGCACTGGTAATGAATGTTTATGCCAATCCTCAAAATGAGGCAAAAACAAGAGCAATTAACAATCTGAATTATATATACAATTCCAAAGATTGAATCTCTTTTTGGACGGAAAAACGGGTAACTATTGGGTAACTATTTTTGAAAAAACATATAAAAAACAGCGTGAACATATGTTCACATAAAGCCTGAAAATGCCTGAGTTTATTGCGTTTCGCGCCAACTTGCGTGAAGTCGTAAAATGGCTTTTCCGGCATTTGTAATCAGCAGGTCGTGGGTTCGAGTCCCACAAATGGCTCCAAATAAAAACCCTTGAAAACATTGGGTTTATGCTCATAAGGCAGTAATGCAAAGACAGAGCATAGCATCAGGTTAAGGGCATAAAGACCGATAGGATTGTAATAGATCCTGTCGGTCTTTTCCATTTTAGCT
>JAEEGK010017714.1_pt1 | contig 15492 bp, 13 predicted proteins | sample 8958771 | NCBI WGS metagenome assembly JAEEGK01 (sample SAMN16246547, study PRJNA631951) | gut metagenome | biome: gut microbiome; feature: rumen; material: SC-attached | host: Bos | place: Iran: Karaj | collected 2018-10
GTGAGCGGAGGTTTTCTAACAGTTCCGGAGTGAATATCGCCTGGCCCGGACCCTTGTAAGTGCTGGTGTTGGTTATGAAGACCCAGCATTCCCCATCCGGAAAGTATTTGACCAGCGCACTGGTACCTGCAAAGGTGCCGGTGCGCGTCCATTCTCCGGTGGGCTTTGTGTCGTTCCATCCGAGTGAGAAGGTGTCCGGGTCGAAATATTCGGTCATCGCTTCCACGCTTTCCTTGCTGATGATGTCCTGGACTTCCGGCTTCCCGTCGATGGATGCGACCAGCAATGCCAGTTCAGGGGTGGAACCCACCCAGGCTCCTGCGCCCAGCAGACCGGCGACGTTGTTGCCGCCGTAGCTCCGGATTACCTTGCGTCCGCTGTTGTTGAATTCATCGACCGGTGAGTCATCCTTCTGGACATAGTATCTCACTTCCTCGGGATACTTGTCGGCATAGTAGTTCCCGGCCAGCCGGAAACCGGTGCATCCCGCCGGATGTAGGACATTCTCCTGGATGAAGTCTTCGTAAGACATCCCGCTGACTTTCTCAATGACCATCGAAAGGGCGAGGTAACCGTAGTTGGAATAATCCTGCCAGGTGCCCGGTTCGAATGCAAGCGGGCGTTTGAGCTGTACTACTGTGAGCTGTTCCTTCGTGGGGACGTTTCTCCAACGGTTCTGGATCATCAGCCACCTTGTGGAGAACATAGGATCGCCTCCCTTCTTTGAAAAACCGCCCTTGTGACGGAGCAGGTCCTCCACAGTTATCTTCATGTACAGTGAGTCGGAGATGGCGGCATTGAAGAGGGAATCGTCGAGGATTCCCCCGGGTCCGAAGACCTGGTCCTTGAGGCTGAGGTACTCCCTTTCCTGGAGGATCATGATTCCCACGGCGGTCACTAGTTTGGACACCGAAGCCATCCTGAGGATGTTGCCCGGCCGCATCGGGACATTGGTGTCAGCCATCCCGTAACCTTTTGCGAACAGGAGGGAATCGTTCCTCATGACAGACAGGGAAGCTCCCTTGAGCCCCCACGTGGTCATATAGTCCTTGACATACTTGTCGAATCCTTCCAGGGAAGAGGTATCCGACATTGCATTTACCAGGGTTTCGTTCAGGTTGACGGGTGTACGGACGGTTTCCTTGCGCTTGATGAATCCGGATGCTATGGCAACCACCACGACGGCTGCCAGCGCGGAGACGCAGGCGACCAGTTTCTTGTTTTTCAAGGAAATAACCATTCCCGTTCCTCCTAGATCAGACCGGCCTTCCTTCCGAAATCGATTATGCAGTCCGCGGTACCTTCTATCCCGAGGATGGAAGAATCGATGCAGAGGTCGTAGTCCGAAGCTGCACCCCAGTTCCCGAACGTGAAGAAATTGTAATATGTCTCGCGGGTCCTGTCCTGCCTTTCTATGCGGGTCCTGGCGTCCTCCTCTTCGAGTCCGGTCCTCTCGCAGACCCTCTTTATCCTTTCCTCGAACGGGGCCGAGATGAACACGTCCAGGCATCTCATATCCCTGAGGATGTAGTTGGAACAGCGTCCTACGAATATCGCCGAACCTTTTTCCGCTATATCCCTTATGACGTCGCTCTGGATCTTGAACAGTTCGTTGTCACCTACATAGTTCCTGCTCCCTACGAACCTATCGCTGCTGAAGAAGGAAGATATGTTAAACATGCTCCTCTTCTCGTCGCTGCGCTCGAAGAGTTCCTTGCTGAATCCGCTTTCTTCTGCCGCCTTGGAAATCAACTCATTGTCGTAGACCTTGATCCCAAGTTTCGAACCGATGTTCAGGGCGACCTGCTTCCCGCCGCTTCCGAACTGACGTCCGATGTTGATTATCATGTTGTTTCCGTCCATGGTCCTATTGTTTTATACTGCTGCCAAGAATCGTGGGTTCGTCACCGTCCTGAAGTTTTCCGAACTTACGGAACAGGTTGTTTATCAATATCAAAGTCGTGATGCAGGCGAGGAAATCGGAGCATGGGAATGCCAGGAACACGCCCTTGATGCCCATGAACAGGGGGAAGACGTAGATCAGGGGCACCAGGAAGAGCAACTGCCTGCTGAGAGACAGGAAAATGGATTTCCTGACCATGCCCAGGCTCTGGAAGAAGTTGGTCGAAACCATCTGCCAACCGACCAGGAGGACGATCGGATTCATGATCCTTATTCCCTTATCAGCAATTTCCTTCAGTTCGGAGTCATTGGTGAACAATCCTACCATCAGATCGGGGAAAAGCTCGGATGCGATCAGCCAGAACAGGCAGACCACAGTAGCCCACAGCGCGGTGATGGTGAAGACTTTCTTGACCCTGGAGTACTTCAGGGCACCGAAATTATAACCTGCTATGGGTTGCATTCCCTGGTTCAGTCCGAGTACGATCATCACGAACATGAAATTGATCCTGTTCACTATACCGTAAGCTCCGATGGCGAGGTCACCGCCGTATTTGAGGAGCTGCTGGTTGATGAATATCGTGACGATGCACGATGCCGCATTCATCAGGAAGGGCCCCATCCCGATAGCCAGGGAATCCTTGGCGATCCTCCAGTCCAGTTCGAAGACCTTCTTCGGTAGATGCAGGACGTTGTCCTTCTGCATGAAGTACCTCAGGGAATACGACAGGGCCATTGCCTGGCAAAGTACGGTCGCGATTGCGGCTCCGCGGATGCCCATCCCGAACACGAAGATGAAGACCGGGTCCAGGATGGTATTGGATATTACGGTGAAAAGGGTCAGGCGCATCGCCAGCCTTGGATTACCGGCGGACCTTATCAAGGCGTTGAGTCCGAAATACAGGTGCGTGATCACGTTGCCTATGAGGATGACCTGCATGTATTCCCTTGCGTATCCTAGCGTATTGTCGCTCGCTCCGAAGAACCTCAGTATGGGGTCCATGAAAATGAGGCATATGGCGGCGAATGCCACTCCCGTGATGCAGTTGAGGCTTATGTCATTGGCCAGCACCTTGTTGGCAGTATTGTAGTTCTTCTGGCCGAGAAGGACCGAGAGCAGGGTGGCCGCACCGACTCCTACCAGGGTTCCGAGCGCGGTGCTGAGGTTCATCAGGGGGAAGGAAACCGCCAGGCCGGACAGTGCAAGCGAACCTTCACCGGGAATATGTCCGATGAAGATGCTGTCCACCATATTGTACAAAGAAGACGCGGTCATGGCGATGATGCCAGGGACCGCGAATTTCTTGAGCAGTTTTCCGATGCTTTCGGTACCGAGCTCCACGGGAGCTGTGTGTGCCTGGGCCATTACTTGTCTACCGCCTCCAGTTCAAAAACAAGTGGACAGAAAGATGGAATCGAATTGCCCTTGCCGCTGTACCCGTAGCCAAGTATGGAATAAAAGGCGCAGACGACCTTTTCATGCTGCCTGAGCTTCGAAAGGCCGAGAGAGAATCCGTCGATGCTCTTGTCACCGGTCGAGGTCTCATCCGCCGCCATGGTGGTCTCCTTGTAGTCGTTTGCCTTCTGGATATACACAGGGGCATAAGTCTTTGAGGACGACCATATTCCGTAAACCTTGGCGGTGTCTTCGATCGTGGTGTCGAACACCTTGCCGTTGAGCAGGCGTCCGGTGTAGTTGACGCAGAACAGGGAATCGGTACCGTAGGTGGAGGTGTCGTCGGGCTCTTTCAGGGTCTTGATATAGAATCCGTTCATGAGCGAATCGGAAGGGCTCATCCTCAGTTTCTCGCTGACGAACCTTGCCAGCGTGTCGAGTTCCCATTTGACGATATCGGTGGTCTTGCCTTTCAATGTAACCGTGCAGATCGCATTGGAACCGCCGTTGGCCTTGAGATACTTCTCGGCTGAATCGTAATCCTTCTTGACGTTGAGCCAGCTGGGGATGACTGCGGTCCGGGTACCTCCGACCCTCATGCCTTTTATCATTTCAAGGACTCCGGCTTCGGTATATTCCCTCAGGTTGATGATCATCTTGGGGCCGTAGTAGTTAGCCTTGTTGAAACTGCCTGCCTGCTGAGAGGCCTTTTCAACGGTGGTCCCGGTTATGTTGCCGTCGATGTCGAAGGTGGTGAATTCAGTGTAGAGGTACATGTCGTCCTCCGTGACAAGCTGACCTGAACCGGGCTTGTCATCTATGATGTAGACTCCCAGTCCCTGGGCTTTTGCTTCGGGATGGTTGACCTTTATCCAGGCTTCGATAAACTCCCTGGCCATGTTGCTGGTGTCCGTCGAGACTTCCTTGGCGCAACTTGTGGCCAGGGCCATCGAGGCTGCGGCCACGCCGAGGATGATTGTTTTCCGTAATGATAATATGTTCATATCTGTCAATTTCCGCTTAATTGTTGCTGACACTCTTGATCCACAAATGATAGGCCAATGCCGAACTTGCTGGGATGTTTCCGATCTTCTTGTTGCCGAAACCGTGCTTCCCGCTGAAAAGGACGTAGCATTCATCGCCTCCCTTGACTCCGACCAGACCGTTCTTCAGGCCTTCGACAAGATCGTCCTCACCGAGCTTGACGGTACTGATGTTGAATGCGGTACTGTCCGTGACATTCCACCTTATGGATTTTGCAAAGGTTTCGTAGTTGGTGGCGAAGACATTGCCGTTTGCGAGGCTTGCGCCAGAAACCACGTATCCGGCATAATAGAATGAGACCGCACCGTTCTCGGCGAGGGATTCTCCTTCTCCGTGGACCGTCGTCACCACTGCGGATCCCTTGTTGTATTCGACCGTCGCTTCCGGATTGGCTTTCTTGAGGGATTCGATGATCTTCTGTATGTTGGTTTCCTGCTTGTCATAGGTCGTCTCGAGCTGCTTCTTGTTGCAGGACGCAACCAGAAGGGTCATCAGGGACAGGAATATGACAGTGAATCTTCTCATTTTGCAAGAAACTCTTCGGATACTTTCAATATGTATGCCTTCGCGTCTTCAGGCGAGGGAATATTTCCAGGGAAGAACAACTTTCCGCCGGCAGCCATCTCATGACCGCCTCCGTTGAAGTAGCGCATCGCACAGAGATTGGCCGACGTGCCTTCCTTCGACCTGATGGACACGCGGAAACGGCCTTCCTCTTCAGTGAGCAGTATGCTCATCCTGACCCTTGATATGGCCAGAGGCAGGTTGACGAAGCCTTCACTCTCTCCCTGCCTGAAATCGAACCTCTTCTGGATCGCCCTGTCCAGGATCATGAAAGCCGTGCCTTCCGGCGTGATCTCCAGGTTCCTGTCCAGCAGATACCCCATCAGCCTGAGCCTGTTCTCCCTGTAGTTGTGGTACCGGCTGGAGAGGATCCTGTCCCTGTCCACGCCTGCAGCCATGAGCTCGGAAGCCATGTTCAGGGTTCCGGGGAACACGGAATTGGCGAAGTTGTTGGTATCGGTCGTCATGCCGGTCATCAATGATTCCAGGCATTCCATCGGCAGACGGGCAAGGTCACCTTCAACGTCCGGCATCTCCTTGATTATCCGGAACAGCAGTTCGCAGGTCGAGGATACCTCGGTTTCGGAGAATACTATTCCGAACGAATCCCGTTCAGGGTTCAGGTGATGGTCGACCAGGACCTTGGGGGCTGATGAACTGCGGAGTTCGGGTTCCATGTCCTCGCCCGACCTGGAGAAGGAACTGCAGTCCAGGCAGAACAGGAGGTTGCTCCCAGATATCCTCTCCCTGACCCCTTCAAGGTCCTGGTTGCAGGTAAGAACGGAGCCTTCCCCGAACCCCTCCAGCATGAAGGCCAGGGATTCCGGTACGCTGTCCGGAACCAGGAGTACGGCATCCTTCCCCCGCATCCCGGAGAGATAGCTCACGAGCGCGAGTCCGCTGCCCAGGGCGTCTCCGTCCGGGTGGATGTGTACCGATACCGAGATCCTGGAAGCCTCGGCTATCATGGTGTCAAGTGCAAGGATATTGTTCATTTGCAGCAGCAAAATTACAAATATTATATTGCATTTCATAAATCAATTTTCTAACTTTGTCCAGAATTGACGCTTTGTCAGTTCCCTTGAATGCAAATCATAATTTCTAAGTATAATGAACAAGACACTGAAAACGATTCTGAGCATCCTGCTCGCGCTTCTGTGCGTATTCCTCGTTTACAAGATCTATGACGGCGTCATGGAGCCTGTAAGGTTTGAAAAGGACGTCAACGCCAGGAAGAAAGTTGCCATCCAGCAGCTCAAGGACATCCGTGACCTCCAGGTTGCTTACAAGAGCGTAAATGACAGGTTCACAGCCTCTTTCGACACCCTCAAGCAGTTCTACAAGAACGGAGAGATGATTGTCTTGATGCAGATTGGTTCCAAGGATGACTCCCTTGCATGGGCCCACACCCAGGAGGTGAAGAAGGCTGCCAAGGGCAAGCTCACCGATGCCGATCTCTTCAGGCTGTACCAGCAGGGAGACAACAAACTCGTATTCGCGATCCAGAACAAGATCCCTGTGAGGGACACCCTGTTCAACCACAGGACCGACTTCAACATCGACACTATCGACAAGATCCCGTTCGCCGTCGATGAGACAGGTTCGGCTGAGATTACCGATGTCGAGATGGCTGCCATCGTGAAGAAGGTCTCCGGTGTCGACGTGCCTCTCTTCGAGGCCAAGATGCCTTACAAGTCCCTGCTCCGTGGTCTTGATCATCAGCTCATCGTCAACCTCGTTGCCGAGCGCGAGGATCTGGGCCAGTATGAAGGTCTCCAGGTAGGAAGCATCACCGCTCCGAACAACAACGCGGGTAACTGGGAGTAGGACAGAGCATGTCCCGTCACACTCCAAAGGTGGCCCTTGTGCCGTCCGCATTCTTTGACGCGGCATCTGCAAGAGAGATCTTGTCAAGGACTGTCCTTCTGGAAGAAGACGACAAAGTTGAATACATCAGTTTGCCGGAATATTCCGCCGAACTGGTGTATTCTCTTTCTGACCCGGTCCCTGAGCCTGTCGAATGGCCGGAACTTTACAATGTGATCAAGGCCCTTTCCGGGGTCAGGGAGCACAACAGGATAGTTGCCTCTTACGGTGACGGCTTCCTGTCACTGGCGGTGGCCCAGGGTGAGAAACTTCTGCTTGCCAATGTGTTCTCCGCAGCCGATTTCACTACGGCGGAATATTTCCTGTTCATGGCCATCAAGAAACTTCAGCTCAATCCAGAGGTTTCCACGGTCCATTTCCTCACACCTCTTTCCGGGGATGAAGAGATGTCCCTGTACCGCTATTTCAAGTCGGTGGAGCAGATATGAGGATCATCGGCGGGCGACTCAAGGGAAAGACTATCAATCCGCCGGCAGGCTACAAGGCCAGGCCTACCACGGATTTCGCCAGGGAAGGGCTGTTCAATATCCTGAACAATGAATATGAATTCGAGGACCTGAAGGTCCTTGACCTTTTCGGAGGCACCGGTGCGGTTGCCTTCGAATTTGCTTCCCGTGGTGCAGCGAGAGTGTATTCGGTCGAGATGGTCAGGGAGAATGCTTCCTTCATCAAGACTGAGGCCAGGCGCCTGGGCCTTGACAATGTAACCATGGTCAGGGATAACGTCTTTGACTTCCTGCCTATCTGCCACGAGAAGTTCGATATAATCTTCGCCGACCCGCCGTATGCCCTTGAGGGTCTGGAGACGTTGCCTGACAAGGTATTTGCCCAGGATATACTCCATCCCGGCTGTTACTTCATCCTCGAGCACGGTGACGAGCATTCTTTCACCGGCCATCCGCGCTTCAAAAAAGAGAAGTGCTACGGTCGCGTGCACTTCTCCTTCTTTGAATAAAGCCCTGTAAGGAAACTATTTTCCCAGGTTTCCGAGGATCGACCGGGTTATCTCGCGTGTGATTGTGCGGGTGGCAGCGCTGGTGGCGCTCTTCACGACCTTTCCTGCACTCTCCTTGGCAGACGTGTTTTTCTTTTTCCCGGTCACCCTTCCGGACACTTCGTTTCCGATGGCTGTCGCGACAGTGGCGGTAACGGCGGTGATCACAGCCTTGGTGACCTTGCTCAGTACACCGGCCTTCTTCTTCGGCGCGGGAACCTTCGCAGCCTTCGTGGAACCCTTCCCTTGCTTCTCCTCTTCATTCTCGGCTTCTTTCAGCTGAGCTTCTTTTTCTGCCAGGAGGGTCTCGAAAGCGCTGTCCCTCTCTATCAGCTTGTCGTATTTCCCGTATATCTTGGACTGCTTGATAATCTGGCTTCTCTGGTTCTCGTCGATGGCTCCGATCTGGCTTAACGGGAACAGCACCCTGGCTTTCTGGACCACGCTGGGAGCACCCTTTTCATCCAGGAATGAAACGAGGGCTTCACCTGTTTCGAGACTTGTTATGGCCTCATAGGTATTGAACTCGGGATTAGTCCTGAAGGTATCCGCAGCCACCTGGACGGCTTTCTGGTCCCTGGGGGTAAAGGCACGCAGGGCGTGTTGCACCCTGTTACCCAGCTGTCCTAGGATGGTGTCGGGAATATCGGTGGGGCTCTGGGTCACGAAGTAGACTCCGACACCCTTGCTTCGGATGAGCCTGACCACCTGCTCGATCTTGTCGACAAGGGCCTTTGAGGTTCCGTCGAAGAGCATGTGGGCCTCGTCGAAGAAGAACACGAGTTTCGGAAGGTCCATGTCTCCGACTTCCGGGAGGGTGACATAGAGCTCCGACAGCAGCCAGAGCAGGAATGTCGAATATACCTTCGGCTTGAGCATCAGTTTGTCGGCGGCCAGGACGCTCATGACACCCTTGCCACCTTCCGTGGCGAGGAGATCGTATATGTCGAATGAGGGCTGTCCGAAGAACTTGTCCGCACCCTCGTTCTCGAGGGTCAGAAGGGACCTCTGTATCGCACCGACAGACGCAGGAGCGATGTTGCCGTAGATCTGTGAATACTCGGAAGCATGCTCGGAGATGAAGTTGAGGCAGGACCTGAGGTCCTTGATGTCGTCCAGCAGCAGCCCCCTTTCGTCAGCAATCCTGAAGAGGATGTTGAGCACACCTTCCTGGGTGTCGTTCAGACCCAGGATACGGGTGAGCAGCTGGGGACCCATCTGGGAGATGGTGCACCTCATCGGATGTCCCTGCTCTCCGAACACATCGTAGAAGCGGACCGGGCAGCTCTGGAACTGGGGATTCTCTATTCCGAACTCCGGCATCCTCTTCTCGATGAAGCCGCTTGTCCTTCCGGGCTGGGAGATTCCCGAGAGGTCTCCCTTCATGTCAGCCATGAAGCAGGGAACACCCGCCTGGCAGAAACTTTCGGCCATCACCTGCAAGGTGACTGTCTTTCCGGTACCGGTAGCACCGGCCACAAGTCCGTGTCTATTGGCCATCTTCCCTACGATGGAGAGAGGGCCTTTTTCACAATGGGCTATCCAAAGCCCGTGGGTTGAGTCGAACATATCCTTGTATTTTATTTATTGTCTTCCTGTTTGGCGCCCAGGCGCATTTTCATCAGCGAAAGGATGCAGCCTGAGACAGCGAATACCGTCAAGCCAATCCACGGGGCGGCAGCGGCATTGACTCCGAAACCGACCTTGTCCACGAGTATGAAGGTGATGCTGACGGCCGTCATGAAGCCTGCGGGGATTCCGCTGATCAGGTAGCGGAGCCCCTTCTTGTTCTTGAGGAGATAGACCGTGACTGCCCAGAGCGTGAACACTGCCAGGGTCTGGTTGGCCCATCCGAAATACCTCCAGATGGTGTTGAATCCATTCGCATCGGAGATGTTGAACCAGAGCAGAAGGGCGGTGACTATGAAGAGCGGTATGCTGATTACAAGCCTGTTGCGAACAGGTCTCTGGTTGAATTTAAGGAAATCGGCTATTATGAGCCTCGTGCTCCTTAGGGCGGTGTCACCGCTCGTGATGGGGGCGGCAACGACTCCTAGGATGGCGAGGATGCCACCGAGTATTCCCAGCCAGGTCTTGGATACCGTGGTAACCACCGTAGGAGCGGCTGCGGTGATGTCGGAGCCGCATTCAGTCGCACCTCCGTCGAAGAAGAAGTAGGAGGATACCGCAGCCCAGACCAGGGCGACCAAACCTTCGGTGATCATCGAGCCGTAGAAGACCGGCCTTCCGAGCTTTTCGTTCTTAAGGCAACGGGCCATCAAGGGGCTCTGCGTAGCGTGGAATCCGCTGATTGCGCCACAGGCTATGGTGATGAACAGGCAGGGGAATATGGGTTGTCCGTTTACGCCGACCGATGGACCCCTGTTGGCAAGGCCGTCCCAGAATTCGGGAATGGAAGGCCATTTGATGAACAGGCCGACCATAAGCGCCACTGCCATGAAGATCAGGGCGAAGGCGAACAGGGGATAGATCTTTCCGATTATCTTGTCGATCGGGAGCATCGTGGCGATGAAATAGTACACGAATATCACTCCTACCCAGATCATCATCGAGGAGGAGGAACCGTCACCGGCGATGTCACCGAGGATTATGGCGGGGCTGTATACGAACACGGCAGCCACCAGGACCAGAAGCAGCATCGTGAAGACGAGGACGACCTTCTTGGTGCCCTGTCCAAGATAATCTCCTATGATTTCCGGGAGTCCGACTCCGCCTTTCCTCAAGGACAGCATTCCGGTGAGATAATCGTGGACCGCACCTGCGAAGATGCATCCGAACACGATCCAGAGGTATGATGCCGGACCGAATTTGGCGCCCATTATGGCTCCGAAGATCGGACCGGTTCCCGCGATGTTGAGGAACTGGATCATGAACACTTTCCAGGTGGGCAGGGCGACGAAATCGACTCCGTCCGCTTTGGAGATTGCAGGTGTCTGGCGACTGCTGTCGGGTCCGAAAACCTTCTCTACGAATTTCCCGTAGAGGAGGTAGCCCAGGATCAGGGCGACAAGGCTGAGAATCAAAGAAATCATATCATACAAATATAGTAAAAACTATAGTCAAATGATACCTTCCCTTTCGAGAAGGGCCATAGCTTCGATGAGCATGCATCCGTCCGGTTGGGTGGCTGAAGAGGTTATTCGACCGTTATCGAGTTCAGGAGAGGAAGTTTGCCGTCTCCGATCAGCTTGATGATCAGTTCGCCGAACAAGGTGTTCTGCCAGGCGAACCACTCGCGTGTGAATCTTTCGGGGTTGTCCTTGTGGAATGACTCATGCATGAAGCCGGTGCCTGCATCTGTCTTCATCAAGGTTTCGATGCACCACTTGATTTCCGCGTCGTCGCTGGAGGTGAAGGCTTTCATCATGATGCTCATCGGCCAGACCATATCGAAGCCGATGTGCGGACCGCCGATCCCTTCTCCGGCTTTGCCCTTGAAGAAATAGGGATTGTCCTCACTCCAGACAAAGCGCCTGGTATTCTGATAGATACTGTCATCGGGAGTGACATCACCCAGGTAAGCCATGGCCAGCAGGCTGGGGACATTAGCGTCATCCATCATGAGTTTGTTGCCGAATCCGTCGACTTCATAGGCGTAGATGGTTCCGTACTTAGGATGCTCTACGGTAGCATAGGCCTGTAGCGCTTCCTGGACTTCGTCCGCAAGGCCACGGCATTCAAGTGCCAGGTCTTTCTCTCCGTTGACCTTCTCCAGGATCTCCCCAGCCTTGCGCAGGGATGTGACCGCAAAGAAGTTGGACGGGATCAGGAACTCGTAGATGGTGGCGTCGTCGGACGGACGGAAAGCCGAGGCGATCAGCCCGACAGGTTTGACCGGATTGCCGAAACCGTGGTTCGATTTGGTGTCGGTCTGTGTCTCGGTCTCTCTCTGGAAGCGGTATGGGCCGGGTCCTTCCTTGCGCTGCTGGGCCTTGAAAGTGGTAAGGATATTCCTTACGGCATTGATCCAGGTCTCACCGAATACGGAAGTATCTCCAGTGGTCTTCCAATACTGGTAGGCAAGACGGATAGGGTAGCAATCCGAATCGATCTCCCACTTGCGCTCGTGCAGGTTGGGATTCATCTTCGTGCGGTCTGTCTGCCATCCGGTTCCGGTCGGCCCATCATTGAAAGCATTGGCGTACGGGTCGATGCAGATCAGGCTGAACTGGCAGTTGATCACACCTGCGAGCATGTTCCTGAGATGCCGGTCTTTATTTGCCAGTTGTACATATGGCCAGACCTGGGCTCCGGAGTCCCTGAGCCACATTGCGTGGATGTCTCCGGTGTAGACGAAAGTCCTCCAGTTGCCGTTTTCATCCTTGCCGAAATGGACGGTCGTATCGAGGGTGTTGGGGTAGCAGTTGGAAAACATCCAGGCCAGCTTGGCATTCGTCAGCTGAGCAGTCACTTCCTTGATCTTCGCTTCCACTGCTTCGCTGCGGAATAGCCTTTCCCCGGGAGCGGGACGTTTGGACTCGTAAGACTGGGCTCCGGCCGTAAACATGCAGGCGAAGAGAGCCAGGGTAATCAGTATTCTTTTCATTATAGAGCAGTTATTTTCGGTCTTTAACAAATATAGCGCTTTTTGCAGATATTCTTTTTCTCTAGCATTATGATTATATTTGTATTTACGGTTTGAAACAAACAACACTTCAGATAATGAAAGCAAGATTCATCGTTATGGCTGCCGTCGCCCTCCTGGTCGCGGGCAGTATCAATGCACAGCAATGGAGCCCTGCAGGAGACAGGATCAGGACACCCTGGGCCGAAGAGGTCTCGCCGACGAACTCCCATCCCGAATATCCCCGTCCCCAGATGGTCCGTTCCGAATGGCAGTCTCTCAATGGTCTTTGGGATTACGCCATTATCCCGAAGTCGGAGCCTAGACCCGCCAAATTCGACGGGAAGATCCTGGTTCCTTTCGCTGTCGAGTCATCCCTTTCCGGTGTCGGCAGGAAGGTGACCCCGGACGACGCCCTTTGGTACAGGACCACTTTCTCGGTCCCATCTGCTTGGAAGGGCAGGAGGCTTATGCTCAATTTCGACGCTGTCGATTGGAAGACTGTGGTTTACGTCAATGACATACAGATCGGTTCCCATACAGGTGGCTACACTCATTTCTCATTTGATGTGACTCCTTATCTTAGGAACGGGGCCAACTCCCTTGTCCTGAAAGTCGAGGATGCTACCGACAACGATTTCCAGCCTCGTGGGAAGCAGGTGTCCAAACCCTCCGGAATCTGGTACACCGCCGTCTCGGGTATCTGGCAGAGCGTATGGATGGAGCCTGTGGCCCCTGCCCATGTGACCGATTACAATGTGGTCTCAAGCATAAAGGAGAAAGCCATCAATGTCACGGTTGACGCCGAAGGTGTTCAGGAAGGTGATGTAATCAAGGTTTTCCTCCTCGACGGAGGTATTGGATATTCCACAGAGACCGCTAACGCCGCGAAGACCGCCACTGACGGATTGTATGCGGTACTCGCATCCGGGATGACGGTCCCAGGCGGGACGGTGACGCTCAATGTCAGGAATCCAAAACTCTGGTCTCCTGATTCTCCTTATCTCTATGGCCTTGATATCCAGATTCTCAGGAATGGCAAGGTCATAGACAAGGTCGCTTCTTATACAGCCATGCGTGAGGTCGGAGCATACAGGAAGAATGGCAACACCAAGCTCATGGGGCTTAACGGCGAGGGCTTGTTCCAGCTTGGACCTCTTGACCAGGGCTGGTGGCCGGACGGACTTTATACCGCACCCACTGATGAAGCTCTCAAATTCGACATCCAGAAGACAAAGGACTTCGGATTCAACATGATCCGCAAGCACATCAAGGTCGAGCCTGACCGTTGGTTCTACTATTGCGACCAGATTGGAATCATAGTATGGCAGGACATGCCTTCTTTCGGCGGCAGCAAGAAGTGGGGCATGTACTATTACGGAGAGGGCGAGGATTTCCCCGCTACACCCGAGGCCAAGGCCAATTACTACAAAGAGTGGACGGAGATCATCAATCAGGTCAAGAAGTTCCAGTGTATCGCAGTTTGGGTGCCTTTCAACGAGGCTTGGAGCCAGTTCGACACCAAGGATGTCGTCGCCTACACCAAAAAGCTTGATCCAACCAGACTTGTCAACCAGTCTTCAGGAGGTAACTGGGAGGAAGGTGTCGGAGACATCCTCGACAACCACCACTATCCTTACCCTGCTTTCAGGATGTGGGACAAGAACATGATCAATGTCCTGGGTGAATATGGTGGAATCGGACTGCCTGTCGAAGGACATCTCTGGCAGGCGGACAAGAACTGGGGATATGTCCAGTACAAGAATGGGGACGAGGTCCTGGCCGAATACGCTTCATTCGCCGAGCAGCTCAAGCAACTCATCAAGCAGGGTTGCAGCGCCGCGGTCTATACCCAGACAACCGATGTGGAAATCGAGATTAACGGTCTCATGACTTATGACCGCAAGGTCATCAAGATGGACGAGAAGAAACTCCGTGCCGTCAATGAAGGCATAATCAAGTCAATGCCAGTCAAATAACCTGTTTAATTATGGATATAAGGAATAAACGCTATGCCCTGCTGGTACCTACCAGCATGGGTTTGCGTGTCACGCCGGAGAACGGGCAGCCTGTCCAGTCGAGTGATGCCCTGCATCTGCAGGCCACCAGTGCCGAGACAAATGTCGCAAGCATCTCCTCTTATCTCGGCCTTCCGGTCAAGGTGCTGACCACCTTCGTTGAGGGCAGTCCCTTCGCTGCCTTCATCAAGTCCAACCTCCGCTCCCGCGGAATGGACTTCGAGGGACCTGAAGTGCCTCAGGGAGGCCCCTGGGGGTACAGGCATCAGATAAATGTGGCCGACAGCGGCTACGGTTCCCGCGGCCCGAGGGTATGGAACGACCGCGCCGGCGAAGTGGGCAGAACCTTGAATGTCAAGGATTTCGACCTTGACAGGATATTCGGGAAAGAAGGGGTGGAGATCGTCCATCTCTCCGGACTGATCGCGGCGCTCAGCCCCGATACCAGCCGCTTCTGCCTCGAGATCGCTAGGAAAGCGAAGGAATATGGGACCAGGATAAGTTTCGACCTCAACTACAGGGCGTCTTTCTGGGCCGGAAGGGAGGAGGAACTCCGTGCCGTTTTCAGTGAGATTTGTTCCCTGGCCGACATCCTTATCGGTAACGAGGAAGATTTCCAGTTATGCCTGGGGATCCCCGGACCCGAGGCCGGTGGCAAGGACATCTCTGCCAAGATCGAAGGATTCAAGGAGATGATCCGCCGTGTAAGGAAGGAATACCCGGCCGCTCAGGTATTCGCCACCACCCTTCGCCAGGTCAACAATACCAACAGCCACAACTGGGGCGCGATCATGCTTGAAGGAGACACCTGGCATGTGGTCGAACCTCGAGAGATATATGTGCTGGACAGGATCGGCGGCGGCGACGGTTTCGTCGGAGGCCTGCTTTACGCGATACTCAAGGGTTGGGAACCCGAAAAATGGATCCAGTTCGGATGGGCCTGCGGTGCACTTGCCACGACCTTCCTTACCGACTATGCACAGCCTGCCGATGAAGACCAGGTCTGGAGCATCTGGAAAGGCAATGCGAGGGTAAAACGCTAGGCCATGCTCTATTTCGCAAGGGGATCGGAGACCGACATCATCTCGGCTGAAGAAACAAG
>JAEEGK010017716.1_pt1 | contig 15491 bp, 7 predicted proteins | sample 8958771 | NCBI WGS metagenome assembly JAEEGK01 (sample SAMN16246547, study PRJNA631951) | gut metagenome | biome: gut microbiome; feature: rumen; material: SC-attached | host: Bos | place: Iran: Karaj | collected 2018-10
CCCAATCCCCAATCCCCAATCCCCAATCCCCAATCCCCAATCCCCAATCCCCATATTCAAATTTAAATTTACTATAATATTTATCAAAAGTTATCATTTCTTTAATATAATATAAAATATATATACCTCTAACAATATTTTTTAAAAGAATAATAGTTTTAAATTCTAAATAAAATTCTAATTGAACAAAAGCTTGAATTAAAGATAAAAGAGGAGTAATATAGTCAATTTCATTTAAAGGATTTATCATAAAAGAATAATTTGTTACAATAATAGGACTATTAATAACTACACTACATAAAATAACATTTGAATAAAACATAAAATAAGTTAATATACAAATTAAAGTAATTAAAATATAATAAAGTGATTTACTATATTTTTCTTTTTTATCATTAAATATTACTTCTACAAAAATTGAAATTAAAAATTGATTAAATACATAGAAAATATAAAAAACAATGAATGAATATAATTTAAATATCTTTTTTTTATTAACTAAGAAATGATAAGTTCTATAAATAATTAATGTAAATAGAAGAGATAAAAACATTAAAAAAATAAAATAAGGATAAACATCATAAGGAATGTTTTTTTTTATCAATTCACATAAAACTAATTTTCTTATCCAATAAGATATTCCTTTATTAAAAGAAATATTCCAATCATGAGTTATTATAAATATTGGCATTATTTTTATCATTATGATTAAAAAATATATTATTTTATTTGAAGGTAATTCTTTTTCTAAATTATTATAATAAATTATTCTTATATATCCATTACTTTCCATATATAATATTATTTTATAAAAATAAATTTAAATTAAAATAATTTAATTTAATTCTTTTTTTATTTCTTTTATAAAAATAGTTTTTTGAAAATTATACATAATTAGCAAAAACAATAAAGTAAAAAAATAATAGTAAGAATCTCAAAGAGATATTAAAAATTGTTATTTAAATACAAATTTTATTTTTTATATAAAAGACTATTAATTGTTTTTTTTCAACCTATAGATTTTGTTTATTTTTGGTAGCTAAAAAAAATAAAAGAAAATATAAAAAACAAACCTTTAAATAATATTAAAAATAATTAAATTAAAAAAAACAATTTTGTCATATATTTATATTTGTTTTTTTTATAAATTTAAATAATTAAATCAAATTACTATTTCATATGAAAAAATAATTAAACAAAATATTTTTGTATTTATTATCAAATAAAAAAACTTTTTCATTTTTTAATTCTCACTTAAAAAATAAATTATATCAAATGAAATTAAATTAATTATTGTTTTTGAAAAAAGTAATGGTCCAAATATAAATCCAATTAAATCTCTAATATCATTATGAATAATATAATGAATAATATTAGGTTTTATATTTTCTAAAACAGTAAGAAATCCATAAAATAACATTAAACCATTAATCCAATCATTAATATAATTTGATTCATTTGAAATAATCAAGGAAAAAAAATTAGGAAGAAAAAATAAAATTATTTGAATTATTCCTTTATGAAAAATTTTTTTTAAATTTAAAAGAATCATTAAATTATAAAATATATATTTACCTAAAAATGATGAAAAAAAAGGAACAAAAAAGAAAGATAATAAAGTAAAAATAATTGTATAAATAAAATTTAATGATATTATTTTAGACATTTGTTCAATTAATTCACTAAAACCATTATTTGGGTATTTTTTAATAATATGAAAAAAATAATATAAAAAAAAAAATCCTTCTAACCAATTAATAAATAATTGAGATTTTGAACATATTGCAGATAAATATAAGTAATTTATTGTTATCGGGTAAATTAATTTATTTACTAATAATGTTATAAAATAATTCAAATTTACTTTTATTTCCCATTATTTAGGTTTAAAACAATATTTAATTTAAAAAAATATATTATTTATTAATTATATTTTTAAATTTATATGTTATAAAACAATATATTTTAAATTTTTATAAATTTAAAAATGACTGAAAATAATATAATTAAAATAAGATATGTTTTGAATTACTTTTAAATATGATAATAAATTTAAAAATTAAAAAAAATATAATTAAGTTTCTATAAAAAAGTTTTAAATTTATTTTTTGTTTTGTAAAAGCTCATCATAAATACCCTTTAAATTATTTGATTGTTCAATTCCTTGTTTTCCAATAATGAAAGTATTTCTCATTTGAGAAATAATATCATCAGTTTTAACTAAAATAATTTTATTTAATTGTTCTCTTAATTGAGTTTCAATATATTCAACTAGTCTTCCAATAGAATTAATATGAGTTTGATAATCTAAATAATTTTTAGGATAATTATATTCTTCAATAATTTTATATAAATTTCCATTAAAACCACAATCTTCAAAATTTTTAATTTTAATATCATATAACATAGTACAAGAAACTCTATAAGTAGCTTTTAATTTTGTATTTTTTTTTTGATCAGTTTCATTACTAAATTTAACAGTAATAACATTAATAGAATCCAAAAAAGAATCATAAATTAATTTACAATCATCAATAATATTTTTAATTAAAACAGAGCAATTAAATCCATTATTAATAGAATCACCTTGTTCCCAAATATAAACACTTGAAATAGCATTATTATTATAATATAATTGAGTATATATTTTAAATAAATAATTTAATTGTTTTTCTAATTCTCTTAATTCATTACTTAAAATTCTATGTCCTTCATTGTCAGGAAAATATTCATTTGACCAAGGAGAACGATATGAATTTCCATCATGATTAAATTCACTATTTATAAATAAACCTAATGAATCACTTTTATTTATTGATAAGGGAGTTACTAAATATTTTGATATATCTCTTTTTGATTCTTGATTTATAAATGTTGGTGATATTTTATTTAAGTAATCTAAAGTTTTATTTGGAGGAAGAATTTGACATATTTTCATACATATTTCTGGTTTAAATACTTTTTCATTCTTATTTTCTATATTTTGTTTGTACATTTTTTTTAAATATTTTTGTTTTTGGTAAAATTTATTTTTTTGATTTATTTATATTAATTTATTAATTTTGTTGAATTTATTTTTTTTAATCAGAAAATATAAATCAAATTTTAATAATATAATTTGAATTAGGAGAAGTATTTCTTGAGAAATTTTATTATTTTTGAATCTTGTTGTTAAATTGAATAAATTCAATTTACTTTCTTTAAGAAATAAAAGTAAATTCCAAACTTTTAATAAGTAAGTATTTAATAATTTTTTTCTAAGTCTAAATCTTAATAATATTTGAGTAAAATAATTATAAATTTCCTTATATAGGTTTGAATTGTTATTTTATTGTTTTTTCGTATTGCAATAAACATTATTTAAACCTTTCTTTTGAATGTACTCTAAAATCTTTTTATAAATTAATATTTAATTCATTATCCTTAGAAAAGTTTCTATTTTAAAATAAAAATAAATCATAAATAATTTTTAATAATTGGTGTTATTTTATTTATTTTGAAACAAATTTTGATTTAATTTTAAATATATATTTTATAAATTTATTTAGTTTTTTTTAAGAATAATTTTTCGATTAATAATTTATAGTTTTACCAAATATATTTAATAAAATGAAAAATAATCAAAAATTAAAATCCCAAGTTTGTACATATATAAATGATTTTAAAAAATATTTGATATAAATTGTATGTTAATGTTAAAAGATGGAAGATTTGCGATTTGAGTGGATGATTTATTTTTATAATATTTTTTTTACTTTAGATTTCACAGTTTATTTCAATGAACAATTTATTGAGGAAATAATGTATTGAAAAAATGAAAATATCTTAATAAGAGTTTTTAGAACTTTTTACATTATGAATATTTTTAAACAATAAAAAAATATATTATTTCATACAAGCATTTAAACCTTCTTCTGCACTTTGGATAAATAAAACCAATGAATTATCGAATAATTTAATAGTAATTATTGGAGTTTACCCTCATATTGAATTTTTTTCTAAAAATGAAAAGAATGAATATTATACAAGTAAAATAATAAAGGATGATCATAGAAGAGATGGATATAAAACTTTAATTGGAATTCCAAATAATAAAATAATTTCATTTAGTGGTAAATTACACGAATTTAAAGTATGGGATTTAATTACTTATAAATGTATTTTTCAAAAAGAAATATTTTTTTCACCTTACCATATCAATATAATAAGTTTAATTTTAGAAAAATTTGTATTAATTTGTTGTACAGATGGTCTTACAATTATTGATTTAAATAATGATTATCATGTGTATTTGGTTATGGAATCAATGTTACTTGTGGCGATGATACAACTAAATGAAATAGATTTTTTAATTACAAATGAAAAGAATATAATCATGAAAATTAAATTCAATGAAAAAACATTAAAATTTGATTCTTATAATATATTATTGAAAAAAAATGATTTTCTAGATTCTTTGTTTATAAAAATTAATAATAATTGTTTTATAACAAATTTTTCACCTCATGTAGATAATTTCGATGATTCAACTTTATTAGTATTTCAATATTTGAATAATTAATGTGAAAAATAACATTTATTTTTTGATTTCATTAATAAATCAATAAAGTAAAATTTTAAGTTATTGTTACTTTATAAAATTCTTATTTTTTTTATGTTTATTAAATAATATAAAATTTACAAATATATTTTTAAAAATTTTTGAATTTTTTTTAAATTAAATAAAATTAATTAAAAAACAATATTTATTTTTATTGAACCTTAAAAATCTTATTTTAAAAATAATAATTAAAGTTAATATTTTAAAACCAATAATTGAAACAAGAAAAAATTGGTTTTATTTCTTAAAATTCTATCTTTCATTTGGATTAATTAAGTATTATTCTAAATTATCATTTATACAAGAAAAAATTAATATTAACATGTGTAATTAAAACAGTTTGTTTCTCTAAATAATTTAAAGTTTCTTTTATATTTTTCTTCTATATTATTTCAAATTCAATTTCTAATATGATAAAAAATAATTTTTATTTTAATTCTTTTTTCAATTTCATATCTTAATTATTTCAAATTAATAATCATTTACTTTATATTTTAAATTTTTTATATTTTTATATTCATATGATGAACTTTGATATTCTTTTATTTTTCATGAATAGTCTCTTTTAATGAGAAAATTTCTATTTACATTTATTTTATTATTTTTTCCTTCTTTTATTTAATTATATTTTTATGTGATTATTGAATTTTAATTATAAAATTTTAATAAAGATTTATTTCTTTTATGTTTAATAATAAAAAGATTTTTATTATAATGAAAAAAATCTAACCTAATAAATTCCAACCTAAAATATGTTAAAAAAAAAACTAAAAAAATAACAATTAAATTATAATTAAATTCCTTTAAAAAAATAAAAAATAATAATGGGAGGAAAAGAAAGTTTAAATCCAAATCCTTCAAGATGTTTCCAATGTTTAACAATACCATTTATAGATATAATAACGAATGATTTAGATATACAAGTAAAAACAAAATGTTTATGTGGTGAAAAAGAAGAAAAATTAGAAGAATATATGAAAAAACATTCAGGAAAAGAAATGCCAGATTTTTCTTGTTTTAAATGTAAAAAACTTTTGGAAAATTCATATTATTGTCATGAATGTTTTAAAGTTTTTTGTAATAAATGTTTAGTTGAACATAAATCTAATAATAAAAATCATTCTTTAACTCCTTTAAATAAATTAGATACTGAATGTCCTTTTCATTCTAAAGTTTTTACACAATATTGTTTTATTTGTGAAAAAAATTTATGTGATAAATGCAATTTAATAGTTCATAAAGGACATATTATTATTAAATATATTGATTATAAAGTTAAGAAAATGGATATTTTAGAAAAAAAAATTAAAATGGCAAAACAAAAATTAAATGTGAATGAAGATATTGCTAAAAGTATTATTAACAAAAATGATAAAATGAAAAAAGAAATTGAAGAATTTTATGAAATTAATGATGAAATGAATTTAAAAATAATTAAATTATTAGAACAAATAATTCAAAGTTATTCTTTATGTAAAGAAAAATTTAATTGTCAATTAATATATAATGTAAAAGAAAATATTAACTTTAATTTAGGAGTTATTTCCTTTGATGAAAATACTAAAATTGAAGAAGATACAGAAAAATTAATTCATTATTTTAAAACAAATACTATCATTGTTAAAAGAGATGATATAAAAGAAAGAAAAAAAAAATTAGAAGAAAAAAAACATTTAGAAGAAGAAAAAAAAAAGCAATTAGAAGAAGAAGAAAAAAAAAAACATTTAGAAGAAGAAGAAAAAAAAAATATAGAAGAAGAAGAAACAAAAAATGAAGAAGAAGAAGAAACAAAAAATGAAGAAGAAGAAGAAAAAAAAATTATAGAAGAAAATAAAGAAAATGAAAAAAAAGAAATATTCACTGTAGATTTATATAATTATGGGAATAAATATTCTGAAAAAAATCAAGTTGATGAAATTTATGATGTTGGAGACCCTAGAAAAGAAGAAAGAGATAATATTATGAAAAGACCTATTAGAAATATTAAGAAAAAAGCAAAAAGACCTGTTTTTTCTTCTACTTAATTTAAAATAATAATATTGAATTTAATATTATTATAAGAAATTCTTTTGATATGAAATAATTATTTTTTATTTAATTTTTTTTTAATTTATTAATTAATATAAAATACTTTAGATTAAGAAATATATATAATTTCTTTTTAAAAATTATATAAATTTTTAATTAAAGAATGGGTGGATGTATCGAAAAAAGAAATAATATAATAATAAATCAATCAAAATTATTAAGAAAAAATTGTTTTAAAAATATTAGTTTTTCATTTAAGGAAAGAAGTTCTAATACTTCTTTGAATGAAAAGCCAATATTTTTATTAAAAAATAAATCTCAAAGAATTCCAATTCAAATATGGATAAATATATTAAATTATTTAAATTTTTATGAATTAAAAGAAACTGGAAAAGTTAATAAATTTTTTAATAAATCAGTAAAAAGAAAAGAAATATTAGTTAAATTTTTTAAGAAAAGAGATTCAATTTTTATTCAAAATAATAAAAGAAATATTGAAGAATTATATATACAAACTGTTATAAATAACTTTATTTCTTTTTCAATGTTACAAAAAAGTAATTACTCTTATCAAGATGATTATTCTTATGACAGTGTTAATATAAATTAATATTAGAAATTCTGAAAAATATTTTAATGAATCATACTTTATTTGAGATTAAAGATATTTGTATATGTTTCATTTTATCTTTTTGTAAAAATGAAGTATTTTTTATAAAACAAAGAATAATGTAATATAAGTTTAAGATATTATATAATAAATTTAAAAAAGATTTAAATAATTAATTTATTTTATTTTTCTTTTCATTTTTTAAAATAAATTGTTAATTTTAAAGTTTATTACAAAATATAATAATTATTATCTTTTCTTTGATATAATTAAAAATTTTGAAAAAATAATTTAATTGGATATTTCTTTTATTTATTTTATCAATTATTATTTAAGTAATTAAGTAATTTAAAAATAGATTTTAAATTTAATATTTAATATTCATAATTTTTCTTAGTAAAGTTAAAAAAGATATTAGTAATATATGTTGAAAACTATTTTTGTCTAATTAATATCTAATTTATTTGCCTAATTTTTTCACTTTACATATAATACTTTTCAAAAGTATAAAACTTAATATAAATTTTCCTCTTAGCTTTTAGAAATATAATTTATAAAAATGAATAATGAAAAAATGTATTATTTTCGTTTTATTAAATATTATAAATGATTATTTTTTATCTATGCAATTATAATTTTGAATATAATTAATAGTTTTTAAGATATATTGAAAATTTTTATATAATTTATGATTATGATTTTTATTTCTTAAAAATAATATAAAAAATTGAAATTTAAACTTATTTATTATTAATACATATATTTAGATTAAATGATATTCATTTTTCATTTAGAAGAAAAATATATCTTAAATGTATTATTAATAATATTTAATTTTAATATTAATTGTATTTATTATCTTTTATCTAATTGAAAATTAAATCATTTATTGTCAAAATTTGAATTTGAAAAAAATATATGTTTATCATCAATATTTTCATTTAAAGGAGAATAATTATTATCAATATTAGTTATAGTTCTTCCAATTTCATTTTTTGTTGTTTTTTCAATAAAAATTTGAATAACTTTAGAACATACTTCTAAATTTTCAAATTCTTTTTCATCACTTTCACTTTCACTTTCAATTTCTATATTTTCAGAATTTGCATAAGGAATAATAAAATCATAAGATAAATTTCTTAGAGTAAAATAAAAAATATAATTATAAAATAAGTGTTTGTATTTTTTTTTTAAATTTTCTATATCCATTTTATAATCAATTAAAGGTAAAATAAATTCTTTTGATTGATTTAATAATTTATTAGCTGAATATAATTCAAAATTATCAATTTTTACATCTTCATTATTTTTAGGAATTAAAACATTTATTTTTAATTTTGAATTATTGTATGTTTCACCACATAAATTACATTTAAGATCTATTTCATTTTTAATATCTGAAAAAATTAAATTATTATAATTAATTTTAAATAAATTTCCACATTTTTCACAAAATATTTCAGTATCAAATTGAATTCTTTCTTCCTTGTTTTTTTCATTATTATTATTATCTTTATTAATTCTTGGAATTAAACTTCTTTTTCTAAAAATATATTTTTCTTTAAATATATTATCATTTTCTTCATTCATTGCAGATTCTCTCATTAATAAAGTAACTCTTATTGATTGAGATTTTGTTTTTTGAATATATTTAGCATTAAAGACTTTAGTTAATTTATCACATAAAAGAGAATAAATTAAATAAGTTCTAAAACCTTTTATTTGCAATAAAAATTCATAAAATTTAATTACTTCAGCATCACTTCCATAAGTTATAATTGAAAGAAAAATAAAATTGAAAATTTCTTCATCAATATATTCTAATTTTTCTATTATATTATATATTTTATTAAATCTTATTTCTCTTTCTTTTAATTCACAATACCATAATGAACTAGATAATACTAGAAGCCATGTTAAATCAACACAATTATATTTTTTTAGTTTATTTATTGAACTTTGATTTATTAAATTTAAATCATAATTATTATTATAATATATATTTAAATATTTTTGATCATTTAATATATTTTGAAACTTCTTATTTTGAGATTCAAATAAATTTTCTTTTTGATCTATTTTATTTGAAATAAAAATTTGAGAATATGGTTTTCCAAAAAAAGAATTGTCATATAGTAATTTAGGGAAAATATTATATTCAATATTTACTTTATTTTCATTATTAAATGATATAATTTGGAAATAATCTAAAATTTTATTTTTATTATCAGTTTTTAATAAATATTCTTTTTCTTCTAATGAAAAATTTTTGGGAACCGATATTTTCAATTCATTATTTTTAATTGAAAAATCAGAATTTAAAAATATTGTTTTTATATTTTTAGTAAAAAATTTTTTATTTTTTTTTGATGTAATTTTTTCATCAAAAAATAATATTTTTAATTTATCTTCATATGTTTTAGGATAAATTTTATTAATAATAAAATTAAGAAATAATTTAGTTCTTAGAAATCTTTCATAAAATGATTGATCATCTTTAGAAAATTGATAAATATAATCATCAATTTTAAATATACTTTCAATTTTAATTGAACCATGTTTTTTAGAATAAAATTTAGAATCAAAAATTTTTAAATTAAATTGATCATATTTAATAAAAGTAGCATAATCTATAATAATTGAAGTGATAAAATATAATATTTTATCTCTGATTGAATAATTAAAAGTATTTTTTTCTTCTTTAATATTATTAACTTTTTTAATATAACTGGATAAAGAGTTAATAATTTTTTTTTTATAATGAGAAGGAAATTCAATATTAGAAAATAAAGAATTATCATTATTTTTTTTTTCTTCATTTCCTAAATCTTGTAAGAGAATAGATTGCATTTCATTACTTTGAGGTTCGATAACATTAATATTACTTTTATCTATATCAACTATTATAATAGATTTTTCATCGATTTCTAAATTATTATTTTTAAAAAAACGAATATCATATTCTTCATTAATTCCTAAAATATATGATTTAAAAGTTTCTATTATAGAATAACAATTTGAAGGTAAAATTGAAATAAAAGGATAAATATAATTAAAAGGAAATATTAAAGATAATAAACCTTCTACAATATTTGTTAATTTATATTTATCTTTAGAAAAGAAAAGTAAAGGAATTTCTAATAAAATACATTTTAATATTTTTAAAATATTTTCTATATTAAAATAAGTAAATAATAAACTTAATTCAATTGAATTATTTTGTATTTTATTAATAGGATTTCTAAATAATATTATTTTTTCATTAAAATTAATATAATTTATAAATTGTCCATATAATGGAATTGGGATTTTCATTACTAAATTTTCAATTAATTTTTCTAAAGGATAATTTACTTTTGCTTTTTCAAAAATATATTTTTGATAAATATTTGATAAAATTTTACTAAATTCATTAGGGAAAGGTAAAACTGAAGCAATGCATATAATTTTAGGAATAAAAATTTTTTTTAAATTATCATTTATTTCTAATTCATTATTATTTTTATTAATTGAATCTAATTTTTTTTTATATAAAATACCATAATCAAATAATGATTCATAAAATTCAAAACATGTAAAATAAATTTTTTCAAATTTATTTTTATTTATATTATTAAATAATATATTGTCTAAAGTAAAAATAAAATTACAAGTAGTATTTTTTTTATTGTCTATAATTTCAATAGGAAAAAAACCAGTTGGAAAACAATGTTTTAATATTAAAGAATCTGGAATATTATTATATGAATATGATAATTTAGGAAATTTTGAAATTACATTTGGTTCTATATTTTTAGATAAAGGTTCTTTATATAAATTATCAGAAAAAATATAATTTGAATTTAATCCAATTATATAAAAATTTTGTATTAATTGATTATCTGTTTGAATTTCTTTGGTTAACATTTAATTGTTTTTAAATGTTAATTTATTTTTTAAAATAATTGAAATGGGAATTAAAAATTTTTGTGAATTATAATAGGTGAAAATACAAGCAATTTTTTATAAATATTATTTAACTTTAAATTTTAAAGATACAATAAAAGAAAAATAGTGAATTTGTTTTTTATATGTTTATTGAGTTTATTAAGATTTAAAATAGAAAATAAAAAAATATTAGTTCATTACATTTAAAGAATTTCTCGTTCAGCAGCAATAATAATTGTATATTTAATATATAATAATAATATGAATGTTAATAAAGCTTTTAATTTTGTTTAAAAAAAGAAATTAAAAACCCTATTTTAGGTTTTTCTTCTTCAATTATAAATATTTAATAAAAGAATAAATATTAAAGGAGATTGAAATTTCTGAAATAAAGTCTTTTAAAATTGAACTACCAAATATAATTAATCCAAGATTAATTTATCATAATATTGTTTTAAATCCTGAAATTAAAGATATAACAAATATTAATTTTTCTGAATCAGGAATTTTCCATAAAAACTTATTATTTTATTTTTATTCTTTATTTTTGAATTTTTTACAATTAATAATCAAAAACATTTAAAAAACTATAAATAAACTAAATATTTTATAATAATATTTTTTATAACTAATATTAATCTTTAAAGAAAAAAAATTAATTTAATTATTTCATCCCTGTGTATAATATAAAAATTTGTAAATTAGAAAAAAGTTTAAGTCTATAATATTTGAATTTGAAAAAAATATTATTATAAAATAAAATTAATGATTTTATAATTAAAAATAACAATGTATAATAAAATTTCCAAATCATAAAATTAAATGAATATTTATCCAAAAAATGGAAAAACTTTAGATTATTTAAATTTTGAAAATAAAATTCAAGTTAATTATAATAATTTTCCAATAGGATTAATAATAATAGATAAAGATGATAAAGATTTTAAATTAAGATTAATAAATAATTATGCATTAGATATATTAGAATTATATCATGATGTAGAATTTGAAGATTTAAAAAATCAAATGAAAAATTTTAAAAAATGGGAAAATAGTTCTTTACAAGAGATAGATTTATATAATTATATATTTATAAATCAAATAACAAATTTTCATTGTGGAACTTTTATATCATCTCTTTCAATGATATTTGTTAAAGTAAAAAATTTTGAAAACAGTTTTTTTATATCAATCGATAATTACAATGATGAAAGAAAAGATTTACAAATTAATTTAGTTAAAAGTTTAAAATATCAATATTTAGTTACTTTATATCATGAATTAAATAATCCTTTAAATGCATTAATGAATATTGCAGATGATTGTAATTGTATAGAAGAAAAAAAAAAAATGAATGAAAAAGAAATTAAATTAAAATTCAAACAATTAAATTTGTTAGCAATGCTTATTAAAATGTTTATTAAAAATTTTATTTGGTATTTTAGAGTAATATTCGAATTATCAAATAATATAATTATTAATACTAATTCAAAAATAAATTTGGAATATTTGTTTTTCAAAAATTTAAATAAATATGAAAGTTTATTTAAATATAAAGAAATAGATTATGAAAAGGATTTTATTTTTTTCAGAGATATTTTTATTTCAACAGATGGAAAACATTTAACAAATTTTTTAAGAGGTATTTTTGTATATTTATATCATATATTACCAAAAAAAAATGGATTTACAGTTAAAAGTACAATATTAAAAGAAGAAAAAATAAAAATAAATTTTATTAAAACAATAAAAAGTCCTCATCAAGGAAGAAGAAGAAGTAAAGTTTTAGATGATTTAGAATTTAATTTTAAAAAAGAATTTGATTTATCAAGAAGTGTTCAAACAATAGAAATAACAAAAGAATTATTATTTCGTTTAGCAAGTATGTTAAATATAAGAATAAAGTTTTATTCAGAAAATGAGGATTTAATAATAAGTATAATATTACCTTTTTCTTTTGAAAAAGAAGGAATAGAAGAAAAAGATGATATAAGAGAATTTTCACCTCGTCAAAAACTATTAACATTAAATGGAATAAATAGAACAGTTCCAATATATAATATTTGGCAAACTTCTTTTACTGACATTCATAATGATATAGATAATATTTCTTCTTCTCCAATTCAAACTTGTTTAACAACTCAAAAAAATTTAACAAATCATACAAATTATAATTATAATATTACTGTTACTGGACCTAATGATAATTATACTAATATTATTAATCAAGAATCTATTTTTAGCAGTTCTAATGTTGTTAATGATAAAAAAAAACATCAAAATCAAAATTACAATAAAAAAACAACTGAACAAAATGAATTATATAAATTAGAAAATGATCCTTTCATAAGAATGACTAAAGAACAAAATCCTTTTATTAGAGAATTAAATAATGAAAAAAGAGATGATTCTTTTAATTCTTATTCGAAGAAATCTAATTCTGATTATGATTCTGAAGAAGAAAATAAAGAAGTTTATGTTGAAGAAGAAAACAATTGTTTTTTAAATTATAGTAATCAAAGTAAAAATTTTTATACTTATAATGTTGAAAATTATCAAAATAATATGGATCTTAATTTAAATAAAAATGAAATTATCACTAAAAAATCTATTACTTATCAAAAACAAAATGAAATGAAATTAAATAGTCAAATAACAAAAAAGAAGAAAAACAATTATGAAACAAATATAGAAAATAAGAAAAAAAAATATGAAACAAATATAATTGATCCAAATAGAATAAAGACTAAAATGAAAGATAAATCAAAAACTGATAATTTAAATATTAATAAAAGTAATAATTTAAATATTAAATATAATATTAAAAATAATAATAATAATAATTGTAAAAGATGTAATGATGTATTATTATGTGATGATGAAGAATTTAATTTATCAACAATAAAAAATATGTTAAAGAAATTTAAAGTAAATGCAGATATAAGTACAAATGGGAAAGAATGTTTAGATTCAATATTAAAAAAAAAAGAATTAAATTGTAATTGTAATAAAAGTTCATATAAATTATTATTATTAGATATGATGATGCCTGTTATGGATGGTTTTGAAGCAGCAAAAAAAATACAAGAATTAATTAATAAAAAAGAAATTAATGATTGTTTAAAAATTGTTATTGTTTCGGCTCATATTGAAAGTAATTTAGTTAAAAGTTTAAAAGAATTAAAATGTGTTGTTGAAGAAGTTGCTAAACCTTTAAAAAAAACAAAATTAGAAGAAATATTAAATAATTATTATTTTTGTAATTAAATTAAATGGTAATAATTTTGTAGGTTTTTTATTTTCATTATTAAAATGTTATAAATAATTAAAAAGGGAAAAAAGTATTTTAAATATTAAATTGTTTTTTCATATTATATTATAATATTTTTATTTTATTTTGTCAAAAATTTATTTTTCTTTTTTTTTCAAAGTTTCAAATTTACAAGGAGATTTAAAAATAAGATTATTAAGTTTTAATTGTCTATTCTTTGAATTTTCTAATCTAAAATCATTTAAAGTTAAAGAAAATTCTTTTAATCTATTTTCTTTTAATCTAACTTTTCCCATTTCACTACTATTAATTTGGTCTTCAATAAATAAATCTAATTCATTATTATAATATCCAAAATCATCTTCTTTTAATTTTTTGATTTTTTCAAAAAATTGTTTTAATCTTATTTCATGATTGATTCCATTATAATGATTTTCTTCTTCTAATTTTTTTTGTTCTAAATTTTTTTTCATTGTTTCTTCTTCGTTTAAAGATTGATTTAAATCATAATTTAAAACCATTTTTAATCCATTTTTTTCAAAAATATATTTTTTAGGTAATTTCTTTTTTTTTTTTGGACTATAAGTTTTTTTTTTTTCAACTTCTTTTTTTTTAATTTCATAATTTCCTTCCATTATTTCTCTAACTCTTTCTTTTAATTCTAAATTTATTTTTTCATCTTTATTTTTAAATAAATAAGAATTATCATATATTAATTTTCTCATATTTTCATTTCCCATTGCTATTTTTAATATCCTTTCATTTTCTTTTAAAATTTCTTCTTCTGGTAAATAATTTAATTTTTCTTCTTCTAAAATAAGAAAATTTTTTTCTTTATTATTTGAGTTATTTAATATATTTTTTAAATATATTGTTCTCAAAAATTTATTTTGTTCTAATGTATTTATTTTTGTATTTTTAGAATATTTTGAATAAGGATTTTGTATAATTAAATTTTTCTTTTGATTTTGTTTATAATATTTTTCCATTTGTTTTTTTATTAAATCTTGGATTTTTTCCATTTTTAATTTTTTTTCTTCCTCTTTATCTGATTC
>JAEEGK010017717.1_pt1 | contig 15490 bp, 15 predicted proteins | sample 8958771 | NCBI WGS metagenome assembly JAEEGK01 (sample SAMN16246547, study PRJNA631951) | gut metagenome | biome: gut microbiome; feature: rumen; material: SC-attached | host: Bos | place: Iran: Karaj | collected 2018-10
ATTTTTTTGCCATATTTCTAAATTTAGTGCGGACCATGTTTACTTACCGCTACAGAGAACTTGCTCTACCCCTCGACAAGAAGGGCGAAGTCCGTTTTGCGCTCGCAAAAACGCTCCGAATCCATCCTGAAGAGATTTTCAATTTGGAAGTCGAACGTTTTTCGCTGGACAGTCGGCGCAAAGGAGACTTACGCTGGTCTTACAACGTAGTTTTCGATTTGAAGCGGAAAGTTCGCGCTACAGGGAACAACGCACGCGGATTGATTGAATCCAAACGGGAAATCCGTTCGCTAGAAGCAGAGCCGGGATGCAACACCGTTCCGATGCCAAGCCATGTCAATATCATCGGCGCAGGCCCTAGCGGGCTTTGGGCGGCTTTACACCTTTTGCGCAAAGGTTTTTCGGTCGATATTTACGAACAAGGTAAACAAGTCGAAGAACGGTTCCGTGACATCCGCCGTTTTTTCGTGGACCGCAAGTTCAACGCGCACAGCAACGTGCTGTTTGGCGAAGGCGGAGCCGGTGCATTCAGTGACGGCAAGCTCAACACCCGCAGCCGCAACTTGTTCAGCGAAACCGTGCTCAAGGACATGGTTGAATTCGGCGTTGACGAAAGCGTCGTGACATTTGCAAAGCCGCACATTGGTACCGACAAACTTGTTTTAATGTTAAGACAAATTCGTGCAGAAATTGCGAGACTTGGCGGAAAGATTCATTTTAGCACCACACTTGAAGACATTGAAATTAAAGACGGACGGATTTGCGCGATAAAATTAAGGGAGATTCCCGCATACGCGGGAATGACAAGTGCAAACACGGAAATCGCGGAATCACATTGGAAACCGTGCGAAGCGTTGGTTTTGGCGGTCGGGCATTCAGCTCGCAGCGTTTACGAACTGCTCCACGCTCGCGGAGTTCAGCTCGAAAGCAAAGCTTTTGCGATGGGTGTCCGCGTGGAACATCCGCAATCGCTCATCAACATGCGACAGCTCGGCAATGTCGATACAAAGCTCACTGGTGCCGCAGAGTATTTCCTTGCGACTCCGACGCTCAACAAGACATCGAGCGCTTACAGCTTTTGCATGTGCCCCGGCGGAGTCCTTGTGCCCTGCGCCTCGGAACCGGGAACGCTTGCCACTAACGGCATGAGCTACAGCCGCCGCAACGGAGCCTTCGCAAACGGAGCCATCGCCGTTCCCATCACAGCAGGAGCCGAAGGCTTTGACATTCCATCAAGCGGTTCGCTTTTTGGCGGACTCGACTTGCAGCGGAAAATCGAAACCGACGCCTACAATGTCGGCGGAAAAGTTTATGCCGCCCCCGCACAAACTATAAAGAACTTCCTTGCCCACCGCGAAGACAAATCTCTCCCCAAATCCACCTATCCCTGCGGGCTTGTACAAAGTAACCTATGGGACTGGATGGACAAGACAATTTGTCAAAGCCTCGCCGAAGGCTTCCAGAATTTTGACCGCAAGATTCCGGGATTCATAAACGAAGGCTTGATTGTCGCCCCAGAAACGCGCACCAGTTCTCCGCTCCGCATCACGCGCAACAACGAAACACTCGAAAGCGTCAACACCAAAGGTCTATTCGTCCTCGGCGAAGGAGCCGGATACGCCGGAGGTATCGTCACCAGCGCCGCCGACGGCGTGAGACTTGCACATTATGCCAGGAGATGCAAGTAATGATGAAAGCACTATGTCATTCCCGCCACAGCGCGGGAATCTCCAGTTTTTATAATGGGAGATGCCCGACTAAATCGGGCATGACAATCCTTACTTCAATTCTTGTAATTAAAAATTTTTAACTGGTAACTAAAAAATGATTACACGAACTATTGACCGCAATTTCGCCAACATGCGCCTAGACCGTTTCCTCCGCAAGGCATTCCCCGAAGAATCGCTCTCGGTGTTCTTCGCCGTCATCCGCAAAAAGAAAGTCCGTGTGAACGGAGTCGTAGGCAAGGCGAACCAGATGCTTGTTGAAGGCGACGTGGTGAACATTTACGAGAATTTCAAGAGCGTGGAAGCAGACGAGAGCGGTTCGGCAAGCTCACCGACCTTGATAAAGCCCCATGAGCCTGTCGAAGGTTTCGCAAAAAACAAATCTACCTGGGGGAAAACAGCGACATCTGCAGAGAAGCAAGCTCACTGGGGTGCGCACGAACTGGACTTCATCATCCAAACTGAAGATTACGTTATCGTCAACAAGCCTTCGGGACTCGCAAGCCAGCCGGGCAGCGGCACGCGCCCCGGCGAAAGCCTCGTGGAATACCTTTGGGAATGGGGCAAAAAAGAAGGACTTGATTTTAAGCCCACCATCGCCCACCGCCTCGACCAAGAAACGTCCGGCATGATTATCGCGGCTCTCCACGGCGACACGCTCCGGGACTTCACCCGCCTTATCCGCGAACATGAAGTCGATAAATATTACTTTGCGCTCGTCAAAGGCAACCTCAAGAAAGACCGCGGAACTATCAACGAATCGCTTTTGCGCACAGACAGTGCCAAGGGCAGCAAAATGCTCGTCGGGCAAGAAAACGACAAGGCACAAACGGCCATCACGCACTACCGCGTCAAGCAGCATTACGAAGGCTATGACCTTGTCAAAATCAAGCTCGAAACTGGACGCATGCACCAAATCCGCGCCCACTTCGCAAGCATCGGGCACCCGCTTTTAGGCGATACACGATACGGCGATTTCGCCCTCAACCGCGAAGTCAAAAAGCAATTCGGACTGAATCGCCTGTTTTTGCACAGCTGCCGTCTGGAATTCGATTGGGAAGGCGAACACAAAGTCTTTGATTGTCCGCTCCCCAAAGAACTGCAAAACGTCATAAACCAGCTAAAGCCGCTCCGCATCGAACGTCCTGAAAACAACTTCGAAAAAAGCCGCCGTCGCAGATAAAAATCGCCAGAACAAATTCGAACTAGTAGTCTAAAAAAATATGCCACAGAACTATACATAATACACTTCTGTACAATGTTTTTTTTATTTTTGTACCTATAAAACAGATTACAATGAAGCTTTATAGGTACCGAGCACACTGTTTTTTTTCTTTGTACCTATAAAACACCAAGAAGCAACACTTTTATAGGTACCATTTTCTATTTTCACACACAAGTTAAACTAAAAAATACCTATAAAATCGATTTTTTGCGTTGTTTATAGGTACAGGCTCAATGAAATTCGCCTTATTGAATCAAAAAAGACCTGTTTTGTACCTATAAAAGTGAACAAAACAATAATTTTATAGGTACCAACTTCAAAATCGTCTTAAATTTCGAAGCAAAATTTCGATTAAGTCAAAGATAGACTCCATTTCCATTTAAAAACATCGTATAAAAAGGAGATTCCGGCTCAGAGGCCGGGATGACATCAACAGCATTATCCCCGCACCAGCGGAAAGTCGAACTGAATACTGCGCGGAGTCGCAAACTTGTCAAAAGTAATTTCGTAACAGAAGTTCTTTTTATCGACCGCGCTAACCGTCCCGACTCCAAAGATTTTGTGCACCACGCGTTCGCCCACCGCAAATTCTGCCGTAGGCGCTTTCTTTACGGCACCAAGGCTTTCGTCCTCGTCAAAATCGTTCATCAAGTCGCGATTGCGGTCCGATTCCGCGATAAAATCTCGTGCCGCCAAAAGTAAATCGTCCGAAAATCCGCGCGCCACATCGAGTTCGCCCATATCCATTTCAAGCAAGAAGCGCGACGGATAACGCGTTCCGCTCTCCCCCGCCACGCCATCTTCAGCATCGCTCAGGCACAGCACATTTTCGGCTCGCGTGAACGCCACATACGCAAGCCTGCGTTCTTCTTCAAGCTGAATCTTGTTCTGCACTCGCTTCACCGGGAAAAAGCCCTCGTTCAAGCCGCACACAAAAACATACGGAAACTCCAAGCCCTTCGCATTGTGAATCGTCATGAGCTGCACACGGTCCTTTTCCTGCGTATCTTCATCGGCGTTCGTGAACAGCACGATATTCTGCAAATACTCGTCCAGCGAAGCGTCCTCTTCGTAGTAATTTTCAAATTCGAGAATACCTTGTTTGAGTTCCGCAAGATTGTCCAAGCGGTCTTCGTCGCCATCCAGGCGAAGCATTTCCTCGTACTTCGTTTCGCGCAAAATTTTCGACAACAATTCCGAAACGCGCATGTCCTTATAACGCGCACGATACTTTTCAATCAGTTTCACGTATTCGACGACGTTACTTCTCGATAAAAATTCCTTGCAATCAAAATCAATTTTCCGGCGGTCATTCCCCACCGACGAAAGTTCCGCCTGCGTCGTGACATCAGGAGCCACATCGTTCAACCGCCCCGCCTCATAGACAATTTCAAGCAACGCCTCGTAAAGCCCGACGCCACGGGTATCTGCAAACGCCTGCAAAATCGCCAGTTTTTTCGGTCCGAATTGGCGTTTTGGCGTATTTACCGTCCGCATAAAAGACAAGTCGTCAGCATAAACTAACATTCGCAAATAGCAAATGACATCCTTGATTTCTTTACGCTGGTAGAATCCGACACCGCTATAAACCTTGTACGGAATCGACTCCGACATCAGCGCCTCTTCGACGGAACGCGACTGCGAATGCATCCGGTACAGCACCGCGATATCCTTGTAATGCACGCCACCCGCAGCCCCCTGCACAGAGTTTTGCACCGCATTCTGTATGCGTTCCACAATCCAGCGAGCCTCTTCGCGAGTGTTCTTCGCATGGTAAAATACAGGCGTCTTGCCACCCGCCCGCACAGGCTTCAAGACCTTTTCAATTCGATACTTGTTGTTCTTGATGACCGCATCCGGCACCTTCAAAATGCTCGGAGTCGAGCGGTAATTGTTCTGCAGCAGAATCGTCTTTGCACCCTTATGGAACTGGTCAAATTCCAAAATGCGGTTGATATCGGCACCACGCCAACCGTAAATGGTCTGATCCGGGTCGCCCACCACAAACAAATTCTTATGATAACTCGAAAGCAAATCCGCCAAGCGGTACTGTTGTCCGTCAATATCTTGGTACTCATCGACCATCACATACATCATGCGTTTGCGCCACTTGTCGAGTTTTTCCGGAAAATTCTCGAGAATGTAGAGCGTGACCAGAATCAGGTCATCGAAGTCCAAGGCGTAATTTTTCTTTTGTTCATAAAGATAGCGGTAATAAACAGCCATCCACTTGTCCGGCGCATCGTCCGCCAGTTCCACCAAATGCTCGCGCTCTTCACCCTGCCCGGCACCATTTCGAGATGCCTCCGGCTCATTTTCCGATTCATAAGCATTCCCTGCCCCCGGCAAATAGCCCTCATCCGCCAAATGTTCTGCAAACAGAGAAACATAACCGATATCACTGGCCTTGCGGCCACCGACAAAATCAAGGACACTGCTGATTTTCAAGTCCTTAAGCGAAAAACCAAGATCCGCATAAGCCTTGCGCAAAAGCGACTTCTGGTCGTCCTCGTCTAGAATCATGAACTCCTTCGGGTAGTTGAGCACATGGATTTCTTCACGCAAAAAGCGCACGCAGAACCCATGGAACGTCGAAATGTAGCCGCTATCGTCCCCGCCGAGAATCGAACGGATACGTTTTTTCATTTCGGCAGCCGCTTTGTTGGTAAACGTCACGCAAAGGATGTTCGAAGGCGAAATTCCCATTTCCTTCACGAGATACAGATAGCGGTGCGTCAGCGTCCGAGTCTTGCCGGAACCTGCGCCAGCCACCACGCGTATGTAGCCTTCGGTCGTCTCGACCGCCTCCAGTTGTTCCTTGTCCAATCGGGAACGCTCCCACTCTAGGGAATTCTCAATAACAACATCTTTTGTTTCTTGGGAGAGAGCCATACGCAACCTGCACCGCAATTAGTGAACATTTGTTTTACTGCACAAAAAGTAGTCTTTCGTTTAAAATCTGTCAAGCGACATTCCCTCTCAAGCCCTGTTTTTGACAAGAGAATCACTTCCACAAAAAGGTATCCTCCAAATTTGACCGCACAAAAAACATAAAACAACATTGAATTTACACGGAGATTTTTTTGTATATTCTCCACAGAAAATTTCATGAGGGTTACAATGATTATCGTAAATACAGACTACATCAGTGGCAAAGAAATTGAAACCATCCAACTCGTCAAAGGGAGTATTGTCTTTTCAAAAAATGTTGTACGAGATGTATTTGCCGGACTCAAGACCATCGTCGGTGGCGAAATCAAAGGTTACAGCGAAATGATGAGCGAAGCACGACAGAAGGCGACTGAACGTATGATTCAGGAAGCGACCTCAATTGGCGCAGACGCCATCGTGAACGTCCGCTATTCCACAAGCAATCTCATGGCAAGCGCCGCCGAAATCATCGCTTACGGCACCGCAGTCCGCTTCAAGAAATAATTAAAGTTGCAAGCCGTAATTTCGAACAAACAAAACAAAAGCCGATGCCACGATTGTCAAAAAAGCAGCCACGACAATTGCGGCTTTTTTTCGACTTCCCACAAAACGGATTTCGGGAAGCGATTGCAAAAAACATATCTGCCAAAGATCAAATAGGATCCATACAAAATCGACAATTGCGATGCAGAGTCCAATACGAGAGGGGGCAATTATCGAGACCAGCGTCAAGTATATCTTAATACAACCAGAAACATCATTCGAAAGCAGAAAATTGTGCACTCCAAAGAATCCGCCCAAGCAAGCGGTCAGCGCCATTTTAGTACGATTTCGAGGTTTTAAATCTTCGTAATTCATTTTAGTTTTCCCATAACCAGCGCAAAAATTAAAAACATTCCCGTCGTTAGAAAATTTTTTACTTCTTACTTTTAAAACACGTGACTATTATCACGAATCTTTCTATTTTTTTAATATGTCCAATTCATTATTTTTCGGAAAATTCGCAGCGGTTCTCCCCGCAGGTGGCCTCGGCAAGCGCATGGGCGGAACCATCCCCAAGCAATTGATGAAACTCGGCAGCAAGCCAGTTTACCAATATTGTCTTGAGACATTCCTCAAGATGGAAGAAATCGCAGAAGTCGTGATTGCCGTGCCTGCCGATTGGAAAGACTATTTCGAAAAAGAAATTGACGTCTGGTTTTCGTCCGACAACACCATCGGCAAATTTAGAACAAAGTTAAAAATCGTCATTGGCGGTGCCGAACGCTGGCAGTCCGTAGAGAACGGCATAAACGCACTCACAAGCAGCGCCGAATACGTTCTTGTACACGACGTAGCACGTCCGTTCATCAGCGAAAAGATTATCCGCGACGTTTGCGAAACGCTTGTAAGCAAAGGCAGTTGCCTCGTCGCAAAGCCAGCCATCGATACCATTAAGATAGCAAGCGATGGTCGCGTCGAAAGCACTATTGACCGCAACAAGGTCTGGCTCGCACAGACTCCGCAGGCCGCACGCATCGATTTACTCAAGAGTCTTTACGCCCGAATCGAAAAGGAACCGCTAAACTTCACGCCAACTGACGAAGCCAGCATCCTCGAATTCTTCGGCGAGCCCGTTTACATCGTCAAGGGCGAATCCGCAAATGACAAACTCACCACGCCAGAGGACTTCGCTGTATTCGCAAGCCGCATTGCACAAAAGTAACCAGCGCATTGGGATGAAATTTCTCTCGTATCTCGTCTCTACTCTAAATTCTATATTTACGCTCGAAAATTTAAGCAGGTACGAGTTTTGCGGAAAACGTGCTGACTTTAGCTAAACGTGGGCAACCACGCAGTTTCACAGAGTCGCAAGGACAATCACCGCAAGTTTCGTGCCACAAAGGGTATAAAAAATGAAAGTTTCTTTGAATTGGCTTAGACGTCACGTTGACCTTCCGGAATCCGCGGAAGATGTCGCAAAGGCGCTCACCTCCATCGGTCTCGAAGTTGAAGGCATGGAAGAACCGGGCAAGGTCTATGACAAGTTGCTTGTCGCAAAGGTTCTCACTTGCGATCCACACCCGGATAGCGACCACCTGCACATCACAACCGTGAACGACGGCACGAACACAATTCAGGTTGTTTGCGGAGCCCCGAACGTCGCTGCAGGCCAGACGGTTGTACTCGCTCCGATTGGCGCAGAACTCCCGCTGCCCGATGGCACCAAGCTCAAAATGAAGAAATCCAAGATTCGCGGTGTCGAAAGCTTCGGTATGATTTGCGCCGATTCAAAATCGCCGCCGACAGTCTTCTGCACGAACTTCGAAATGCGGTGGTCAAGCGAATCGAGGACGCAACGTTCCTCGGCTCCATACAGGGGCAGGTCGTAGTCAAAAAGCCAGACCATCAAGCGCCCATCGCGAGACCGCCTATCTGGCGGGCCAGATAGGTCGCATAGTTGTCCGTCATGACGCTCACGAAGTCGAGAACCTGGTGGTATGCTTCGACGGCAGAAACGCTCTGCCCGATTTTTGCCTGGCCAATCAGGCGCACGATGCGGTCGGCGCGGTAAGAATTCTTGCCGTTCAGGCGGTAATCGTACACGCCGTTGATGAACGCGTCGAGCACGGTAGCAAGCGTCGTATAGCTTCCGACTTCGAGTTCCGTCTTGCGGCGGTCCGGATAGATGCGTTCCACACCAAGGCGCTTCGCGATGCGGATTCCCCACATCACATCGGACTTGGAGAGGTCTATCAGGTGCTTGGAAAGCGTGCCCTCCATGATTTCTTCGTAGTGGTTCACGAAGACAATGGCGACATCGTCAATCAGGTTCTGGATGGCCTTTCCGTGGATGCTGCTGAGGAAATCGCGGAAGTTGCGCCCGTTCTCTTCATATTCCTTGTCGATGTTCACTTCGGGGCCACAAAGGTAGATGAACATGTCGCGCACGTCGGCAAACGAAAGGATCCCGAGTTCGATGGCGTCTTCCACGTCGAGGATGGAATAGCAGATATCGTCGGCGGCTTCCATCAGGTACACGAGCGGATGGCGCACCCACTTGCCGCTGTCGATTTGCGGGAGCCCGAGCGTCTCGGCGGTAATGCCGTAGAGGTCCGATTCTGTCGAAAACAGGCTCGTCGGGCAACCGTACTTGGCGATTTGCGGGTACTTCATCATCGAGCCGATGGTCGCGTACGTAAGGCGCATTCCGCCATCAAGGAAGTGGTATTCCAGCTTGCTCAGGATGCGGTGCCCCTGGGCGTTGCCGTCAAAGTTTTCAAAGTCCGCAATTTCCTTTTCGTTCAGGTCGCGAAGCGGTGCGCTGGTGCGGTTTTTGCGGAACCATTCGCGGATGGCGGCCTCCCCCGCATGGCCGAACGGCGGGTTACCGATATCGTGAGCGAGGCACGCCGACTGCACGATGGTACCGAACTGGTATTCGTTGATGTACTTGGGCAAATACTTCTTTATCAAGTGGAATACGGTAATCGCAAGGCTTCGGCCCACGCTCGAGACTTCGATGCTGTGCGTGAGTCGGCTATGCACGTGGTCGTTTACCTAGAAGGGATGTACCTGAGTCTTGCGGCCCAGGCGGCGAAAAGCGGCAGAAAAGACAATGCGGTCGTAATCGCGATGGTAATCGGAGCGGTTCGGGTCGCGATCGGCAGGATGGCCGTATCGCGTCGCCGACAAAAGAGTTTCCCAGTTGAGCATGCGGTAAATATAGCTAAAAAAGAACTGGGCTATGTAGCGTTATTCTTCTTCGTCCTTGATGCAACGGATGGATTTTCCCGCTGTTTTTCTCAAATCATTTGTATTGACGTGAGCTTCGTATCGGAAAACATAAAATTCTACGGCTTCCCAATGAGAAGCATCCGTTGAAGACCAAAATAGTGCAATAGAATGATCATTTGAAGCGCGAGAGGAATAAAAACCTGCTGGAAGCAAAGACATACCCAACTCATCAGTTGCTTTCGTATTTTCCCACATTCCCTTCGCTAAAATCTTTTTCGGATTACCATCCACAACTTCTGCTAAAGTTTTCCATTCGTTTTCATTTGGAACATGCCATCCCTCAGGACAAATTCCTTGCACCGTATCTGGCAGATTACAAACTGACGTTATTTCTGAATCATCTTCCGAGTACAAATAGCCGCAAACGTTTCCTTTCTTCGACCAGTACACTGAATCAATCGTAGCACTCCACGAATAGTAACGGCCATATATATCACATTCGACACACCAATTTCTTCCTAACATGCTTGGATAATTCGTACTATCCGCATAATTCAGATTTTCGGCCATCCATGTTTGTCCGCCTATTTTTACTGTACGATATATTTGTCCATCGCGTTCATCTATCAGTTTTCCGTAAACAACATTTTCATTTCCATAAAAGCGTTTCCACTCCTCACCATAGCAGAAATACAGATATTCCGCATTAACACTACCATGAGCAATTTGTCCATACTCGGAGCACTCTTGTTTATATGTATCGTATTGCAATTCTGTAGCAACAATCCATTTTCTTGGTGTACATTTATAGTAGGTTTCCCCAACTTTTCCTATGGAGTCTGCTATTGTTACAACGCAACCTCCTAATACCTTTTCAATTTTACTAGCAGAGCGCCACACTGTAGAATCAAAAACATAAACAGAATCCGTCACAGACCCCTGTTTGATTTCGCCATCTGTTCCCGCAAGCCAATCTCTGTTATTAGTATAATCATATGTATCTTTTTCTAGAGTTGTCGCATTTCGCCATATTTTCTTATCGGCATCATAAATGTAATAAGAGTCTTTATTGATTTGACCTTTTCGAATTTCTCCATCATTTTTTCCTGCTCCCCAAGTCGCGGTATCCTTCTCAATATCCGTCGCATTCCGCCAAGCCTGCGCATCGCAAATATACCACACTTTATCTTCGCCCTGCCCTACCGTATCCTGACGGTTCTTGGTACACCCGCGTAGTTCAAGGGAACAGTCGTTTGCGTTCCCGCTACGCCAAACACTATTTTCGTATACGTAGCAATTCTTTGCATTTACACTACCAACCTTGCTGTCACCATCTTTGCCTGCAGTCCACCTATATGTGTCGTATTCAATAGCGCTAGCCTCAATCCACTTATTCGAGCTGCAGATGTAATAGGTTGTACCGACCTTGCCAACTGAATCAGCAATGGCAGAAACACAACCACCAAGTTTTGCTTCAACATCACTGGTCGCACGCCATTTCGTCTTGTCAAACACATAGATAGAAACGGTCACATTTCCTTTCTTAATTGCACCATCAGTAGAATCCTTCCAACCAAACGTATCCTTCTCAATATCCGTCGCATTCCGCCAAGCCTGCGCATCGCAAATATACCACACTTTATCTTCGCCCAGCCCTACCGTATCCTGACGGAGTTTGGTGCAACCACGGAGTTTCAATGAGCAGTCTTTTTTATCACCGGTGCGCCAACTACTATCTTCAAACACATAGCAACTCTCCTTAACAACATCTCCATATTTCACGTCACCATCTTTACCATCTTTCCACTCATATGTATCATATTCCAACGCCGTCGCCTCATACCACAAATTCGACCTGCATATAAAGTACTTGTCCGCATAAACGCTTGCAGCATTCTGGTTCTTCTTCACCTCGCCTTCGCGCTCTTTATCGCACGTTCCAAGGCCGTAGTTCCACCACCAGAAATTGTCCACATATTTTTCAAACGCCGGGACTCCGGTAGAAAGTTTCCAACCTGCGATATTATTGCGAATCAAGGCTAGCCCGCCGCTCATACTCTGCGTAATCGCCCAGTCTGCAATCTGCGTAGCCGTTTTCGTATCGTTCCAAACGCCATCGGACTCGATGTCGGCGGCATAATTCGCCAATCTTTCGCTAAAATCACCTTCAGAGAGATTTCCTTGCATAAGCACGCTTACCGCAAGGAGTGCCGCACTCTGGTCGCTTTCGCCAAAAATATTCAGGTCTTCGGCATCTCCAAAATCCCCCTCAATCTCAAAGGATTTGAGCACCTCGGTTTCGGCCTGTTTTTTTGCATCCGTCACAGAAACAGACTCTTCTTCCGTAGCCAAGTACAGCGAGCGTTCATACGACAAATGCGTAAGCAAGTTGACGTTCACCTCATCGCGCTTGGACAGGTCCGTAAGCGCATAGAGCGTCACCTGCGACTTGGATTTTTCGCCGGTAACCTCGTTCCGGTAAAAACCATTCGCCTTGAGGAGCGCATACTGCGATTCAAGCTTGTTCACCTTCACGGAGAACTCGCCCATGTCGTTCTTGATTTTGCCTTCAAAGCCAAGACCCGTTTGTGCCAGCGTTTCTCCGTTGAGTTCCTGCACAGTCACGCTGGAGCCGTTTACGAACGGTCCCTTCTGCGAGACTCCCGTAACGGTCTTGTCGGAAATCGCAATAATCTCCTGGTCTTCTACAGACCCCCCGGCATTTTTACTGTCGTCGCCGCAAGCGGCGAACAGCAGCACTGCGCAAGATACGATCGCTAAGACATTATTCTTGGTAAAGTTTCTCATTTTTTCCTCCTCTTGACAGAAGGTCCGTTTTGTTTAAAATTCATGTCCGTCAGCGGAAAGAACTGCATGTTCAAGCGATAGACTTCGTCGGTCCTGGGCGTCATGGTCGCAATCGCATTGATGCGACGCCTGCATTCCGCAAGTTCCGCCACAACCCGGTCATAAGATTCGCGAGTAATCCCGACGGTGAGTCCCGTCATATTACGCTTCTCGGGCGGTTCATTTTTCAAGGCATCTACGGCAAGCTCCGCATACTGGCGCTGTAAATCAGAAGATACCGCCTTCGCCACATGGGGATCCATACGCAAGGAGCGATTACATTCGCGATAACCGCCATCCGCCCCCTGTTCCAGGAAGCCCGCCCGCACAAGAAAATCCAGAATTTCGTGGACTTCGCTCGTCGGGATTCGGTTCCTGCTCGCCTTGGACAGCTGTTTCGCCGTAGCCTTCGGCATTGCAGAGGCCAGTTCCCTCAAAAGCGAATTCTTCCACGACTTGAAGAAATCATATTCCTTGATCCCGACAATGCGGACCTTGTGAATGCGAGCAAGTTCGCCAACCTGTTCAATCACGGACTTCTTTTCCGCATCCTTTTTTGCATTGGCGTACGCCACCAGCAGACAGAAGTAAGTTTCTTCGTACCCGACAAGGCCCATTGCGGCAGCCACTTGAGGCGCCGACTTATCGCCTAGATTCTTTTTCCCTTCGCACACATATTGCAAAAACACCGGCGAAGCAATCCCCGCCTTTTTAGCAAAGACACCCCATGAAAAGGGAACAGCGGAATCAGCCTTCCGTTCCCTATAAAAATCCCGGATATACCTCCGGTAATCTACATATTCCATGACGGGTTTCATCATTCATGAAATTAAATAAAAAAGTCAATTTTTGCAATATTTAGAATATAAAATTTGCTTAAATTTGTGTAAAATCACAAATTTTTAATATAAAACGTCATTTTTTGCTAAAATTCAGTATACAATCGGATAAAAAAGCTCATACATGCCAAATTGGCCGCATTCTCCACTTTCAACTTTTTCTAACTTGTCCCGCATGATTACACGCACCATCGACAGAAACTTCGCCAACATGCGCCTGGACCGCTTTTTGCGTAAAGCCTTCCCCGACGAATCGTTGTCGGTCTTTTTCGCCGTGCTCCGCAAAAAGAAGGTGCGCGTGAACGGGGTCGTCGGCAAGGCGAACCAGATGCTCGCCGAGGGCGACGTCGTCAACATCTACGAAAACTTCAAGAGCGTGGCCGAAGAGGAACGCGACGGAACCGCCCACGCAGCAAAGCCCGCAGAAACGACCGCGGCAAATCCCGGTTGGGGCAAGCCCAAGACCGAAAAAGAGAAAAACGCTGCTTGGGGCGTCTCCAAAAAACTCGACATCGTCATCCAGACCGAGGACTACGTGATTGTGAACAAGCCCTCGGGACTCGCAAGTCAACCGGGCAGCGGTACGCGCCCCGGCGAGAGCCTTGTGGAATACCTCTGGGAATGGGGACGCCGCGAAGGCCTTGATTTCAAGCCCACCATCGCCCACCGCCTTGACCAGGAAACTTCGGGGATGATTATCGCCGCGCTTCACGGGGACACGCTCCGCGACTTCACGCGCATGATCCGCGAACACAAGGTCGACAAGTTTTACTTCGCGCTCGTCAAGGGCAACCTGAAAAAAGACAAGGGAACCATCGACGAGAGCCTTACCCGCACGGATTCCCCGAAAGGCAGCTAGATGAAGGTCGGCGAATCCGGGAAAGACGCCCAGGAAGCCATCACCCACTACCGCGTCAAGCAGCACTACGAAGGCTACGACCTCGTGAAAATCAAGCTCGAGACGGGCCGCATGCACCAGATTCGCGCCCACTTTGCCAGCATCGGGCATCCGCTGCTGGGCGACACCCGCTACGGCGATTTCGCGCTGAACCGCGAAGTGAAGAAGGAATTCGGCCTGAACAGGCTCTTTTTGCACAGCTGCCGCCTTGAATTCTTCTGGAACGGCGACAAGATTGTGCTCGACTGCCCACTTCCCAAGGAACTGCAGGCCGTCATCAAGCAGCTGAAGCCGCTGCCATACCACAGAAACAAGTAGGGATTCCATGATGAGCAACATCAAGATCATGACCTTGGCGCGCAAAGCGCTTAAGGTTTTTTGGCTCAAGTCCATCGGCATGACCATCCTCGGAGGGTTCCTCTCTGGCGCAATCATCTTCGCCGTCAGCCTAACAAGCATCCTTTTCCTGGAAACGGGAACAGACGCCCCCAGAACTACCTTGTCAGTTTTGTTTTCGAGATGGCGGAAACAATCCTGGTAGAAATCTTGCTTATAGGTTTTTACGCCTACATATACGACATCTACAAGTATCGGAAATCCTCTTTCCACAAATTATTTGCCGGTTTCAAGAATTTCTCCCGAAACGCAGTCATCTTGGTTATAGCCGCCCTGGTGAAGGGCTTCTTCTCGACTATTGCAGAAAGAATCTTAGACCTTTCGGATAGAGCCCCGTTCGAAGGGAACCTCTTCTTTTACATTCTCCTTATAGCCATCGTCATCGTATTCTACTGTTACATCGGCTACAAGCTTTTCCCCACCTGGGTCGGCCTGATGCTCAAGATGTCATTAGACGATTCCACCAGCCCGACAGATTTAATCAGGCAAACCTTCAGCGAGGTCTACGGCTATAACTTCAAGTTCTTCTGCCTATACCTCCGCTTCTTAGGCTGGGGCATCTTGGGGTGTTTAACGTTCGGGATAGGCTTCCTCTGGATTATCCCTTATATGACCGCCAGCAGCGTCATTTTCTTCGACACCGTATTCAATCCCGAAGATTATGCGGTTCCGGAAGACCCTGCCACATAGCAGACGGACCCCGTTTTTTCTATATTTACGCCGAAAATTTAAGCAGGCACGAGTTTTGCGCAGAATTAATTTAGTTTTCGCGAAAACAGCGCTACAAAGGGTATAAAAAATGAAAGTTTCTTTGAATTGGCTTAGACGTCACGTTGACCTTCCGGAATCCGCGGAAGATGTCGCAAAGGCGCTCACCTCCATCGGTCTCGAAGTTGAAGGCATGGAAGAA
>JAEEGK010017721.1_pt1 | contig 15488 bp, 10 predicted proteins | sample 8958771 | NCBI WGS metagenome assembly JAEEGK01 (sample SAMN16246547, study PRJNA631951) | gut metagenome | biome: gut microbiome; feature: rumen; material: SC-attached | host: Bos | place: Iran: Karaj | collected 2018-10
TTTATATATTATTTTTTTTATTTTATTTTAAAATTATATAAAAAATTATTTTTTTAACTGTTATGAAAAAATTATATTTAAAAAATAAAAATATAATATTATAATCTTTTAAATTTATAAAGGAATACTTTCTTCATTTAATTTTATAATTTCTAATTCAATCCAATCAGGAAATTTAACATTTTTCATTCCTTGAATAATAGTATCTTCATCAAAATTAATTAATTTAATTGAATTAATTTGATTTAAAATTTCTGAAAAATCCATATTTAAAAATTTTTTTTCAAAATGAGACAAAAAGACAATAGCAGCAGCATAAATACTTTTTAATCCATCAATCATATAAACATCCCATATTCTCATAGCAATATCAATATGAACACAATGAGAAAATAAAGTCATATTCCAATTAAGAAAATAATGTTCAGGTTGAATTTGAATTGAATCAAAATATTCACATAATTCAGGTAAATTAAAATAAAAAATATGTTTAAATAATAATAATCTTGTTTTAATTCTTTTTTGATCAAATTTATAAAAAGGAAGAATTGCAGGATCTAAAATTAAATTCATCATTGAAATAAAAGCTTTATATTTATCCATATTTAAAATAAGCATTGCTGCAATAAAACTTAATCCTTGTACATAACCAATATCAGGTCTTGATACAACAAATGCTCTTAATATTTCTCTTAAATCATCTGATAATGGTGAATTATGAGTAAATATATTTAAATATGGAAATGTTCTTTCTATATCTAAATCTATTATATTTATTGAATTTTCTCTATCAAATTTTTCTTTTTCTTCTTTTGTTAATTTTATATTATTATTTTCTTTATCATTTTCATTATTATTATTTATTTTTGATAATTCGGTTTTTTTTTTTTGGATTTCTAATAATAAATCTATTGCTTTTTTTACTTCTATTTCATAATATTCTTTTGTTATTGAAAATCTATTTCCTAAACACATTAACCAAATTTTTCCTCTTAAATTATCTGGTAATCCTTCATAAAAATAAAATTTTGTTGAGTCTTTTTTTCTTATTTCTATCCAATTAGGTATTAATTCATTTAACCATATTTTATTATAATAATTCATTTTTTCTTTTTTTAATTTTTGTTTTTCTTTTATTTTTTGCTCTTTTAATTGTTTTTGTTTAATTGATTCTAAATATAATTTTTTATTTTCTTCAACTAATCTTCTATGATATTCTTCTTCTTCTTTTGATTTTTTTGGTAAATTTTTTGGTCTATATGATAATATTTGATTTATTTTATTACTATTTATTGTTTCACATGGACCCACGACATCTATAAAGTTTCTTAATTCGGCCATTGATTGTTCTAATGCCATTTTTGATTGATATGATTTTGATACATCTTGTCTTTGAGTTTCTTTTTCTGATGAATTTATTGTATTATCTAAGGAATTTAGTGATAATGTTAAATTTGGATTTTTTTGATTTATTTTGTTTGGTTGATTATTCATTTTTTTAATTTTTTTATTTTTTAAAATTAATAAATTTATTATTTTAATTTAAGTTAAAATAAATATTTAAAATTATGGAGATAAAAAATTATAATTATAATTACATTAATAGATAAAAAAATAGAATAATAATAAATGGTATTTTTTAAAAGAAAAATATATTGATGAAATGAATATTATTATATAATAATATTATTTTACAAAATTTTAATTTAATTAAAAGTGTACTTATCGGTGAGGAAGGAATTTTACTTAATTATAAAATAAAAAATGAAATTGAAGAAGATGAAAATGAAGATTATGATTAAAACATTTTTTTCATTTATATATTTATTATTTCAATATATTTATTTAAATTTTTATTTTATTTTATAATATTATTTTTATACTGTTTTATTTCTTTTTTATAGATACCAAAAAAATATTATTATTACTATTATTATTAATATATTATATATAATTTCCATCATATAAATCAGTAGTAACTTTAGTAAAAATTTCTTCTTTTAATTTCTTAATTTCTTCTCTAACATCATTATAAGGATTTTTTGCAATAGTTTTTAAAATAGGAATTAAATTAATTAAAGCATTATCGAATTTATCATCACCATAAAAACTTCTAACATAAATTCCATTTTCTTTTTGTAATTCATAATTTTGAGGTCGATTATCTAAAATAACAACTTTAGATAAATCTCTTCCTAATTTACTTAAATCTTTAACAAATGTATCATTTATAAATAAAGTATGTTGTCTATATAATCTTTTATCAAAAAAAATCTTATTTTTATCTATTGAATCTAAAATTGGATCTGCATAATTTTGGGTTGCTGAAGTAAATAATATTATTTCATATATTTTATTTATTTCTGTTAAAAATTGATTTAATCCTGGACGAGATATAAAAATTCCTCTTCCTTTTTCATCATTTTGATAACTTATTAATGTTTCATCTAAATCTAAAACTAATGTAAATATTTTCTTTTTGTCTTTTTTCTTTTGTAAATATGGAATTTTATTATTTTGAATATTGTTATTATTGTTTTTTTTAGAAATTCCATTTTTTAAAAAATCATTTTTATTTATACTATATTCTTCTAAATTAACTTTTTTTTTGAAATATTCATTTAATGTATTTATATAAATTCTACTACTTCTACTTAAATAAAATATTAATTCATTACCATTGACTTTACTATTTGAATTATATAAACGTAAAATATTTTTCATTAAAATATTTATATTATTATTACCAGTTTTTAATAAATCTAAATGATTATTATTTAAAATATTTGAATTTTCTTTCTTTTTATCTAAAATTAAATTTAATTTTTTAACCCAAGAACTTTTTTTTGCATAAAAAGGTAAAATTGAAATAATATAATCACAAACAATTAAAAAATTTTGATTAACACAATAAATTAATTTATTTAAACAATTTAAAGTATATTGATTAATTTTATTATCTTTTAAAACTTCATGAACAACTATAACAGAAAGAAATTCTAAAACACTATATTCATGAGCAATATTTTTTTCTTTAATTTGTGAATCAGAAAAAAAATTTTCAAAAACATTATAAAAAGAAGAATAATTATAAAAAGTCCACCATTCAATACAAAATTTTTTTAATTGTAAAATATTTTTAAAGCTTCCTAAAATATTAGAAAATTTTTCTTCTAAAACTATTAAATCTTCAATTCTAATTGTTAAAACTTCAGTATTTTTATTTTCTTCTCTACTATTACTACTATCTTCATTTTCATGTTCTGATATTGTTGAATTTTCTATTGTATTATTTATTTTATTATTTTTGTTAAAAAAATCACTTCCAGATTTTTTTAATTCTAATCTTTCTGTTAGAGGATGAGAATTTTCAATTGGAATTGCAAAAGTTTTATTTTTATTTATTTCTTTTAATGGGAGAAAAATTCTTTTTGTTATTATATTTTTCATTGATTTAAGTCCTATTAATTCTGAATCTGTTAAAAATGGATTTATCATTTTATCATTATCTAAAGAAGAATTAATATTAGTTAAATTATTTACAAATGAATTTCTTGATCTTTTTATATTTATATTATTATATATTGGATTTTTTTCATATTTATTTATTTCAATATTATTTTCATTATATTCATTTTCATTTTCATATATATTTTCTTGTATTTTAATATTATTATTATTATTATTTTTATTATTATTTATTTCATCATTTAAATTTTCATCTTCATAAATATCCATTGATGAAGATATTTTATTATGTTTATCATTTATTTTATTATTAGTAAAATTTTCAAAAAAATTTACTTTATTTTTATTATTATTTGAATATATAGAGCTCTTTATATTATCATATTTTAAGTCTAATGAAGATCTTTTTATATGATAAATATTTAGTTTTGTATCTTTTCTTTTATTTGGTATATCATGAGTATATTTTAAAACATTCAAAACTGGTTTTTTAACAGAAATTTTTTTTTCAGTTTCACTTATATTATTTATATTTGAAATTGAATTTAATGTGATTTCCTTTCTAATATTATTAGAATTATTATTTATATCATTTTGAAATTTTTTTGGTGCATTGAAATTTTTACTTGATAAAGAAGGTTTAAAAAAATTTGACATAATTTTTTTTGTTTTTTCTTTATTAGGAACAAGGTCATTATAAATTAAATTTATTTTAGGTTTTAAATTGATTCTAATTGATAAATTATTTTTATCAAATGATCTTTCCATTAATTTACTTTTAGAAATTGTTTTTACAAAGTCAGATTTATTGTTTAAAATAAATGAGTCCATTTTTAATTTTTTATATAAATAATCATTAATTTAATTTTCTAATTTTTTTTTTAAAAATAATTAAATAAATTTAAAAAAAAAAATAGAAATAATATTTTAAAAAATGTCTGAAAATCAAATCAATTATAATGAATACATAGAAAATAATTGTTTCATGATAACTCAATATAACTTTATGAATCAAGTAGATTTTGACAATGACAATACTTTTGAATTAAAAATGACTCATTCATTAAAAAGAATTTTAATAGAAATAAAATTTAAATCTCTTATTTTTGATGTACCTTATTTAAATAATAATGAAGTAAGAAAAAAAAAATTAAATGATTTTATTCAAAGAGAAGATAATAAAAAAATTTATAATTTAATATCATTTAATTTAGGAATTAATAATGAATATTTTATAATAAGTAAAGTATCAGAAAATAATTTTTTTCAAACACATGACATTGAATTAATTGAAACATTAAATGAAAAATTTAAATTAGTAAAAATTAAATTAATTAAAGATAGAATAAGAGAGCAAAATGAAGATGAAAATGAAAAAAAAGAATTAGAAGAAATTTTAGAAGAAATGGAAAGAGAAAGAGAAGTTATTAAAATGCCTCAAATAAAAAAAATTGAAAGTATTCAAATTGAAAATAACATAGTTAAAGTTATATTTAAAGGGATAAATAAAGAAAAAATCATAAATAAAAATTCATTAATAAAAAATTTTGAAGAAAATTATGGTAAATATGAAATTGAATATAAAATTTATTTAATTGAAATAGGAAAAACAGATTTTTTCACTATTTCAAATTATGAAAAAGATAATTTAGGCAATATAATTTTTATTTTTGATAAATTAGATGAAAACAAATTATACGGTTTTAAAATTTCAATAAAATTTGAAAGATTTTATTCAGAACCAAATAATATATTTTATTTCTTTATTCCAATTCAAAATCCAAATAGAACATTAATATTTTATTCAAATGAAAAAACTGATATTTTTCCATTCGAAAATGAAAATAATATTGAAAATAAAATAAAAAAACCAATATTATTTAAAGAAAAAGTATTAGATTCATCATATTGTACAAATACATTATTAACTTTAATGAAAAATGGTAAAGTTTTCATATCAGGAAATTCTTATGTGAAAGAAAATGAAAAAGAAAAAGGAGTTTTTACAACTTTTGAGATAGAAGAAGATAATAATCCAAATATAAAATTAGGTTGTATTAAATATAATGATTTAGATTTAAATACTCAAATAAAAAAAATTTCATTAGGATATAATTTTGGTTTATTATTAGATATATATGGAAAATTATATTCCTTTGGTGATAATAAATATGGTCAATTGGGATTGGGATTAAATCCTAATCAAATATTAGGAAATCCTTTACAAATTAAATTTAATGATAATATTTTTTTTTATGATATTGTTTGTACTTATAATGGTTGTTTGGGTTTAGGATTAAAAAATAATAATAAAGTTTTATATATTTGGGGAAATTTTTCTGAACAGATTAATTATATGAAAAAAATTCCTGAAAAAATTAATTTTGTGAATTCTGATAATATTATTAAAATATTTGGAAAATGTAATTCTCTTGGAATTTTATGTTATGATAATAAAAATGATATTAATAAATTTTATATTTATGGAAGTAATTTTTATTCTAAATTAGGTTTTGATTTTTATAGAAAGGATTTTTTTGATGATTTTGAATTAGTTGATTTTTTTTATGATAAAAAAATTTCTGTTTTAAATGTTAGTTTTGATGATAATTATACTGTTGTTTTAGGAATAAATAAAGATAAAGAAAAAGAGGTTTATTATTGTGGTAAGCCTGAGTTTTTAAAAAGTGTAAATATATGGACAAAAATTGAGAAAAATTGGTTTAATGAAATTATTTGTTTTTTTTCTTCTTCTAAAAAAATTAATTTTTTATTATCAAATGGTTGTTTAAAATCAATCAATGGAGATGAAGAAGAAGATATTCAATTAATTGATGAAAAAAATATTGAACTTTTAAATAATAATAATCAAAATTATGAAATTAAAATAGAAGGTGATGATGATTATCAAATTTTATTAATTTAAAAAAATTAATCTAAATAAAAAAAATAATTATTTTGATAAATTAAATATTTTGAATTATTATGTTTTATTTTAAAAATTATTCTAATAAAAATGTGTAAACACAGATTTCTTCAAAGTAAAAAAGAAAATATTTCGTATTGTAAAGATTGTGGTACTATTTGCTTTAATAAAATAACACTTTTATCAATTCCATCAAATTTAATAAGAATTTTTTCTATTGCTCCATTTTTTTTAAAATTTAAACCAAATAAATATAATATTGATGTAAACAATAATTATATTATTGCATATTTAAATAAAAGGAAATATGCAATTAATTTTCTTAAAATTGTATGTAATATTTTTTCTTTATCGAATGAAATTTTTCATAAAAGTTTAAGTTATCTTGATTATATATATTTAAATAATAATATAGTTATTAATTTAATTGAAAAAATTTTATTAGTTTGTATTTATTTTGCTGTTGAATTTAATGATTGTTATTCATTAAATAATACACAAAATGATTTAGAACGATTTGATTCCTTTATTAAAAGTAAAGATTTAAAAGAAATTAAAATATTATCTTTAAAATGTTTAAATTATGATTTAGGAAAATATTCTATTTTAGATTATATTGATTTATTTTTTTCTTTAGGTATTATATATCCTAATAAAAATAGATATATAAATATTCAATATATTTATAATTATTGTTTAAATTATTTAAATATTATAATTGAAAATTACTCTTCTTTACAATTTTCTTCTCATATAATTGCAATGATAATAATGAAAAAAACATTAGAAATTCATAATTGCTTTGATGCAGATATTTTTAAAAGAATTTATGGGATAAATTTATATAAAGAAAAGTATTATATTTGTGAACATAATTTAAATATTATTATGTCATATCATCAATTTTCACAAATTAGTGAATTAAATAATTCAAATAGTATTAAAAAGAGAATAATTTTAACACCTAAAAATTCAAAGCAATCAACAAATGAAAATTCTATAAATGAATAATTATTAAAATTTAATTAGACTTTTTCCTTTGTAATTATGTAGTTTATATATATGTCAAAAAATATAGATAGTTTAATATAACGTATTTAGAAATAAAAAATTTAAAATTATTTTCTTTATCAGAAAAGAGTTTATTAATTCTTATATAAATAGTATTATATATGAAAGGTTTATGGAATTAAAATATATTTAAAAAATATTTGTAAAAATATGTTTAGCATTTAAGTTAAGATTAAATTACTTTATTATATATATAAAAATTTAATAAATACATAAAAAATTAATATAATTAATTTATTTATTGGTTTAATAATTTTTTTTATTTATATACTTATAATATTTTATATAATATATAAAGTAAATTTTGATTTTCTTATTATTTTATAAATTTTTTCCTTTCATTTAATGAAATCCATTCAGGGAATCTAATTTTCAAGACTGAAAGATTCTTTGAAATTCTCTGTGGAATGCAAACATCATATGTATTCAATTTATTTCTAGAAAATGTTTTTTTTAAATTAATTTGATAAATTCTATAAGAATTATTTGAAATAATGTTTTTTTTTTGTGAATGAAGATTTTTTGGAGCTATCATTAATTTATAATTATAAGATTTTAATTTTATATTAAAATCTTTCCTTTTTAAAGCCTCATATTCTAAACTTATTAACTTTTTATTATGAAATGAATTAATTTTTGGAAATATATTTTCATTATTTTTCAAATTTAAATTATTATCAAATTTTTCTTGTGACAAATTTTTATTATCATCATTAATAAGATTATATATAAAATTTTTTTCTTCTTGAATAGAAGATTTAAATTGCTCTATAAAATTCCAATAATCACAATTTGGAATTATTTTAGAACTTAATGCTTTTTTATATTTTTCAACACCATTATTAGGAGTATCATCATTAATTCTATTTTTAGCCCAAGATGCATAACTATTAATAAAATTTTGTGTAATAAAAAATCCTAGAGAATTATGAATTTCTTCTTTATTTACAGTAATTTTATTTAATTCTTGTATTTCAGTTAAAGGAATACAATTTTCATTCAGCCATTTATTCTTTAAAATATCTTTAATAGTAAATCTTTTATTAGGATCTTTTTCTAAACAACCTCTAATAAAATTTTTAAATCCTTCACTAAAATGTAAATCACTATAATCTAAATTATAATTACTTTTATAAGTATACTCTTCATCATTAATACTATCATTTATATTTACACTATCATTAATTGTATTTATATTATTATTATTTAAATTTTCATTATCATTATTTTTATACATATTTAAATATGAAAAAAAAGATTTATTATCATTATCATCCTTTCTTTTCTTTTTATAAATATTTAAATTCTCATCAGGAAATTCTAATTCAGATTTAGCAATTGTTTCAAATAATTCAATTGGAGTAACAGTTTTATCTAATTTAAAAGGGAAAATTCTATAAGCAATAAGAAAAGAAGTAATTCCAAGTGCCCAAATATCTAAAGGTTTTCCTCTTAAATCTTTATCTTTTGGATTTAAAACACAAGTTTCTGGTGCTCTAAATAAATCAGTTCCTTCAAATTTTTTTCCTATATTATCATTATTTAAATCTGGTAAAAATGCACTAACATTAAAATCAATTATTTTACATTTATTATCTTTATTAAATAATATATTTTCTGGTTTTATGTCTCTGTGAATTATTCCTTGATGATGTAAATAATTTAATCCTAATGAAATTTCACGAATAATATTTTTTATTTCTGTTTCTGAATAAAAACTTTGTTCTATTGTTTTATTTTCTTTTATAAAATTTTTATTTATATTAAATATTTCTTCTTCTTCATTATAATACAATAATTGTCCATTTTCCATATATTCTAATATTAAGTATACTTTGTTTTTTTCATTATTATATATTATTTCATATAATTTTAGTATATTTTTATGGTTTACTTTTTTCAAAACTGTAATTTCTCTCATTGTATTTTCTAAAAGGGAATTTATAATAAGTTTTCCTTTCTTATTCACTCTTAAAAATTGTGTACCTTTTAAAAGATTTTTATCAATCACCTTCATTACATATTTTTTTCCATTCTTTTCTAACAAATTTATTTTACTCAATCCTCCTTTTGCAAGTAATTTTATTAATTTATATCCATTTATGATTTTATTTCCTTCATCATCTCTTGTTTTATTAACATTTTCTTCTGGAACATTTTTCATTTCTTTTTTAAAATTCTATATAGTTTTTTTATTATACGTTATTTTTTTTTATTTCAAATATTTAAAAGTCAAAAAAAAAATTTTTTTTTTCAAAAAAAAAAAATAAAAAAAATAAAGATATAAAAATAAAAATATATAAATAAATATATTTAAATAATAAATATATAAATAAAAAATAATATATTTTATTCATCATCATAATCTTCATCTTCTTCTTCTTCAAATTCATTTTGTATTTTATAATTAAGTAAAATTCCTCCTTCACCAATAGGTTCACTTTTAATTAATTTAAAATTTTGTAAAATACTATCATTAAATAAACTTTTATCTCCAGTTTCTCCTGTAATAGGAACCACAATAATATTCATTTCATCAATACATTTTTCTTTTAAAAAACTACCATTAATTGTACTTCCACCTTCAAGAGTTAAATATTTAATTCCAAAATATTTTCTTAATTTTTTTAAAGCAAAAGGAATAATAATATCATTTTTACCTGAAAAAATATATGAACATCTTATTCCTTGTAAATAAGCTAAATATGAATTATCTACATTTTCAGTTAATATTTCAATTATATGTTTATCTTTTGAATCTGGTAAATGTCCTATTTTCCATCCTAATGAACCATTTCTATCAAATGCAATTGCATATGATTTTGCTTTTGTATTTGATATATAATCACCACTTTTTATTTTTTTTCCCTTAAATCCTCTTAAATTTGGATAAAAATTATGTGTGTATGATTCTGACATTGTTGTTTTTCCACATATAAATCCATTTGATTTTATTTCTTTTTTTATATTATTATATATTTTTAAATATGGAATACATTTTTCTGAACTTAAAAAACTACCTGTTACTTTACCATCTAATGTCATTATCATTAAACAATTTATATATGGACGTGAACTAAATTCCATTTTTTTTAATATAATTTATTTTTAAATATACACTTTTTTATATAAATTAATATTTATAATCATTGAAAATTATATAATTAATTATTTATTTTGGATTATTTTTTGTATTTTTAATGCATTTGCTTTATACATTTTAGATAAAATATCTTCAAATCTATTTTTTGAATAAATTCTATTATTCATAAAACTAAAATTTGAGTTATTGATATTTTGAGATGAATTAATAGACATATTATGACTTCTAATATAAGATTTATTTAATTGAGAATTATTATTTATATTATATGAACTATTATTATTACTATTATTTATACTTTTAATTTTATTTTCAAAAGTATTAGGAACTGAACTTACTATTGCAAGTTGATTTAATAATTGAACATTTTCTTCCATTTTTCTCATAAATTTCTTATCTTTCATATTATTTTTTATATAATATGTATCATCTGGTGAAATGTCAATTCTTTTTTTTATTTTTTTAGATATATGATTTGGAATTTTATATCCTGCTTGAATTGATAAATCTTCAAAATATTTATCAAGTTCTGGATTATTTTCTTCATCTATTAAATTATTATTTTTTTTATTTGATGAATAATTATCATTTTTAATTGAACCCATAAATGAATTTCCTTTATTAATTTGTGTCATATTTGGATTTATTGTTTTTAAAATTTCATCAAAATTTTTTTCTAATGAATATAAAGTTTTAGAATTAATATTAGTTTCAAATGCAAAATTTGAATTTATACTATAATTAACTAAAGAATTATTTTGATTATTATTATTATTATTATTGTTATTATTATTTTTATTAATAATATTATTATTAACATTTTGATTATTAATATTGTTATTCATATTATTAAATTGATTATTTTTTAAATCTTGATTTTCTTCAGTTATATTATTTTCTCTTGAAGATTCCATAATAATATTATTAAAAATATTATCTTGAATATAAATTGGTTTTAATATATCATCATAAACATTTTTCATTTTATTTTTTAAATTATTTGAAATAGGATTATATATTTTAATTTTATTATTATCATTTATATTATCTGGAGTTTCATAAACAAATCCTTCAACATCAGTTATTTCTTTACAAGTAAATAAATTTCCTCTATATTTTAATGGAATTTTTCTTTTATCATAATTATTTATTTCTTCTTGTAAAAAAGATTTATTTTTTAATAATTCATTTTCTCTCCTTTTTCTAATTTGTTTTTTTGAATTTTCTATTTGTTTATTTGAATTTATTTTTTTATTTTCATTTAATTTTTCTATTTCTCTTTGTTGAAGTTGCTTAATTATTTCTTCGCTTTTAACTTTATATTTTTCCATTTCTGAAACTTTATCATATATGAATTGAGCAAAATCCTTATTTTCATATAAAACTTTTTGTTTTTGAATATTATCAATAAAGTTATTTTTTAATTTTTCAATTTCTTTTTTTATTTGTAAATAATCATTTTTCTTTTTTTCTTGTTCAATGATATTATTTTTAAAATTTCTCTTTTCAAAAGTATTATTTTTTTTTTTTTCAATAGATTCCCATTTATCTTCTAATTCTCTTAATAAAGAATATCCACTTGTATTCAATATTTTATTATTATCTTTTGTACTATTTGTATATAATTCTTCATTAAAAATATTATCTACTTCATTTTCATTTGAAATTTCTACATTACTTATATTATCATTATTAAAATCATTTTCAATTTCATGTTCTATATTATTATCAATTTCATTTTCTATCATTTAAATTAAAACTTTTTAAATAAAAATAATGCTAATATTAAATAAATATATATATATTTAAATAAATATTATATAAATATTAATACTAATTATCATAATTATTTTCAAATTTTTTTTCAATATTTTTTTTATTTTGTGCAATATAAACAAAATAAAAATGTAATTCTTCTGGACTTTCAATATTTTTAAAATTAATAAATTCATTTGTTTCATTATTATTACTAATATTTGAATTTACAGATTTTGTTTTTTTTTTATTTAATGTACTTTGTGTAGTAGAAATTTTTGTTTGTTGAATACTTTTTTCATTTTTTAAATTATTATTTTTTCTCATTGAATTATTTTTGATATTTTTATTATTATTTCCTAATTTATGATTGATTTTTTTAAAAAAATCATTATAATAAATATTTATATTAAATTTAAATGTAGAAACATTCTCATAAGAAGTATTGTTATATGATGGAATAATATTTCTTTTTTTATTCTTTTTTGATAATTGTTTACTTATTAAAGACTTAATTTTATTTTTTTTAATAGAACTTTCATTAAATTTTTTTTTATTATTTAAATTTGAAGAAAAAGAACAATTATAAGAAGTAAATAAATCATTTAAATTTCTTTTTTTCAAATTTTTTTCCCCTGAATAATTTTTTTTTGAATAATTTTTAATAGAATTATTAAGACTATTAGAAAAATCTCTTTTAGAATTTAAGTTAGAAGCAAAAATAGAATAATTAGTAATTAAAGGAGAAGAACCTAAAGAAAATAAATTTTGACTAATTTTCTTATTAACACTATTACATTTTTTATTACTAGTTTGTGCAGAATTTATTTTTCTACTTGTAGTATAATTATGATATAAATTTGTTAATAATTGATTATGTGAATTTAAATAATTTGAAGTATTTGTAGAATTTGTTTGAGTATTTGTTTGAGTTGTTATTCTTTTTGTATCGGATATTATATTTGGAATTGTTATTTTTCTCTTTGTTAATGGTGATGTAAAAATCATATGCTTTAAATGGAGATTTTTTTTTAGTCCTGAAATTTTTGATGACATTTAAATATTTTTTTTAATTTTATTTATTTATTTTTAAGGTATTTGTTATTTTATTTTTGGGGAATAGAATAAATTTATAATTTTTTAATTTTAATAATATCTATAAGAAAATAAGTAATTTCAAGATAAATATTTTATCTATTGTGAAGATAAGTATAATTTTGATTGGTAAATGTTTTAATTTTTTTGTTTTATATTTGTTTTTACATAATTTTTTTTAGGAAGATTAATTTTTTTAAGTCTTTTTCTTTTTCTTGAAATAAAATTAAATATTTTAGGTTTATTAAAATATTTTTCAATATTTTTTTCTAAAATTTTTATACTATTATTTAATTCATCAAATGATTTTTTTTTAAATGATTTGTTTTTTAATAGTTCATTTCTTTCTAAAAATCTATTTTCTAAATTAATATATTCCTTTAATTTGAGTATATTAAATTCATTCATTTTATGAATATTTTCTTCTTTATTATTATTAATTTCAAAAATATTTCCATGACAAGTATTTTCATTAAAATTTTCATTTATTACTAAATTAGTATTATCTTCTATAATTAAAAAATTATTTTACTATCAAAAACTTTATTAAATATATTCTCTTTTTCATTCTTATTTTTTTCTAACTATAAATATAAATATGATATATTGATACTTTATTATTCACTTTATTTTCATTATTTAAATTATTTGGTTCCATTTTTATTTTCTTACTTTAACTTTTTATTTTTAATAATTCTTTAAAATTTAAAAAACAAATAAAAAAGCATTAATATATAAAAAAATATAAAATCAAAAAAAAAAATTTAAATTTATCCAGAAAAAAAAATAAAAAATGGGTAAAACCAAAAAAGCAAAAAAATTTGCAAAAATAAAACGTACCTTAAACCCAAATGATAAAAGATTAAAATCAGTAAACGAAAAATTAAAAAAAAAAGAAGAAATTGAAAATTCAAAAAACAATGTAACAAAAGATTTAGAAATAAAAGAACTAGAGCAAAATCCAATACACTTATATTTTTCTTATAACACATCATTAGGTCCTCCCTATCAAATATTAATAGATACAAATTTTATAAATTTATCAATTCAATATAAAATAGACATCTTTGAAGGAATGATGAATTGTCTTTTATCAAAATGTATTCCAATAATAACAGATTGTGTAATGTCAGAATTAGAAAAATTTGGAAATAAATATAGATTAGCATTAAGAATTGTTAAAGATCCTAGATTTAGAAGATTTATTTGTGATCATGATGGGAATTATGCTGATGATTGCTTAGTTAATATTTGCCAACAACATAAATGCTTTATTGTTGCTACTTGTGATAGACAGTTAAAGAATAGGATTAGAAAAATACCTGGAACACCTATTATGAGTATTGTTGCTCATAAATATTCTATTGAAAGATTTGTTGATGTTAGTTAAATTTTAGTTTTCTTTTTATATTTTTTTTTTTGTTTTTTTTTTGATTATATAAATTATTTATTTTTAAGTTATTTTTTTTATTTTTTTATCGAAATCTGCTATTAAATTATTTTTTCTTTTTCTTGAAATGTTATTATAAATTTGTAAAGTTGTTATTTATTGTTATTTCAATTTAAAAAGATATATATATTAGATTTGTGAAGAAATAAATGTATGATGAGCAATAAACTAAATTCAAATATTATAATATAAAATATTATTAATATAACTTATAATGTGATAAAAATTTTACAAATTTTAATTAGATAGTTAAGATTTTACAATTTAAATACTAAGATTATAAAATTAAAATCATGATTAACTATTTATATTTAATATTTTTATATTTTTTCTTTTATTTGAAATATATTTATTATTTGTATAACTTTTTTGATTTAATCATAAAAAATTATTTAATATATTTTTTTCAACAAAAAGTATCACTTATTTTTTATTTTAATAGAATTAAATTTTAATTCTATTAATTTTAAATATTATTATTATTATTTAAAATTTAGATTTTTAATACATTATAAATAATTTATTAAATCATAATAATATTTTAAATTAATATAAATTAAAAAAAAATATACATTTAATAATTTACATTAATAAAAATTAAATAATTAATAAAAATAATA